>Ga0164297_10002837_pt1 | contig 16705 bp, 17 predicted proteins | sample GEODES058metaG_FD_113539 | JGI IMG/M metagenome (GOLD analysis project Ga0164297, IMG submission 113539) | Dystrophic lake water microbial communities from Trout Bog Lake, Wisconsin, USA - GEODES058 metaG | ecosystem: Environmental > Aquatic > Freshwater > Lake | place: USA: Trout Bog Lake...
ACGATGCCAATCCAGAACTGGCGGATGGCGTTAAACCGCTTTATAATCGAATACGGTGATCGAGTTCAAAGGTTCGTTCACTAGGATGTGCCGGAGCACTTACACAGAATCGTTTACAGCGTCGCCTATCCTAGAACTTTAAGACCAGATCTTTCTTGAATGCAGTCTTGACAGAAAAACACATACAAACCTTGGAATTAATAGAATTATAAATCGATGAGGGCCAACACTTCTTTCAACACCAAGGCCGATAATATCTTTATTGGTGACGACATTTTCGGATTTAAGTCTAATTAGACGCTTGAAAGTAAAAGGATCGAACTTTTTTCTGGCGATTTTCCTCAAACTTGGAATGTTTATATTCTCAAGGCGAAGTCTCTCAACAAGCGCTAGAACCTTGTCAAATCCAGTAAAAACATTTAGGGCTTCATTTTTCCATGAAAAAGCATCTAAATTGCCAACCCTATTCCTAATCACACAGCAGGATGTTGAATAAACCACAGGAACCTTATCTAAGCCCACCAACAAACAGCCCACGTGGTTAAAATACGTATGATCGTCACTAAACAACTGCATGTTAAAAAAAGCATTTTCAATAACGAAAGAACCAATAAATCCAAGCTTATCGATATAAGATTTTAAAAATTCACCAGTTGACTGCTCATTTGCAATATCACTAGACCAGACCATATCTTTATTACCATTAAAATAATTATACTTTAAGAACAAAAACCGCGGCGACTTTTCCTTTAAGAAGTTTATAATATTCGCAATTCCGTCAGTTAAAAACAAATCATCTTCACCGATTACAAGAGTGTATCTAGCTCGAGAATCAAAAAAACACAGGGCTATATTTCTATCGATCCCGAGATTAATTTTATTTTTATGGTAGGTGATATCCAGTTTTTCGCGAAATAAATCAACTACTGCTTCGTTGTGAAGATAGTCTGACTCCGAATCGTCGAAAATTGATACAGATACATCATTCGATTGATCGGGTAAAATGGTGCTTAGCAATTCTCTTAATTTATCAGGTCTCTTATAAACCGGAATTGCGATATTTAATAATTTTGCGTTAAACATTTTTCGCACAAACAAGTTTTATGACTAATGCAGATATATGGCTAGAAATTTAGCTTGATACCCGTAAAGCTAGATTGCCTATATTTAGGACATTGAGAATAAATACATTCAACGAATGACTATTTCAAAAAATAGGCATCCATTTTCCAACCTGATCGTCATAGATCTTTATTGGTCTTGCAGGTGAGCCTACAGCAATAACATTGCTTGGTATGTCATTAGATACAACACTATTTGCTCCTATAATACTGCCACTTCCAACAGTTACGCCGGGCAAAATAACTACACCATCGCCTATCCATACATTTTTTTTGATAAGCACAGGGTGATCGCAAGTTAAAAACCTAAGAGCAGGCGGAATATTCGGATCATCATGGTGTGAACCTCGATAACTTCCATGTGAATGGTCTGTTATATGAACTTTGCTACCAATAAGTACGCCATCTTCAATAATAACCTTAGTGACAGCAGCAATGTGAACCAATTGACTGCATGATACATTATCACCAATCAATATTTCTGGCGAAAACTCCTTGCCTCTATAATTTCGAACTGCCTCAAGCCATAAAAACTCACCAGAATAGAAGTTATTCCCAACAGATATACATTCACTACCGACAATTTTTGCGCCAAAGCTTATAAACGCTTTTCTACCCAAACGCAAGAAAGAACGACGCCAAACAAAAGTCGAAAGCACTCCGGCAATATAATTTAAATTTTCCCCAATTGGAGTCTTTAACATATCGTAAATTTTTTTAAGCAGCCTAAAAATATTAATCATGCATTCACTCGTTATGAGATCTCGAATTAACTATTTGCAGCAGCTTGATTTGCGTTTTTGGGGTCATTTAATTTAGTCTGGTCTAGTTTAGTTTTAATTCAAATTTTATGAAAAACCAATAAAATTCAGCAGCACAGCCCATTTTTTTAGAAAAACTTATTTCGGGCCAAATCATATGCACGCCGTATCTCGTATCGTGCTTCAGACGACAATAATAAAACCACTATTCCATAGATAAGAAAAAAACAAAGTATTTGAACGATTAGAACGCTGAAAGAGTATGGGTATTCTTGAGAGCCTCGGCTTGTTAAGAATGTTAGAGTGAATGCAGAAAAGATAGCTGATATTGATGCCATAGCCACCGCAATAACCATCTTTAAGTACTGAGGCCGAGCGCCAAATAAATGGAGGGCTATAAAACCGAAGGGTAGAAAATAAAAAATATCGACCGCAACTTTTGCTACTGGTATCCCAATATAGTCGTATTGATTAGTGGCTTTTAAAGTAATCAGAATTAGCAGCAAATTTCCGATTGTTCCAAAAATGGAGGGCCAAAGAAGCCGCTGAAATGACTCGCTTGCTCTTCCATTAATCTGGAATATCGATGCAAAAGGAAGTGACCATGCATATATTACGAGGCACGATGCAGCAATTTTGACACCTTCAGCCTGGAAAGCACCTTGTTGAAACAGTACAGAAATGATTTTCTCACTAAAAAGACAAAAAATCGATGCCACAGGTATTGAAAAATAAATTATTAAAGTAACCAAGTTATTGTAGAAATTATTAAATTCAACTTTCTCGCCATTGGCTTGAAAATGCGCAAACTTTGTCCTTGAAATCTCAATTAGCGGATTTAAAAATACCACGATAGGCAACATAAAGACTCGGTTCGCATATGCCAATGCTGACACTACACCAGCCCCCATGCCACTAGCCTGATAGTCAAAAAAGAAAGTAGCGGCGTTAGTTACAACATTTGCAGACCAGTAAGGAGCAGACGACTTAACAAATCGGAAAGTGTCCAAATTCTTTGTTATGTTGAAACGTATTGAAACGCCATGCCGTGAAACCACAACAACTAGCATGATTAATGCGGCAAGTTTCGCCAGCAGCAAGGATGCCACCAAGGCCACCTCTTGCAGGGTACCCCCAAAGAACACAATAGAAGTAATAAGAAAAAAAGGTGGGAAAAATGCCGCCAGCGCTGCCGTTGAAAACTTGCCAATAGACAGTGCGATTACGCGGAATAACTCAGACAGTACGCTCAAGAGAAAAATGGGAGCAAAATATTTCAAAACCTGATCGATTTGCGAAATCTGAGAAGCATCAAATCTCGACACGAGCTTGAAAAATTGCTCATTCCAAATCATCGTGGGAATTGCAATAGCACACGAAATTAGTAAACACCAACTAAATATCGACGATGCAAATCGATGCGCCTCTGACTTATCAGCATGATTAAGTAGTTTGATGAACGCAGGCAGGAACACAGTGCCCATTAGGCTTCCTATAATTCCAGATGCCAGAGTGGAAAGTGATGCTAGAAAAAAATAGGCGTCACTCCCCAGGCTGCCACCAAAGTGCTTTGCAATCAGCGTTAGTGAATAAAACGAAGCACCGGCAACAAATACAGAGATAAAAATATTTTTTACTCCAGCTCGCTTTATGGATTCCGTCGATGGTCGAGCTGAGATTCCCTTAGTTAGATCGTTTTTATGCTCTTTCATCGATTAGTTCCGATGAATTCAGACCCTAAAACACGATCAGTCAAGCGATCTACGAATTCACGATACACAAGCTCAGCTCTATATTTCTCTGTGACGAACTTGCAGCCACGCTCTGCAATTTGCTCCAGTTGAGTCAGTTGTGTGGGTTGTTGGTAGAAGCGAATCTTTTCTACCAGATCTTCTAGAGTGCCATTGTGAGCTACGTAATGAACGCCTGGGACAATACCTAAATCACGGTACATCGGCGAGTCCAGACCAAAGAAAGCACAGCCACAAGCCATGCCCTCTACCACGCCGATGGCGGGAAGATCACAGACTTCCTCCGGGACTGTGAACATCATGTATGAGTTGTAAACGTCGACTATATTTTTCCTGTAATAAGAATGCTGCGGATGCGGCACGAATCTCCGGAACACACGACGCCAAGCTGATTCTTTCTTGACCTTTTCTACTTCTCGACTCGCATTCAAGTCGGAGATCATCGAGTCGATCTCTAAAGCGTAGTCGTTTACATGCTCAAAAATCATGCGACGCAAAGGTTGCAATTCGTCAGTCTGATAGAAATCTATGAAATCAGGGTCGGTCATCTTGTAAGTAATTGACCCTGTGGCGACGAGTTTGCAGGACCGCTCCTCAAAAGGGGTGTGACATTTAAATCGTTCAGCAGCAATGAATGGAAGACACCAGAAATCGGCATTCAAATAACTAAAATATTTTCGATAAAAAATCGAATTAGCGTGCAAGTTGTTCTCAGCTACGAATAGCTTTGCGCCGAGCTTTTCAAGGTTTTTCGCACCGATTGCGGGTTGATATGCGTAATGAGTGAAGTGACCAACTTTTAGGATATCAACGTCTGACAAGGTTCGCGCGAATTCGTCTCCTCGCCGTGCGCTTGCAGCATCTTCATAAGTAAAGTTTCCGTAGTGCATGAAGAACAATACATCATGCTTTCGTAATGCCGCTTTTTTGAAGACAAAGCCGACTCTTCGCAATGGAATCTTATTCGCTACCACCCAAAAGACTAAAGCAAATGGGTCAAGTAAATAACGCACCAATCCTTTCCAGCCGTTTCTGCGACATAAAGCTGTGCTTACTGAAACTTCAGTACCGGAAGCTAATAGCAAATCAAATAGCGCCTCATACTTGTGAGGTAATGACTCGCCACGTAATAGGTGACGAACCGGGTCTTTAAACCAGATTTCTGTATGGGGTCGATAAAATACTAAACGGATTGGCCTATTGGTCCGCTGGAAAGTCATTGGATAGAATTCATTGGAATTTGTGCTTTACACCAAATCAACAACAGAATAGATTGCAGTTGTTGTATGAGAATTGCCAGGTTCAAGCTGAATGGCATTTTCTAGCGCGTTGGCGGTTTCTACACAGACCATAGTCCGCCAACCTTCACTTCCAAGATCAGGCATTTTGCTTGCTGTGGTTAGACCGGGATTCCATACGGCGAGACTCCTGCTACCTGCTCCAACAACGTAGATAGCACGACCTAACGCCCTATCTTCAATGACCGTCGCATTGTCACAGCTTACAAATATTCGTCCGACTTCGCCCCCAAAGGTGATTGGGCCTTTTTGCTGCCGCCGCTGGTTTCCGTCTAGCAAGTCAACAAATACACACTCATCCAAACCGAGAACTTTTACGTTCTCTACGTCACTGACGTGGAAGTAGGTATGCAAGCCCTCGGTAAAACGTCTCTCGTGTTCCGTGTTGTTCTCGGTGATTAGTGAAACCTCTAGGGTTTCTCCGATTCGATAATGGGCGGAAAGTGAAACTGATTTTGGCCAGTCAGCTGGCCGTAATTGGTCAGCCGCTTCAGAGTCAGCGAGCTTCAACTTGATATCAATAACGCCCTCGGTATCGACACTGGATGATTCCACATTCCACGGAACCACACGCGCAAAACCATGCCCTGGCACCTGACTATTCGTTGGATGGGTGCCAAACCACGGCCAGCAGATAGGCACGCCGGCACGGATAGCTTTGCCGGGTACAAACTGCGCTAGCTTTGACACCCAAAGCACTGGTTCTCTTTGGCTTTTAGGATGCCAAGCTACGACCTGCCCGCCCTCGAGACTGATCGTGGCAGTTGCAAGTGGCGTGTCGATATCAATGAGCGTTGTGCCTGAGTCTAGCTGCCTGAAGATCAACTCAGTTCCGATAGCAGATTTATTGTTAAGCGATGAGATATCCATTGTTGGCTTCCGAATTTGGTTCGGTAACTTGGTTAGGTAAGCACGGGCAAGAATGGCTATTTAGTGCCGTCCCACCAGCGCCGACTTTTGGGAATTTGGCGGGAACAGTAGTCGATATTGTTACTCGAAGAATACTGTTGATTTATTGATGTTGTCTACGATGTCCTTTTTGATTTCATCGTTATAGACACCTGCTTTGAGGATAACGATCGGATCTTTGACGTCAGCCAACACCTTTGGAGAAGCGACTTTGAGCTTCGTCCCGTACAATCTCCGTCCTTGCTTATTCTTATCGTTATCGAGAAGACAAACAATCTTTCCGGTATTGAGTCCCATTGCAATAAGATGCTGCGCAAAAACATGAGCCCCAAAAAGATATAAGGGTTGCGTAGATTCGCTCATCTTATGATTCAAATCATTGATTAGCTCTTCATGATAATTAACAAAGTCTCGATAAATATTCAAATTTTCTTCATATAAACCGGCTTCCAATGCAATAGGTTTAACAGTCACATCTCGAACAGTTGCATAAAAAATACTGTGGCCATCCATTATATATTTTTTCTCTACCACCCTGAATCCATACTTGGCCAGCAGGTATTCGACGTACGGCTCAGTCAAGAATACCGTATGCTCAAAATTAATACAGTTTGTAAAATTCCTCTTTAGCCATGACTTTAAATCAGGAACTGAAAAGATCATGTACTGCCCATCTTTGACAAAACCACCAAGGTGGCTCATGAATTCAGATGGTTCATACATATGCTCGAAGACATGCGAATGCACCACTGTATTAAAGTTTCCGTCAAAACTAAACTGACTATCAAAAAAACCTTTAATAAAATTAGCTCTACAGCCATCGACTGGTGCCGGATTAGGCTCCAAGATTGTCCAAGGGATAGTATTTAAACTTTGATACTCAACAGAAAGAACTCCGTGTGCACCACCAAGCTCAAGAACACCTGTAGGTGAATACTCCCGAATAAATCTAGCGAACTCCTTGTGGTGTGCCATCCATGTGGCACCGATTGCGCCTGTTGTTGTTTGTGACTGATACAGCACATCAAGCGGGAGTAGATTTTTCAGCTGTATCAAACCAGAGTCCCGTGATATCGACCACGACATATCCGCAGTCAAATCCTCCGATGGATCCCCTTCAACAGAGCCCATAAACACAGGGAAATTGGATACTGTATGCAAGTCCTCAAGGTTATCGCTACCGGTAACTACGTCCGTAGTTCTTTCAATAAATTGCATTTATTTCTCCAGTTCTTCCTTCAACATGGCCTTACCAAGTGAATAGAGTAACAAGCTGTACGGATGATGGTGAAGTGCCGCAATATTCAAATAAATGAGAGCAGTCAATACCCATACCTTCTTTCTGTCGTAACCATGACTTTCGAGCCACGCGCCGAAATGTCGTTCGCACTCTACTAATATTTGTTTGCGGTGAAAGTCATAGTTAATTGCGTCAACACGCCAGTCAACCTGATAAAAGTCTCCTGCAATCAATTCATGGCTTATGATCAGACCATGAAGTAATTTAGCAAAGTCGTAGTAAATGTCACCAGTGCTTAGGTCGCCACCAAAATCTTGTCGCCAGTCGAGAAAGACAAACTTCTGGTCGGTGGCACTCCACAGAATATTTTCAAAGTGAAAGTCGCCATGAAAACGCCCGGGGAGACCGTTGGCTAACCAGTTCCAATCCACGGAGTTAAGCATGGTGTCCAGCTCAATCGTCTCCTTACCGTTAATGACTTCACTTCCGTCTTTACGATCAAAGTTTTTGTAAAACAGTGCGACACGCTCGAATGTCTTGTCGCGGTAAAACTTCATGCAGGTTTCTTGGAAAGCGTCTGTTTCCGGCGCTGTTAATGTCTTCTTTTCCCAAAAATGGGAGCAATGATCCAGCAGTCGGTCAAACAATGGCAAGGTGATAACTTCTGACAACACTTTGCCTTGTACTTTGGGGTAGCGATACATGTGCTCTTCTGCACCGGTTACCTCGGGTACGTAGCCTTGTAACTGCTTTACTCTCTTTACGCGATTGGCGATGAACTTTTTGTCGTCGGAAAACTTGATGACGGTGTTGCCAACAAACCAGATTGCCTCGTTGGCCTTTTCCAGAATATTGGGTTCGTCTGGCTCGCGATAGTGCTGGCGAGTTTGGGCTAACGCTTCGGGGTTGCCAGTGTCGTGCCATGTGAATGCGTGGGCTTGGATAGTGTTTGGCAAGAGGCTGCGCATTCCATGCGCCTCGCCGGTGGCAATGGCGGTGTCACCGCCTTTTTCCATTGCTGCCCAGAACTGTTGATAGTCGTTTATTCCAGCTAGGCCGATGTAGGCCTTGTGCTCGGGGGCATGGCCTACACCTTTTTCGGCAATGGAACTGACCCCAGTGGGAGAAAGCGCAATGGTTCGATACGCCTGAAGATTGGGAACCTCGGCGTAGCCCATCCAATTGTTATCGGGGGCAGGAATCGGCTCTTCTACCAAGGTGTCGCACGAAATAAAAACGAACGGTTGTTGAAGATGCTGTTTGCAGGCTTGAAGGCTCAATCCCAGCCCAGATCCTGGACCTTCATATGGCGAAACCTCAGCGAAGAAAAATTGACGCTGAGGATAGGTAAGCGTCAAAAACTCACGAATCAGATGACCTTTGTGTCCGAGGGCTATTACAAACTCCGCATCGGCAGGAAACTGCTCAATCAGATGCGAAAGCGTGGGACGATTGGCTATGCTGACCAGCGATTTATTGATGAACTGTGTCAGCCCGCCGAGGCGCGATCCGGTGCCGGCGCAGGGGATGCATACCCGATAGCTCATTATGGCGCCCGTTGATAGTCATCAACCAAACGAACCACGTCATCCATTTCAGGAGTGGAGGCTTCAAGATAGACGGCATCCTCAACGCCTTCCATGCGATGGATAAGCCCAGGTGGGATTGTTATGGTGTCGCCGGCGCGGTAGAGCTTATCTTCGAGTGCTTCCTGGCTTGTTCCTTGAATGATTTTTAGAACGCCAGAAAGTACATAAATGGTTTCTTTCTTGATGTTGTGATACTGCAAACTACAGCGGTGACCGGCCCACATAGTGAGCTTTTTGACCATATATTTGTCGTTGATTTCAACAACTTCTTCGCGGCCCCAAGGCTTTTCAATAACTTTATATTCACTCATGATTTTTCCATTCAGATTTTGAATTGACTGTATTCGGGATGAAACTCGAAAAACTTATCGTAGAAACCTTTGACATATTGCTGCATGGACCAATGGCTGTTGAAGCCATATTTTTTTCGCATCCAGCGCCGACCTTCCGTGACATAGAGTTTTAAATTCTCTTCATATCCCTCGGTTTTAATTTGGTCGGCATGGTCAAGCAGGTGTGATTCGTTTTCGCTTGCCCAAACCTCACTGGTAATGGCTGCTGCCCAATCGTTCGCATAGGCCTTGGCAATTAACTCGTGCTCAGAACCGTAGCCTCGAAAGTTGGTGCCATCAAAGAGAAAGTCCATCATGTCTGGTTGCTCTTTAACGCAGATCGACTCAATGAATTCACGTCGGAGCAAATAGGCATTGTTATGGATAAACCAAAAGTACTTGGTGTTTTCAGTCTTCAGCAAAAACCGCTCGCCCCAGCGCTCGGAGCAAGGGGACAGAATGCCGACACGCGGGTGATCATTCAGGATGCTTATCAACGGGGCCAGCGTTGGTCCCGCTTTTAATTCCGTGTCATTGGTTAATAAGAAAAAGGCGTCGTATTGGTCAAACTTGCCCTCTTTTAGCAACTGGGTTAAGCCGAAGTTCATTCCGCGACCATAGCGAAGGCCATTGCGCAATACTTCATCTGAATTGGCGTGCCAAGTTACGTAACGACTCAACTTTTCTATATCAGACCCGGCTTCCACCACGTAGATGTCAGTTTGCTCGCCATCGTACTTTGTCAGGTGCTCATGGAGTCGCTCAGTTACAGCAGGCAGATTACGATTAAGAATAATTGTGGCGACTTTTTTCATGACGATCTCACCAGGCGGAAGTTACGAAGATAGCGCAAAATACTTTGCTTGACCTGTTGTTTGAGGTATTCCTCGAGGTGGATTCCTTTACGTTCTAGTTCCTTGCCGGCTTCAATTTTTAATTCTTTCACTTCAGGCATCGAAAATACATAATGTCCCGCAATGAGAGAGCGATCTCTGTCTGTCGCTCGGGTGTTCTCCAACATCCATTTATCCCATTTATTCGAGTCGTAGGAAATTTTCAGGAATCGTTCAGCGTGATTACTTAGGCCATTAGACTCAAGTACATTAACCAGAGCCTTCGTTTCTGCAACGCCGAACTCCGGAGCCACGTTCGCAGCGTGAATGCCTAAACGTGGATGCCACTGAAGTCCTTCATCGGAAAGATAGTCGGTATTGTGCTCTTTCATAAAAATGCCGTGATGATTGCAGATTTCAATCATCTTGGGTAATTGAATTTCAGCAGGTATTTCATTCGCCACCCGCACAGGGGAATCGAATGAGCCCACATTGCGCATCTCCATGACCCGCGTTCCGCACTGAATGACGACGAAGGTCGGTTGTGGCAACTTGTTCTGAGTACAGAATTTTTTGATGGCATTCAGGGTGTAATCCAACTCTTCTTGAGAGTTTGTGCTACCACTTTGCTCTTCAGTGCCTACCTCGAAGATAATTTCTTGCTTTGATTGTTGTGCTTGAGTCCAACAGAACTCGTATAAGTCGAAGACCCGATCCAGGACTTCATCGACGTCAGGCTGACCATGAATGTCAACGCTTGGGTCGATATGTAGAACTTGAAACCCTGCTGCGATATCAGCTCGGTATGACGATTTGGCTGAGTCCATAGCCCTGCGCAAACCTAACTGAGCATCTTTCTCTTTAGTGCTTTGCCATGGACCGCCATGGTCACGAGCCAAAAGGATCTTGCCCTTCTTATCCCTGTCGGTGACGTATCGAGCGAAATCTTCTGTAGTCCAATTATTGACGTAACCGCCACCAAACTCTTCTGAGTCGATTTGACGACGGCTGGCGATCATTAAAATTGGCACTTCGTGCTCGTTGGCCAGTTCGATGGTGGCATCAACGCAGTTAATACTCATTGGACCAACGCCCAAGAGAGTGCAATGTCGCTTCTGCAAAAACGACTGTAGACGCTGGTGAATCATACGGTCCATTCTCCTGATAGTTTCAATTGGTTGCCGGGAAGTAAGTCTGGGTTATATGGTGTAAAAAATTTTTCGAGTATGTGCAAAGATGCCTCCGCTACTGCGCGATCACCGCCAGTTCTTTCTGTAATATATGAAGCGTGAGACTTTGCATTTTTGTCAGAATTAGCTGGTGCAATGCTATAACCCACTTTTTGCATCACATAATGGTCGAATATCCCATCACCCATGTAAATGACTTCTTCGAGGGGAAAGCGCTCTGCAATCCAATCCACTCGTCGAATAGTGCTGACTATATCGAGATCAAACCCCATGTCATCGACAATTCTTTTTTTGCTAATTGGAAACCCCTTTTTATCACCGGTGACAAATCGAATCTCAAGGTGTGCTTTTAATAATGAAAGCCCGTCGTTATCGTCCGCACCAAATACTTTCATCACCTTGCCTTCAGATGTATAGAGAAATTGGCCAGTCGTCATTACGCCATCAACATCTAGTATGAAAACGGTAGGTTTTTTATTTGACATGAATTTTCCAGCAAGAACAGATTAATTAAGTTTTATTTGTTATCTTTTCTAACACTCTGTGCTAACGTGAATTTTATATCCGTGTTGCCGAAGCAATGCATGTTGCATTGCAGCTTTTAAGTCTTCAGCCACCATTTCTTGACACATCTGCTGCACGGTAATTATGGGCACCCAGCCCAGTTTTTGTTTAGCCTTACTGGGATCCCCCAAGAGTGTTTCCACCTCGGTGGGGCGGAAGTAGCGCGGGTCGATTCGGACGATGGTTTGGCCCACTTTCAGGGCGGGACATTTGCCGCCTACGATCTTTTTCACGATGGCGACTTCTTCGACGCCTTGCCCTTCAAAGCGCAGGGTGATGCCTAGCTCTTGGGCGCTCCATTCAATGAACTGGCGCACGCTGTATTGCACACCCGTGGCAATGACAAAGTCATCGGGCTGGTCTTGTTGCAGCATCATCCATTGCATGCGCACGTAGTCTTTGGCGTGGCCCCAGTCGCGCAGGGCATCCAGATTGCCCATATAGAGGCAGTCTTCAAGCCCTTGGGCAATGTTGGCGAGGCCTCGGGTGATTTTGCGGGTAACGAAGGTCTCGCCCCGGCGGGGGCTTTCGTGGTTAAACAAAATGCCGTTGCAGGCATACATGCCGTAGGCCTCGCGGTAGTTGACCACAATCCAGTAGGCGTACATCTTGGCCACGGCATAGGGGCTTCGGGGATAGAACGGGGTGGTTTCTTTTTGCGGGATCTCTTGCACCAGACCGAAAAGCTCACTGGTGCTGGCTTGGTAGAAACGGGTCTTCTTTTCCAGGCCGAGGATACGGATGGCTTCGAGGAGCCTGAGTGTGCCTGTAGCGACGACGTCTGCCGTGTACTCCGGAGACTCAAAGCTCACGGCTACGTGGCTCTGGGCGCCCAAGTTGTAAATTTCGTCTGGTTGGGTTTCCTGAATGATCCTCACCAGGTTACTGGTGTCGCTCAGATCACCGTAATGAAGCTTAAAACGTGCGTTGTCTACATGCGGATCTTGGTAGATATGATCTACGCGCTGAGTATTAAAGCTTGAAGCACGGCGCTTAATGCCGTGGACGATGTAGCCTTTTTCGAGGAGGAATTCGGCTAGGTAGGAGCCGTCTTGCCCGGTAATGCCGGTAATCAGGGCAACTTTGGGTTGAGTAGTCACAGTATTGGCCTTTAATTCTTTGAGGCGTAATTAGTTAGGAAATCTTGGTAGGCTGCATGTAGTCCAGCTTCCAACACCATTTGAGATTTCCAACCAAGCGCATTGAGGCGCGAGCTGTCCATTAGCTTGCGTGGAGTGCCATCGGGTTTGGTAGTGTCGAAAGTGATGTCGCCTTGGTAACCGACGGTCTTGCCGATGGCTTCAGCAACTTCGCGGATGGTGACGTCTTCGCCACAACCGACATTGATGTGGCTGAGCATGGGCTGGGTGTGCTGGTCGTAAATGGCCTTGTCCAAGTTCATGACGTGCACTGAGGCAGCGGCCATGTCGTCGACGAAGAGAAACTCCCGCTTTGGCGTACCTGTACCCCAAATAGCGACGATGGGCGCACTGTTGACCTTTGCTTCGTGAAAGCGGCGGATCAGGGCGGGGATGACATGAGAGTTTTCCGAGTGATAATTGTCGCCGGGTCCGTAGAGGTTGGTAGGCATTACGCTGCGGTAGTCCACACCATGGCTATCGCCGTACTGCCGGGTGTAGCTTTCGCAGAGCTTGATGCCGGCAATCTTGGCGATGGCGTAGGGCTCGTTGGTGGGCTCCAGCGTGCCAGTGAGCAGCGCGTCTTCCTGCATGGGCTGCGGGGCCAGCTTGGGGTAGATACAGCTGGAGCCGAGGAACAACAGCTTCTTCACGCCATTGCGGAAGGCGGCGTCGATGATATTGGACTGCATCATCAGGTTTTGATAGATGAATTCGGCTGGGTAGGTGTTATTGGCGTGAATGCCCCCTACCTTGGCGGCTGCTAGGTAGACCTGATCGGGTTTATTCGCTTCAAAGAAGGCGCGTACGGCGGCTTGGTCGGTCAGGTCAAGCTCAGCATGGGTGCGGGTAACAATGCAATCAGCCGGATGACCCTTGGCCAGTAACTGCCGCACGATGGCTGATCCGACCATGCCCCGGTGGCCCGCTACATAGATCTTGGGTGTGTGACTCACGGTTTTGTTCGCCCGTAGTGGTCTTCAAAACGGACGATGTCGTCTTCGCCCAGGTAACTGCCCGATTGCACTTCGATGATCTCGAGCGGAATGGTGCCGGGGTTGGCGAGGCGGTGCACCTCGCCCAGCGGGATGTAGGTTGACTGGTTTTCAGTCAGGAGCAGCACCTTCTCGCCGTTGGTGATTTCTGCCGTGCCTTTGACCACAATCCAGTGCTCGGCGCGGTGGTGATGCTTTTGCAGGCTGAGACTGCCGCCGGGCTTGACCTGAATGCGCTTCACCTTGAAGCGGCTACCTGCGTCGATACTGTCGTACCAGCCCCAGGGGCGGTGCACCTTACGGTGTAGGGTGTGCTCTTCGCGTTGGGTAGCATGCAGCTGGGTGACGATGCGCTTGACGTCCTGGCTGCGGTTTTTGTCGGCAACGAGCACGGCATCAGGCGTTTCGATAACGATGAGGTCTTGAACGCCGACCAGGCTCACTAGTCGACTGGAGGCATGCACCATGGTGTTGCGGCTGTCGGTGGTTAGTACGTCGCCCAAGTGGGCGTTGCCTTGATCGTCTTTGGGCAGCACGTTCCAGACCGCATCCCAGGCACCGAGATCATTCCACCCCGCATCTAACGGCACCATTTTGATGGGGAAATTGCTGCCAGGGCAGCGCTCCATGACGGCGTAGTCAATGGATTCGCATGGGATGGCGGTGAATTCGGCTTTACCGGGGCGGACGAATGCGACGTCTTGCGTCTTGCTGTTCCACGCAGCTGAGGTGGCACTGGCGATGTCTGGGCGGAATGTGGCCAGCGCCTTGAGCCAGGCCGAGGCTTTGAGCACGAACATACCGGCGTTCCAGTAGTAGTGACCTTGATTGAAGTACTGCTGCGCGATGATGGCGTTGGGCTTTTCCACGAAGCGCTTGACGGCCGTGATCCCTGCTTTGATTTGACTTTCGGCCTGGATGTAGCCGTAGCCGGTTTCAGGCCGGTCGGGCGTGATGCCCAGGATGACGATATTGCCGCTGACGGCTTCGCGAATGGCTTGCTGCATGGTCTGGGCAAAGGCAGCAGCGTTGGCCACTGTTTGGTCAGCAGGGGTGACTACCAGCACGGGGTCTTCACCGTTAGCTTGGGCGGCCAGCGCAGCCAATGTGAGTGCGGGGGCCGTGTTACGACCCATCGGCTCCAGCAGTGCCGCACCCAGTTCGATGCCCGCTTCGCGCAACTGTTCGGATGCCAGGAACCGGTGCTCTTCGCCGGTGACGACCAGGGGCTTGGCAACCTGGATGTCATCTCCGCCCAGCGCCACCAGCCGCGCTGCGGCTTGCTGGAAAAGGCTTTCGTTGCCCGTCAGAGAGAGAAACTGCTTCGGAAAACCGGCACGGGAGAGAGGCCAAAGACGGGTACCTGAACCGCCACAGAGAATGACAGGAGTAACGTTAATCATGCTTTTTGAGCCCCTTCCGAGCGTTCTTCATTAACTTCTGATCTCAGTGCTTCAATTTCTGCCTTTAGCGCCTCATACTCATCCATCTTGCGCTGCAGAAAGCAGTGGGTAATTGCCGCCTTTTCTGCCATACCTGTAGGGGTGAGAACATAGACGTAACCAAACTTGTTCTTAGAATTGGCGAAGTTTTTCATCTTCACCAAACCCTTTTCCATCAGCGCCTTGAGGCAGTAATTCAGCCCGCCGACGCTGATACCCAGCTTCTCGGCCAGTTCGCGCTGAGTGAGGTCTGGGTTTTCTTGCAGGATGCGCATCACCCTGAAATATGTGTCTTCCTGTAGTTTGGCTTGGCGACTTGTCATAAAATTGACGAGTTTCCTCCGTGCGGTGTGAGTTTGAAGTTGTTTTAGGCACGCTAACGCCATGCTGTATCACTCAGAGGAGAGCGGTCGCGGGGAGTAGCAAAGTAAAGTTCTGTAAGAACTTGAACATTGTACCCGGTGCTATGCCGTACGGTCCACTCCGTCATAAAAAATATTTCTCAAGAGTAGAAGGGTTCAAGCCTCCGCCTCCTGTTGCTGCTGCAACGCCTTTTCCATGCTGACGGTGTTCACCACCAGTTCCAGGTGGGTCATGATTTCGGGCTCGTGGCGGCCGATGTAGCTCTTGACGGCCTCGTTGGCTAGCAGCTTGGTGAGATAGCCCTTGGCCACCACAAGGTTGAGTAGGTCGGAGCCGTAGTTGGATTCGGCCTCCTGGTACTTCTCCTGCACCTGGTTCATCTCCTTCTCAAGCTTTTCGATCTGCTCGATGGGCGCGGTCTTCTTCTCCCGCTCGGCGGGCTTGACGTCGGTGCGCTGCTCCGGCGGCGTGGCTTTGAGCAGGGCTTCGGCATGCGCCACAGTGATGGTGTTGCTGGCGATCATCAGCTCCACCGCCTCCACCTGGCGGGCGGCCTTCATGTTGCGCAGGATGCGGGTGACGTCTGGGGTGAACTGTTTGTCTTGCAGCAGCTCGATGGCCTCGGGGCAGATGCCTTCAAGCAGGTTGATGCGACGGTTGATGGAACTCAAGTTGACATTGAACGCCCGGGCCAGGCGCTCCTTGCTCACGCCCCGGTCGATGGCACGGCGGATCATGTAATGCTCCTGAATGGTTGAAAGCCGGCTGACCCGGTGGTTGTAGGTGTAGGTCTCGTCATCTTTGGCAAACAGGCACTGAGCTTCGCGCAGGCCCAGTTCCTTCAGGGCCAGGACGCGCAGGTGGCCGTCCAGCAGCAGGTACTCGGAGTTCTTGGCATCGGGGTGCAGGATAGACAGGGTTTCGATCAGCCCTACCTAGTTGAAGCTGGAGACGATCTGCTTGTATTTGCGAGTGCTCATCACGCAGTCTGGCACCTATTTGATTGGCAGCAGCTAGGCCAAAACGAAATCAAAATTTAATCCACAAGCGCCCGCTAACTCCTGCTATCAGGCATACACCAATTAATTTACCAAATACTCATTGAGTTTATCGGCATGCCAGTTCTTTACATCGTTATTGAGACTTTCAATCTCTAACCGCAAGGCATCGTACTCTGC
>Ga0164297_10002840_pt1 | contig 16697 bp, 25 predicted proteins | sample GEODES058metaG_FD_113539 | JGI IMG/M metagenome (GOLD analysis project Ga0164297, IMG submission 113539) | Dystrophic lake water microbial communities from Trout Bog Lake, Wisconsin, USA - GEODES058 metaG | ecosystem: Environmental > Aquatic > Freshwater > Lake | place: USA: Trout Bog Lake...
GAGGTAGGTTCAGCACCAGTTGAACTTTTTGCCACTGAAGATGGTATTTTTGAATCTGCTCGTATCGAAAGGTATCGGCAGTTTTGCAATATACGTAAAGAAGCTGCAGTTTTGGAATGGGATTTGAAGTATTTGAATCACAAAATCGCAGAACTTCGAAACAAAAAACCAGGAGCATCTGAAAAGAGAAAGTTTATACGGTCATGCCCGGCTGATGATTGTTCCGGTTTTTTGAGTACAGCGTGGAAATGCGGTTTGTGCAAAGTCAACGTATGCAGCAAATGCCACGAAATTAAAGACGATGACGATGAGCATATCTGCGACGCCGCAAACGTCCAAACTGCTGAACTGCTCGCAAAAGACTCAAAGACGTGCCCAACGTGTGCAGCGCTCATCTTCAAAATTTCCGGATGTGACCAAATTTGGTGTACACAGTGCCACACTGCATTCAACTGGCGTACTCAACAAGTAGAAAAAGGCGTCATCCATAATCCACACTATTACGATTATATGCGCCAACACGGAAGACTTCAACGAGCTGACGGTGATGTTCCTTGCGGTGGCGTGCCAGACTATTACACCATCACAACACGTGTGCACAAAATCACGTATTCAAAAGAACAACTTGAATTTATCACTTCGACACATCGGTGGATCAATCACTGGTATTTTGCAGACCAAAGATACAGACTGACGACTCCAGAAGATTTGCGCAAGTATCGTATCCAGTATATGGTCAAAGACATTACCAAAGAGGATTACCAAAAACGTCTCCAACAACTGGAAAAGATGGACAATAAACACAGCGAAATTCGAGATGTTATCGGCCTGTTCCGAACTATCGGAACTGAGATTATTCAAAAAATTGCAGCAGAACCTGAAGTAAATTACGCGGCCGAATTGTCAGGACTTAGTGAACACTGCAATGAACTTCTGCAAGGAGTCAAAAGACGATGGAAGTGCAGCATCAGCGATGTACAGTTTTAACTCTGTTTCCGCCCAATATTCATCGTCTGATTCGGCTGCTGAACAAGTGCAACTGGACGGGTGTTTGAAGGAACAACTGCATCCTCAACACCCTCCTCATACACTGGGACTCTCGAAAAATACTTGTAAACCTGTAATATCAAAAGAAGTGCCCCAATAATTATAAGAGATATACCGACTGTCCTCCATAAATCTACATTCGGATCAGACTCTTTGAGTGTCGCTAAGCGCCATATTCCAAAAGCAAGAGACGAAACTCCAAGAGTGAAACCAAGTAAACCCATTAATAATATTAAAGATTTATAATTTCATTATTAAGATCAATTTGGAGCGTCATTTTGAAAGGATTAAAAGTGACTGTCTGAACTTCATCATAGGTACCATGACCAGCAAACGGTCGCCGTAGAATACACTTGTGAAACGTTTCACCCTCATAGCTTTTGAACATGAAATATCGGTTTATATACAGATTATGCTGCTTTGCATATATCTGATCGAATAATTCATCTCCAAATTGAGGAGCATTGTCACCTTGTATGACCCAATTAGCAAGAGCAGTCTTCACTGGTTCGCAATCAACACATTCAATTGCATTATGAAATAAAAACCTCTTGTGAGCATCCCAACAATTCAGTGGACGATGAGTAGCCTTTCTCGTATCCATCATGAATACATTCACCGACCTCTTTATCTACGATTCACAAATTTTCCCTTTCTTATCTTTCCCAACAAATAAGGAACATTCATATAATTTGCATTTTCAAAATACTTGTTTCGATTCCGTAACCAAGAGACCAAGTAAGCTCGATAGCTGTTATTCGTCTCATTTGCAATTCTATTTCTGATGTTGCTTCTTTTCAGTTTCTTGTTCGGCGACCCGGTGAGACTCAGTGCGGACATTTTCCGTTTCGATGATTCGACCGCCTGCTTCCTCCACGAATTAATGTTGTTCTTGGTGTATGTCGGCTGCTGCTTTTTCCAAGCCTCTGCAAGTGCAACCATATTGGCTATTTTTGTATTTGTCGCGCGCTGAATTGGACTATTTGGTGTATTCATTCCCAGAGACAATAAGGTTGCCTTTTTCAAATTGTTATTCGTGTTGTTCGGATCCATACCCATAGACATTAACGAAGCTCTTTGTAAATTGGTCAATCTCATATATTTTACTTCAATATTTTTTGTACATACAACTTTGCAAGATCAACGCGCTCTTCAAGCTTCTTGTCCGGAAAATGAATCAAAAAATCACCCGTCTGCCACTGCCCATTCACACCGAGTGCATCGTTATGAGGACCTGGATACTTTGGCATGGTTGTGTAATCGTACGAATTGAACAGTCTCTGCGGAACAACCTTAATCACAGAACGCCAAAACGTTCCTGTGACGCAATCCTGAATGTACTGATTTTCATACATTGGATGATTCTTGTAAATCGAACCGGCACACTCGATGCTGTTCAAAAACGCAAGTCCAATCTCTGAATTTCTTAGGAAAAAGTTGCCACAGTTTGTCCCGTTAATGTCGGCCGGAAGGATGAAATGAAAACGCTCATCGACCAACTGTTCCAATTTTATTTTAAAATTAGTAATCATCGCATCAGATTCACTAAAAAATATCCATGAACACTTGGGATACTTTTGAAGAGCATCACGAATCAAAGTAATTTTATCAAACCCTATCGCCTTGCGCTCATACTTCCAACCATTCGTCATTGTAACAAGTGGATAGCCATAGAGCTCACAATAAGGACGCTTGCTTTGTTCAAGTGTCACATCGGCAAGAGGCTGATAATTATCCGTGTGAAGACTTGTGACAACAATCCCTGTGTACTCCATTCTGTCTATTAAAAACGTTTCAGGTTTAAGTATGCCGGATTTGGCGTGGTCATAAAGTTGTGCCACATAATGTCTGTCAGGTCATTCGGCTTGTACAGCTTGATATTCGTAAAATGCTTCATGATATTCAAGTCATCCTCCCCCCAATGCGTAAACCCATCATGTGAGTAATCCTTGTCCCGGCCAGTCCCTACCAGTTTCACATTGATGCTCTCGTGGTTAATGTAGTTGCGGATAAATTCAAACGGTCTGAACAGAAGGAACGGAGTAATTGAATAACAAATTGGAAGATATCCAGACAGTGAAAGACCGACAGCCATTCCAACCATCAGCTGCTCAGACGAGCCAACGTTGATACACCTTGTCGGAAAGTCTTTTCGCAATTTGTCCAAGACTCCATACCCCAAGTCGGCAGTAAGTAACAAAATCCTGGAATCCTTGCTCATAGCTTCGTAGAGGAGTGACGCAAAACGAGCCCTCATTACTCATAGTAAGGAGCTCTTCTTTATCCTCTTCAGTCATTCGAACATAGTGAGCATTCAATCCATCCATAAAGGACGTTTTGGGGTTCTTTGTGAACCAAACATTCACATCCGGATTGAACGACTTGATTCTCCAAAACAAATTCCAACGATCGACTGCATCATACGCCGAAAACCCATTCACATTGACGTGAATCTTCAAATTGATCAACCCGTGGCGACGGGCAAAGGCAAAAGCCTCCCACACAGAACCCTCCGCACACTCTCCATCGGACAACAGAACGTGAACATCCTTGTGAGGATCACCAAACGCATATCCAACTGCAATTGTCACTGCAGAACCGAGAGACCCAGATGATGCCCAGATCCCATTCTCGGGATCGAGACAGGGATGAATACCGTGCTTGGTCAGAAGCTGTTCGGCATTTCGCTTCTCATACTTTTCAAGAACCACGTAAAGAGCCAACCCGGCATGACCCGAACTCAAAACAAAAATGTCATTCGCCTTTTTCGTTTTGTAAATGTGATCAATAATGGGAAGTGCCGTCAGACAACTTCCAAGATGAGACAATTTGTGGTCATAGGTAAGCTCAATCAGCCTACGCTCCATTCGTTACATATTTATAAACCATTCTTTTTATCCCATTTGATACGTCTCTTACTTTTCGCATTTCCAATTCAGATACGACATACCTCCACTGCAACTTTTTCGTATCGGCACACCAAAACTCCGTCTCTCGCTTTGCATCTTTCAATTCAATTTTAAATGTATGACCGACGACCTTCTCAAACTCTCGAACAAACTGAAAATTCGTCGTCTCAACACCAGAACCCAAATTCACAATATCAAACTTTTGAATGTGGTTGCGAACCAGATTCTTTAGCAAAATATCAATGAAATCATCAATGTAAATGTAATCGTGGACACCCTCTGACAGCTGCAATACACCATTCTCCTTCCACTTTTGAAACAGAATCTGTGTCAACTTGGTCGACTTTTCATCTTCACCATACACTGTAAACGGTCGGACATACAATATCGGAATGTCATACTGCTGAGACCACACCTTGGCAAGCATAGCCGTTGCAGCCTTTGTACCAGCATATAAAGTCTGTGGATTCGGCAAGTCATCTTCGGCCATTATTTTTGTCGAATACCCATACTCACTTGAAGAACCAAACAGAACCAACAATTTCGGCCTTCTCTTGGCACAATATTCAATGATTTTCATAGTCAACATCACGTTCGATTCAAACATCTTGTCATTATCTTTCAGTTCAGCGCCAAGATGAAAGATAATTTCAGGGTTGGATACATCGAGAAGGTAATCTACAACATGCGGCTCAATTTTCCCACACGAGTGAACTATATTGTTTGGATCCTTTTTGAGCTCCTCAATCAAATGACGAGCAATAAACCCTTTTGAACCCGTCACAAAGTACTTCATGTCTTTAATTCATCTGGAACTGGTTTCTTTAACAACGACATGGGCAAATCTTCAGCCTGTTGCGCGACAGACTCTATATCTTTTTGAATTTCCTCAACTAATTTCGTAAACACAGTGTCATTAATCTCACAGGCATTGCTCTGAATATAAACCATTGTATTTTCAATCTTTCGAGCCAATCGAGCCCAAGACTTGGCCATCAGCTTTGAATTCTCTGCACGTTCAGAATACCCACAATACCTCTGAACTGAACTGAAGACGGCCGATAATACACCAAGTGCAGTCGTAATAATCGTAATGGATTGATTTCCGTTTGAATTAAACTGAACAGCCGAAACAACACCAGTCGCACTTGACACAATCAATAGTGGAATAGATATCCAATTGTGTCGAGTTTTCATAGAACGATGGTGCTTCCAATATGCCCTGCGTCTTATTTCACACTCATCCCGGCGACTCATTAAATGAGTCAAAAGAGAATCAGTGACGACATTCGATTTTAACTGATTTACGTGGACTATTATATCGGGTGCAGATGTCGTCATGTACTTTGTCAATACTTTTTTTGAAGCAAACGCTTCAACTCTGTGTTCAACTGTTGGTACGTCCCGGCGACCTGTATGAATCTATTCACATTGTTCGGGTGAATCATTTTCGCATTTGACATTCTCATAAAATCCTGTCGAGCCTTTTTGTACGCACGGACAACCGGCAAGACATCCCTCTCGAAATTCTTTATACGTTGAACAAGATTGGCTTGACTGTTTATGAATTCTCTTGTTTGTTTATTCACAGTTCGGGCCCGGGCCAAATTGCGACCATCCATACGTCGAATTATTGCCTCGTAACTATTTTTATTCATATGATATTTATCAAGATTTAAAAGCATAGATTGTGTCAAAATTCACCACCTTTGTGTTGTACCCAACCTTACCAAGCACATACTCCATCTTGACACGGTTCCTGATAATGTCATCGTGCGTAAAGTTTGGAACTGTCGCGTGACACTCGATGAAAATGGTGTCAATCTTGTCAAACACTGGAGTGAGCGTCTCGACAGTAATAGCCTTCATCTCAGAACCCTCAATGTCAATCTTGCAAAAATCCACGTGATCCAGATTGTACTTGTCCAGAAGAGAAGACAGACAAAGGCCATCGACTGAAATCTGACGGCCATACTTGTTCACGATGGAGTTCATAGTTGAGTTTTCGTCTGAAATGTAGAAGGTAATGGCTCCATCATCGTCTGATAGGGCTGCTCGGACGAGCTCGACGTTCGGCGAGTACTTCGTAATCTTCTGAAAAATCTCTTGATGGTTTGGCGTAGGTTCAACTGCAATAATACGTCTTGCAGAATCTTGAGCATACATACTGAAAAGCCCGACATTCGCTCCAATATCCAAAATAGTCAAGTCCTTCTTATCTTTCAGACACTCGTCATAAATTCGATCCGTATTAATCTGACGAATGATAAACTTCGCATACCCCTTTGCATCATTCAAGTGATCAGTGACATCGACATCATTGTCCGGGTTGACAATAACTTTGCGACCACTTGTCGTGATGATGTAGTCTGCCATTTATCATATAAAGTTTGAGCTCTTTATATCATTAATGCGATTGCTCGTCACCGGAGGATGTGGATTCATAGGTTCAAATTTTATCAATTATTTTTTGAATCAATATCCAGATGCAGTCATCTATAATTTAGACAAACTCGACTACTGCGCAAGACTCAAAAACGTCGATGAACATCCGAGACACCACTTTATCAACGTAGACATTACAAACCGAGAGTCTATGAAGATTGTATTCGCGAGCGTCCACCCAGACTATGTGGTTCACTTTGCGGCACAGTCATTCGTAGACCTCAGCTTTGAAAACTCCTTCCAATTTACAACTGATAATGTCCTCGGAACACATACTCTGCTCGAAGCGGCTCGAATCTACGGGAAACTCAAAAAATTCATCCACATCAGCACAGACGAAGTGTACGGTGAAGTCGCTGACCACATCATCTGCGATGAATCTGCACCTCTGAACCCAATGAATCCATACGCAGCAAGCAAAGCCGCTGCAGAACTCTACGTTCGGGCATATACCAAATCGTACAACATTCCCTGCATCATCACGCGCGGAAACAACGTCTTTGGGCCGAAACAGTACCCGGAGAAAGTTGTCCCTATTTTCATCAGACAAATGCTCGACAAAAAGCCCGTCACAATCCACGGAGATGGATCCGCAAAACGCAATTTCATCTTTGTCTATGACGTGTGCAGAGCTGTAGAAGCTATCCTACTAAAAGGAGTCATCGGTGAAACTTACAACATTGGCACCAAGTACGAATATTCAGTGTACGAAATGTACGAGATGCTGTCAAAACTCATCTCACAAGATACAAGTGTTACATTTGTACCAGACCCACGACCACACAACGATTCTAGATATTGTATCGATAGCACCAAATTGAGAGCACTGGGGTGGTCCGAAGATGAGAATTTTGCGGAGCAGCTGGAAGAGACTATCGATTGGTATAAAGACAAGGGGTACTTTTAATAATATGAATGAAACCCCCGTCGTGGTTCCTTCAAAACGAGCTCAAAAATGTAGAGAGAAACGCGCCGCCGTCAAACAACAAGCCGCGGAATCTGGAAAACATTACTGCAACAAATGTAACTCTGTGAAAGATCCGAGCGAATTTGTTCCGCGAAAAAGAGACCGAGAACCAAGCACCATGTGCAAAGATTGCGACAAAAAAATGAAACCTGCCGAGGCTGATTCTGAACCTGAACCCGAGCCCGAATCGGAAGATGAAACTGAACCTTCCGCAAAAAAACAGAAAACACTCGCGTACAGGTTCAACAAAACCAAGAATAGAATCAGGGACAAGAATGAAAAGTTACCTCCAGAAAAACAACTGGAATTCGGGTTGACCATTGAAGAATACAGGGAAATCATCAGCAAGCGTGATTGCCGGTTTTGCCGTCGAAAAGATGAGAATCTAGACGACTTTACAGTCGATCGAAAAGATGACCAGATTGGATACATTCTTGAAAATTGTCAATGCTCTTGCCACAGGTGCAACTACGGCAAGGGGTCCACGCACATGACAAAGTACACGAATGATCAAGAATTTATTTCCCACGTGACCGAGATTTGTAAAAACAGCAGGATGTACTACAACCCCTTTCTCTACGACATCCGAGTATATCCAGCCAGAGAACCATCGTTTATAATCGTTTAAAAAATTAGTTTGTAATTTAAGAATGAAACTCATCGTATTCGATTTGGATGGTGTCCTTGTAGACTCTCGTCACCTCCATTACACAGCCCTCAATGACGTCTTGGATCATCAATTTAAAATTGAAATTGAAGAACATTTGGCAAGGTATGATGGTGTGTCAACCACCCGTAAACTCCAAATGCTCACAGAAGAGAAAGGTCTTCCAGTTGAACTTCATAATTCAATTTGGAAATTAAAACAAGAAAAAACTATTGAACTCATTCCGACAGTCATCCACACAGACCCAGAACTTTACAGAATCATTTCAAGTTTGAAAATGAGAGGCTTGCTCGTGTACTGCGCCTCCAATTCTATTCGTGATACTATGGTCCATTTCTTGGAAGCTCTCGGTATTTACAATCTCTTTGACGGAATCCTGTCAAACCAAGACGTCCAAAAGACAAAACCAGAACCTGAGATTTATTTGAGATGCATGATAAATGCAGGGGTTGGCCCGCTCGAAACACTAGTCATTGAAGATTCGCCAATTGGTAAAAAAGCGGCATACATGGCGGGTGCACACGTGCTTCCAGTTGGATCTCGACGGGATGTCACATTGGAAGCGATTGATAAAGCATTGATAAAGGCAATGAGCCTAAATAGAGTACGAATGGGTACAATGGACATTCGCTGGAAGCAGAAGATTAACGTGGTCATCCCGATGGCTGGAAATGGCTCCAGATTTGCTCAAGAGGGATACATTCTTCCAAAACCACTCATTGACGTACAAGGCGTCCCCATGATCCAACGGGTTGTCGAAAATCTCAACATTGACGGACAGTACATATTTATTGTTCGGCAGGAACACCTACAAAAGTACGATATGAAGACACTGCTCGAAAAGATTGCACCCGGTTGTATCATCGTACCGACCGATGGAGTGACACAAGGAGCGACTTCATCCGTGTTGCTGGCAGGGCCTTATATTGATAACGATACAAACCTGCTCATCGCCAACTCCGACCAGTTTTTGGAGTGGGACTCGAACGCATTCCTGTACGAGTCTATGAATGTCGACGGATGCGTCTCGACATTCGAACAAACTGACCCATCCGACAAGAAATGGAGCTACTGTTCTCTAGACCAGAATGGATTTGTAAACCGAGTCGCCGAAAAGGAAGTCATCAGTATGTACGCAAACACCGGAATCTACTTCTGGTCCAAGGGGTCAGATTTCGTCAAGTACGCAAACCAAATGATCGAGAAGGACATTCGGACAAACGGAGAGTACTATATCGCTCCCGTATATAACGAGGCTATTGCGGACGGCAAGAAGATCAAGATTCAAAATTGCAAAAAGATGTGGGGACTGGGAGTTCCATCAGACTTGCTCAAGTTTTTGAAAGACTATTTGAATTGAAATTCAATACGTTCACGGACAATATAGTCCGAACAAATTCCGTACGCAGTATATTTCTCCTCTTTTGAGTATTTGACACGTTCAGGCATGACACATATCGTGCGGTCAGGTCTCACCTTTTCACCAGGGTATGCCCAAATAAACTTTTGTGAAGTCAGAGTGTAAGGATCCTTGTCATGTGAAAACACATTCACATCTGGGAAACAGGATGTAATTGTCAACAGAGCATCATAGTTCTTGGCATGAACCCACAAACCCTCACGCTTGAGAAATTCTGGCATAATCTTGTACTGTGGTCCATCGTGTCCAAGCCAAAAGAATCCATCCTCACAAAGCCATACATCACACTCACAATCAAACCCAAGATTCAGTGCATTCTGAATGTACGCTGGCTTGTTCTCATGTTCGGGCATGGGACCAATCAAGTTGCCACGGTGAGATATGAATCTCATAACTTAAAAGAAAGTTCAGCTTTTAAGTTATGAAGGTACTCGTCTGTGTACTAGGACAACTACGTCACGAAGATATTACATGGAAACCATTCAAACGAAATGTCATAGACTGCCTAGGTGCAGACATGGTGACTTGTGGTAAGGATTCTGAAAAGGATTCAATTTATAATTTGAATTCAATTTTAAAAATAAATTCAGATCCAAAATTCGAATCGACATGTAGTAACGCACAGTATGTACTGGCGCATCGGAAGAATCTTTTTGAAAATTTAAAGAGTACCAATCTGATTAACAATTACGATGTATTTATTCTGACACGGTCAGACCAACTCTGGTACGATCAACACCCACATCTCGACAGTGAACGTATTTGGTTTATGAATTGTGAATTTCATTTTGGAATTAGTGATCGACATACAGTCGTTCCTAGAAAACATCTTGAAAGTGTCTGCCAATTTCAAAATGAATTCGATTCGACAATGTACAGAAATATTGAGTTTTACCTCTATACCGAATACCAAAAGAACAAAATTTGGAATGAAGGAATCGGCCTCGCATACTTCCCCATGTTCCTCTGCGATGAACGATGCCAAGCACGAAGACCAGACGAAATCTATGCTCCCAGACAAAACTTCACCTTTCCATTCACCATCGATCACACATTTAGGTCATTCAGTGGAATGTTCTGCGGACGCGTTTTATTTGAGGGACAGCATGTAAATAGTGCGGCGAATCAACCCGATAATCTCATCCTGAATATTCCGTAAATGAGTATCTTTGGGAAGACGCAAATGACGAATTCTTTTGAGTAAATTCATAAAATACATACGAGCCTTCTTTGGATCACGCAGAAAACGTGAATTCGTCCCGATTTTCTTCATACGTCCATAGGTTCCCATATAAGCCTCTGCGTAGTCGTCAGTCAGATCCACAATCTTTTCATAGTACTTTTCAAGCGCTTTGTGCTGTGAATAATAGGGGGTCAACAAATGAAAGACGTGGGCTTGTGTCCTCGAATTGAACAACAGACCGACAAACTTATTGACAGACATTCCTTATTTCTCAATAACATTAATTTTTACGAATATCAGAATGCACCTCCTCATACCACGGAGAAAGACGAGACTTTACAAGTCTGAACCAGGACTGAATCTTCGGATACTTTTCGATAATAGCGTCCAGATTCGTGTCTGGAAGAAGATTCAGCTGCTCCAACTCACACGCCCACAGAATATCAGCGACAGTCAGCTTGTCCCCACCAACAAAAGGTTTCAGCCAGACATTCTCAATTGTATCCAGTGAACGATGAAGAAGAGTCCACGAATACTTTTTAATGTGCTCAGGAGTCTCCTTGTCCAGAGGCGTATCCAGTGGCAGATTGGAAGGTGTCAAGTACCACTCGATTGGATTTGGTACAAATGACCCGACAATGCGGTAAAACACAGAGCCAACCACAGCGGCACGAATATTCAGATGATACCAGCTGAAAGCAGCATCAATCATAATGCGCTTCTCGGCGTCACGGGGATACAGAGGTGTATCATACTTTTCAGACAGGTAACGGATAATAGCAATACACTCTGGAATCTTCAAATCTCCAATCTTCATAAAGGGGACAGTACCCAGTGGCTGCATCTCCATATAGTCTGGCGAACGATTCTCACCTTTTAGAAAACTCACCGCCTTTTCCTCAAACTCAATGCCTGAAGCTTTGAGAAAAAGACTTGCAGTGCGCCCCGGCTGGGACAGACGATCTGAATACAGAACCGGAATTGGCATCGCGCGTGCGGCTGGCCAGCACATTATTAATATCAATATTATTAACTTTAACTTGCCGTCTTTTGCTTCAATTCTTTGATAATCTTGTTTGCATTTTTGAATGCACTTTCGGCGCGCTTGCTTTCTATATCTTTCAAAAACTTGCGTACGACTGTGCTTGCACTCACATTCGCCTTGAGCAAGTTTTCAAGTCTCTTGACATTCTTGATACCCTTTTCAGCACGTGTTCCAGTCAGTGGATTCCTCGACGCGAGCGACTTGTCAACCTTGGCAAACTCACTGAAGGAACTGACCAACACTTTGAGAACACCTTTGTAAAGGTAATTTAGTTTTTGAATTGGCATTCCAAATTGTTTTGTATATTTGGTCAACAGTGTGTTCCGCCGAACACCAGGGATGTATGTCAGTGTCGCATCGACAAGACCCTCTGGTTTTCTTCCAGCAATTTCAATTTCAAATTGAATTACTTTATAAATTCTTTTTCCAGTAATTGGATTGTATTTCACGGGTGGTACCAATGTCTTTTTGTGAATTTCACATGGAATTTTGTACTCACTCATCAGCCACGCTTTGAACCCTTGGACGTGCTTTGACATCATTGAACCCATGAGTTTGAATTTTTCATCAATATTCTTCAGATCGGGTACTGCAAACACAAAGTCAAAGTCGAATGTTTTCTTTACTAGCGTCTGGGCTGAGATTTTACGCGCGTGCAGGTAAAACTTGACAGCCATTCCTCCACTGAGGTAGTGAATAAATTCCTTTCTCTGACGGATAAGACCTGGATGACTTTTCGAGTACCGGATGAAAAGTTTAGGAATGTTTACATTCATACTATAATGAGCCTGGAAAAAAATATGGTCCAGTAATAGATATGTGGAGCCTGCTCACATTAGTACTCATTGTTCTTGTTCTTGTTCTGGTTCTTCTTTCACGACGTGAACCAGAACCATACGTCCCTTTCCAACCGTACAGTGAACCTCCAATTCTAATTGAAAATATATTGTCACCGGAAGAATGCGAGTGTGTAAAAAGTCAACCCAACTGCCCCAGTCTGAACAAACTCAGGAAAGCAGCTGCTCAATTGAGCAGTAAACCCTTAGAGAATGTTGAACCACCTCTGATTCTCGAAGATAACAACACTGATGGCAGACGCGCACATTGCAGTGTCAACGACACTTGCTCTGAATTCCGTGATTTGGGAGGTGAACGTATCGGCTGCTTTGTCGTTTACTTGAATGACGATTTTGATGGCGGGGAACTCGAGTTTCGGGCTTATGGAGGTGAGAAAATCAAACCATCAGCCGGTTCAGGTGTTTTCTTTAGACCCCTATTGACCAACAGAGATGTTTATGTTGGAACACCCGTGTCAAATGGAAAGAAATATACATGTGTGATTTTCGTCAGAGAGCAAAATGCAGATAAAATAGAAGTGGAATGATACTATATAGACATGCTTGTCGACACGTTTATGTTTTATAATGAATTGGATGTTCTTGAAATGAGATTTCGAATTCTAGAGCCTTACGTGGACAAGTTTGTACTTGTCGAGGCTGAAGTGAATCATGTCGGTGGGCCAAAGGAGCTCTTTTTTGAAAAGAATAAAGAACGGTTCGAAAAGTGGTTGAATCGAATTGAACACGTGATTGTCAAAGCGGACGAGTGTCCCAAAGACACGAATCCTTGGTCACGTGAAAAGTATCAGAGGGAGTGCATTCTTCGCGGGCTTGAAAACGTATGCGTCAGTGATGACAACGTGGTCATGATCAGTGACGTCGATGAAATTCCAGACCTGACTCGTATTCACTGGGAACATCTTCCTCAAGCCGTCATCTCTGTGCACATGTGGATGTACCAGTACAATTTCAAGTTTATGTTTACAGGTGAACCTTGGGTCGGAACTGTTATTACAACCTATGGACTTGTGAAGACAAACGGTCCAAACTACTTTCGGGACAGACGATGGAACTTTCCGCTCGTACAATATGCCGGGTGGCACTTGTCGAGTTTCGGTGACGGAAAACACATCGTAAACAAAATGAAGACATTTGCGCACGCACTTGACAAGAATGACCACAAACAGTTTCAGACTGAAGAAAACATCAACCGATGGATCAAAGAGGGGCTTCATTTGGATGGAATGAAGGAACTCACACCGCGTCCAGATGGGGCTCCACTTCCGCCACTCCCGGAAGATTTACTTAAAAAATTTCTACCGTAATGAATATATGTCTTCACTCAAACTGTCACGCTCGAACATGGAGAAGATGCGCAGACAAGTTGTCACTCCCAAGAATGTCGAGTCTTTGATTACCAAGGCGAAGAAAGAGATTGAACGGGCCGAAAACATGCGGAAACTTGTCCACGGACCAACATACAAAGATAGACTCAAGGCTGCCCTGAAAAAGGCAAAAACCGCATACAAGAATGCAAAGTCTGCAATTAAAAAGTTTCAGTCGATTAGCCCAGTCGTCTATGTCCACTGAAAATTTCAGGTTTTTTTTCACTGTCGAAATTTCTGCATTGCTTTGAACAAGAAAAATGACTCTCTGGGCCAGCTTGTACAACCAGGCCTCTGCCGAGGGCAAGACGCATGAGTACTGCAAAAAGTACGCGAGCTCAGTCTTGAAGTTTAGGACTCACACCCTAAAACTCAAGGCTCAGCGCAAGCATATCAAGATGATGGGGGAGAAAGAGCGGCCGCCCATACCCACCACGGGCAAGTCCAAAGGGAAGAAGTGAAAAAAAAACTATGACTGTAATAGAATGGAAATGAACTTCAACTATGTCTGGGCCGCTATGGTGGTCAACTTTCTCTTTGTGTACATTCTTCCTAAGATTATCACAAAACCTACAGGGATGAAAGTGATAGATGATGCAATTCTATATTTAAATTCACAAAAGTCATTTCTATTGTCCTCGACTTTGATTGTCGGTCTGGTTACATACCTAGCTCACTACTGGGTGGATGCACAGTCAGAGGGGGGGTCCGGAGAGTACGCATCACCGACTCTTCCAGGTGGTAAATTTTAGTCTTGGTAAAGAATAAATGAATTCTCGTCAATCAGCGACTGTTGTCTCTTCCATCGGAAACGCAAATAACGCAGTCAACCATCTGCGTTCAGCAGAGTCCCGTGTGAATGGCGCTGCAAACCACATTGCAAACAACCGAATTGCGTCAGCTCAGAACAGCGCACAGACTGCCGCCAGCTCGTACGGGTCTGCATACAACCAGCTGAACCAGGGATCCCGTAAGCTTGGAAACCTGGCCAATTCAACCAACAACCGTAACATCCGCGCAGCTGCCAACTACCTGAACAAGGCGGCTCAACACGCAGCCAAGGCTTCTACAGCCCGATCTCTCGTCATGATTGGAAAAGCAGCTGAGAGCCTGGGAAGAGCAGCCAACCAAAATGCCAATTCTACTATTGGCCGGATTGTAAACACGGCTTAATTCCAATCATGAGATCCTTTGTAAACTGATGGTCCCAAATACGGACCTTCTGGTCATAGCACGTCTGCATGTGCTTTTTTAGGTCATCATAGCTTGGATGACCCCACTCGTGATCCTTCTTAAATAGAAAATCATCAAACCCGATAGGACCTTTTATGCACGGTACAACCCATGGAGTGTTGACATACTCCTTTAAACCCCCGTAATCTGTGATGATGACGGGTTTGGATCGTAAAGCAGCCTCAACTGCCCCCATTCCCACACCTTCGGAATGTGAGCAATTGATATAACAGTCACCAGCATCGTGGATTTTCTCCATCTGTTCATTCGATAGGAGACCGTTAATCACAGTCACTCCGGGAATTTCTAATTTTACATCTGAATTGCATGTCGCCTTCAGAAGAAGTCTGCAGTCTTGTAATTTCAATTCTAAAAATGAATTCAAAAGAAAATTAATATTCTTTCTAGGATCAGATATGTTCCCTATCGTGTAAAACACATAGGTTGAACGCGACGGAACCTTTGGGATGTACCCCATAGGAGCCTCTGCGTACAAGTGAAGGACTCGCCAGTCAACCTCTGGAAATTGCTTCTCAAAGACACGCTTGCAAAAGTCAGATGCGACATACATCACATTGTACTTTGTAAGCATTCCATAGGCTTCATTGACTGGCTCTGTTTCACATATGGTCATGTACATCATATGGTCACATAATGTGGCGTATTGGTCAACGAGTTGAACGTTGTTTTCAAATGGAAGCATAAAGGCAAATCCTCTCTCATACCTTGGCTTTTGAGGGGAAAAACCCATCTCGACATACTCCCCATTGACCAAATCGGCATACCGCTTTGTCACCTGTCCAATACCGGCAAGGAGACGTGGCCCGATAAAGAGCCAACTCATAGTGTAAATAAATTTACTAGCTTTAATTGTCCTTTTTTTCAACTTTGATCTCCTCATAGAAACGTCCTTTGCTTCCACAGAGGAGCTCATTCGACCGAGCGATGGAACATGGCGTGTACTGATTTTCTGGACGCATCATGATCCGTTTGCACTTGGGTGGAGCGACCGATGACCAAACAACATATTTACACAAAGCGCAAGTGACGACCGGAGTCATTTATATATTATAGCATTTTTTATTATATCTAATATCATGGAAGACGAATGTCCGGTATGTCTCGAGCCTTTAACGGGTACAACTGTACACCTCGACTGCTGCAAGCATAGGATTCATATTCAATGTTACATTTCGACATGCCCATTCTGTCGATCAGAACTCCCTGTCCCGACACACTGTTCAAAAGTAGAACACATTGTCGTCCCTGTTCCTGTTTCCGTCGTTCGAACGGTCCAACCGGAATTCAAAAAACACTTGATTTCTGTTTTTATTTCCGCAGCTATTCTCGGTATGACATTTTACTTTATATCCTTCTCATAGACTTGCATAGTGCTGTCCAAGAGGGGTCAGACTTCCATCATCTGCAATCAATGATCCATTACCCATATTGATATCCGATGTTGGGCGTGTCTTCCAAGAAAAGCGTTCGACGTACGAGCGCTGATTCATCCCGGCGACAACCTGGTCCATAAATGTCTGAATTTGAGACGTTGTA
>Ga0164297_10002841_pt1 | contig 16683 bp, 16 predicted proteins | sample GEODES058metaG_FD_113539 | JGI IMG/M metagenome (GOLD analysis project Ga0164297, IMG submission 113539) | Dystrophic lake water microbial communities from Trout Bog Lake, Wisconsin, USA - GEODES058 metaG | ecosystem: Environmental > Aquatic > Freshwater > Lake | place: USA: Trout Bog Lake...
CCGTCGGTTTTCCATTCAGAATATGAATTTAACAGCTTAAGATTCTTTTCATACAAGTCATGCTGAATCTTTCTTGAGTGATGCAACGATGAGTACATATTCTGTCTCCTATTCACGGTTATTCCGTGATCGTTACATCTTCTAAAGAGATCGTCGTCTTCTGCTCCCCATCCCCAATATTCATTGCAAAATCCGTTGATTTTCGAAAATGAAGCTTCATCGAAAGCAATCACTCCTCCGACATAATTCGAGTAAGCTAAATTCCATCCGAACTGCTCGACAATAGCTGCATAGTGTGTGGGAATATCCACAGTAACGTAAGATGCTTTGTCCTTGATGGGAAGCATATCAATATCGTGAAAAACGTAGTTCTTAAAATTACCTCTGGTATGATCGAATCCGATGTTGAGAAGCTTGCCTCTGTTGAAAGGCTTTTCTGGAGTCTGTTCTACTACTAGAATCTGAAAGGTGAGATCTTCCGATGCTAGAGCTTCGTTGATATGAGGCACGAATTTTGAGAGATGCTCTTGCCTGTCTCTATAGGGAACGATGATGCAGACGTCTTTCATATATCGTATAGATCGTTAAAGTTGAGAGTGAAGAATCTTTCCATGTTACCGATCTCAGCAAGAACACACTCCTGTTTGGCCCAGTCCACGGATGCAATGACGTACCTTTTTCCTGCTATGCTAGTCAAGTAACCCACTTTGATCGGAGAAATTTTCTTCTCAGAGATCACTTCTGCTAGAGCATTTTTCCAATGCATGGGAAAGTAATCGAATTTCTCCGTAAATTTTAGTGTGGACATGTAAGAGTTCTGAGGCCTCTTGGCTTTAGTCTCATAGCTGACAGCTGGAATCCCGTTGACTACCATGGGAATCTTAGCTTGCTTGAAGATCTCCACTGCAAACTCTTTCCATGTAGTCTTTCCAGTCCCAGAGAAATGATAGGTTCCAGAATTGATACTTTCCGAGGAGAGAATCTTGTCCAGAGCTCTGCAGATCTCCTTCGCTGAAGTAGGAGCTCCATGCTGATCATTGATCACGTTAAGTTCTGACGTTTTTTGAGAGAGCTGCAACATTTTCAAGTAGAAATTCTGAGCATGATTGCTATAGACCCATGAAGTTCTGAGAATGACATGCTTGCATCCGGATGCTGAAATTTCCAGCTCACCATCAAGTTTAGTCTTTCCGTAAACGTTAAGCGGAGCAGGAGGATCCTCTGGAGAATGAGAGTCTTTCCCATCATCTCCGAAGACGTAATCAGTGGAGAGATGGATCAGAACTGCATCATACTTTTTGCAAGCTTCAGCTAAGTGCTTGGGTCCCAGAGTGTTGATCTCACATGCTGCTTTCTCCTCGGACTCCGCTTTTTCCACGTTCGTGTAAGCAGCTAAGTTGATGAGATGAGTGGGTCCAATCTTTCGAAAAACTTTTTCTATACTGACCGGAGAAGTGATGTCAAGTTCCTCTCGTGAAAGGAAGAAAAAATCGCATCCTTCCATGGGATGCGATCTTTGCAATTCTTGACCAACTTGTCCGTTAGCTCCTGTGACTACTACTCTCTTCATGAATTACTTAGAAGTTGAGAACGTCACTTTAGGAGCCAGAAGTTCCAAGTCCAGAGTGTCTCTGAAAAGGAGATCCGATGCTTTGATCTGAAGAGCTCTTCTGCTTTCCTCGCTGATAGCAACTTCTTTCGGATGGCTAGCAATGTATGTCAGGTCATTGAAGAAGTCATAAGCATTCTTACCGGTGTCAGCTGTGGACTTCCAGATGTTATGCATTCCTTCGATATCGCAACGGTAAACTTTATTGAGATAGGAAAGATCGAAGTATTTTTCCAGAATCTTACCATGATCTTCCTCATTGAAGAAGCTCTTGTACTGAAGAAGCTCTCTGACCGAGACGTTGTTGTTCTTCAAGTGCCTAGCGGCATCGTTGAGCATTGAGGAAGCAATATCGGAAGCATGGAGAATCTCCCTTTCCAGGATGGATTTGATCTTGTTGAAATTGTACTTGCTCTTGGAAACGTTGGTGGAGAAACCGTACTGCCTTGCTACGTTACCGTTCGTGCAGACCAGTCTCTCAAAGAAGGGATGCACGCCAAAATCCACTCCCGACCAGGTGATACGTTTTCCTGTTTTCCACATGTCTGTCTGGTTACCGAAAACGTCCAAGTCTTTGTCGTTGTGCATCAGAGTCACTGATACTTTCCCTTTCTCCTCATCGAAGTACTTGTCTGTCAAGTAGTAATCATTAGCAGAAGATTCCACCATGGATTCATAGATCAACGAAAAGATCTCAGGAATCTCGATGCCTCCGTTGGGAGCTTTTTTGTTGGCCAGGTGAAGGTTGATGACACGATCTCCAGTGGAGCTCTTGCGTGCAAATACTTGTTGAGAAGCATTGATGGATTGAAGCTTATGAGATACTGTTTCCCAATCTTCTTCGGTCATCTTCTTCTGAAGATCCAAGAAGTTGTTCTTCACTCGAAGAGAAGCTAGAACTGTTTTAGTGGACTCCTCGGATAGAGGGTTGCCATCGATCTTGAGCTTGCAATCCTCTATGACCAAGTCTCCGAAGAAGAATTGAAGATTGTTCTTCTCGTTCTCGGCTAGAGTTTCCACTACTTTTCCCTGAAAATCTTGCAAGTCAAGGATAGCTTGCGACGTTAATGTTTTTTCCATTTTGCTGTTTATTGAGAAATAATATCCTGTAAATTTAACAATTTTCTCTCAAAGGGAGAAATTTATCCGAAAGAATCTCTGTAGTTTCCATAGTCTCCAGGAGTTCATTCCAGAATGACTACTGGAAAGAATGATGGTTACCTTGTAAATTAGTCAAAGTCTACGAGAAGGCTTAGAATTTCTTTCCACTCGGACTGCGTGAGTTTTTCCTGCGTCATATCCTGCTGTATCAGAGCATCGAAAATCTTGTCCAGATAGTTTCGTGCTTCATCAGTGACCCACAGTTCACCTGCCAGCTCAAAGTCAAACAGAGGATGCTTGAGCTTGAAGTTAGGTGAACTTGTGGGTTCAGAATTGATGATCTTCTCCACAAGTTCGAAATGTCTTTCGTAGTAGTGAATGTTATCCGCACAGTGATAGTAAGTTCCAAGCTGGAGATCCGGATAGATCTTCTTCAAGTTGAGAAACATGGACTGGTGTATCAAAGAGAACCAGGGTGCATCGTAGCTCAAACCGAAGAAAATATCGTTGGATCTCATCTGAACTTTCATGTCCAGGTGATCATGACGGATCCAGAAATTCAGATACATGGTGCAAACAAAGTCTCTGTTACCCTCGTACTGGTAGTAGGGACAGTTCAGAAAAGCTACCGCTTGTCGTGAGTCCTTGTCTTTGCATAGAGAATCGTAGGCCCATTTCAGCTGGTTGACGCTGGGATGGCCCTCGGTGGGGTTGTCTTCTGTGGAAGGATGAATCCCTAGCAGAATAGTACCGTAGTTGGAATTGATCATTCCGTTCTTATCAGCGATACCTTTCCAGAAAGTGGAAAAGTTGTTAATGAATTCGATGTTAGAGTCCCGACTGATGTACCATGCCACTTCTCCTGCAAAGTAACGAAAGTTGAAATGCCTGTCAGGAAAATCCATGAGAGGCTTAGTTGGGTCGATTTCCAGTGTCGCTAGATTAGCTTCCACCACTTTATGACCTCTCGGTGCAGATCTCATTCCGTAAGTGGAGAGATCTTCCAGGAGAGCATAAACTTGCTTGTTGATGTCGTTATGTTGGTTCATATTAAGAATTTAAGAATTCTAGAACTTCTTGCAGAATGTTCTCTTGGGGTTTATAGACTGTGGAGGTTTCAGTTACAGTCTTGTAAACTTTAACACCTTCATCCTCAAAAGTTTCCAATTTAGTGTCTGTTCGTAGAGTAGTCACATCTATGATCAGTTTTTTGCCAATCTGGCTGAGATGGAAAGCGTTTTTGAAATTTTCTATCTCCTTCTTCTTGGAGTCGACTGTGGAAGAGAATGAGAGACCGTCATCGTTCTGAGAGAGAAATTCAGGATCCGCGGTGAGAAGCAGAAGGTAAACATTCTCAGAATCATTATAATCGAACTCTTCTTCAAGATTCATGACCCATTCTTCCGGATTAGTTTCCCTATAGAGCTTACCGTAGACAAATTCACCAAGATGACCTCGGTTCCAGATTATGAGATTCATCTTACCTTTCTTTGGTCCATCAAAGAACAATGAGTTGAGAAGGAAATGAGATCTCTCAAATTCACTACGAAAAGAATGTTCTTGGAACATTCTTTTTTCCAGATCAGTATCTCCAACCGGCGCAGTGAAGTGTGTGATCACCATGTTCTGACAATAGGGCATCAGATTTTTGATGAGAGTATCTTTCCCGCAGCGGTCGGGACTTTCAAGTATCAAGTGTTTCATGGTGTTTATATGCAAGAAACACTGATAGTTTAGAAGACAGGAGAGGCTTTCAGTTTTTTGGAGACTTCCGCTTTTCTGATGATGTTGTCCTGACGTAGAAAATCTGTGTCGGAGAATTGCAGTTCTCCCTTCAGGAATTTCTTGACTTCCAGCGACCAGTCTCTTGCAGTGCAAGTGGGAACGTTCTGAGCTACTTTGTTGAGATCTTTCTTGGGATCCAAGAGCTGAAAATCATGAGGCATTCCCATGAGGTGCATGTACTCTCTGTACGTGAAAGTTCTATGCTCAATGGGATGAATCAATCTGTCCATGGATCTTCCAGTCACGGGTCCGGAGATGGGATCGTTCTTATCCAGCAAGTGTGGAAAGGAGTTCCAGAATCCCTTGCCGGAATCCAACTTAGCTTTGATGTAGCTGATCTTCTTAGCTTCCTCTTCGTAACCCTTTCTCTGAAGGTAGTCAGTGTAGTCTTCATAGAGTCCCTCGTTGAGAATGATCTCCACTGTGGATCTGTTGATGAAAAGTTTCTCTGCTGGCAATTTCTCCTTGAGGTAGACGTAGGAAATTTCTTCGTTCTTGTTAGCCACTGATTCCTGCAGAGTAGCATCACTGGGAATCTCCTTGAGATACTCCAACCAGTGCTGAGAAGGAGTTTCGTAGTAGTTGAGAAGTGGAGCTGTCGGTGTGTTCCAGAAAAAGTAGAAAGTTCTGACTCTTCGTTGAGGAATTCCATGCAACGCTGTGTTGGTTCTGATCAGAGAGAATGAGTAACCGTTCCTCTTGCCAGCTTCGTAGAGTTTTTCTGCAACTTCTCTACCGAGATTCGTGTAGAGTCCCGGAGCATTTTCACCAAAAAAGACTTGAGGTCTCAGATTCTCCAGCACAAAGTCTGCTGTTTTGAACATCCACTGGTTCTGTGGAGCATCCGCACCGCGTGAAGCGGAAGCATTCATCATGGAAAGGCCTGCACAAGGGCACACCGCTGAGATCACGTCCACGGATCCGTAGATCTCACTGAGATCGTCAGCTTCGATATCGTACCGAGGAACTTCTGGCATGTAGTTGTAGAGGAGTTTTTCGTTGTCAGCGAACGCTGAGTAGGAAGCAAAGAATTCCGGATCACCTCCGAAAGCTAACTTGTTTCCAATGGTCATCCCACCGATCAGTGGGACAACACTGGCATACTTGATCTTGTCGTTCATCCATCAGATGAAATTTTAAAAGAGCGGAACCACCGCTTTACCCTTTCTGGGAGCAGAGATCTGTGATAGCTTCACACAATCGTCCTCAGTGATGGGTGGCAATTCTCCGGAACATAGAGAGGAGAACTTAAAGGAGGGAACAGGGAGGCGTTTGAAAATGTCCTCGGCTTGTTCTTTGATGATGCGTTCCCGAACTTCTGGGATCAGAAGTTTCTGGTAGATAGCATTCAGCTGTTCCTCGTTCTCGAAGTATAGTTCATCCGAGGTCATACAGACGTGGTTAGTGTCACATGGCCTATATGAAAGGATGGGTGTTCTTGCGACCACCGCATCGTAGATAGTCTTGTTGATGTACCGGTTGATAGGGTTTCCCTTTCCCACGAAAACGTAACCCAGATGGGAGTTGAGCATGTTAAAGTACTCAGGAGAATCTCCTCTGACCCAACCTTCTTCGATGTCCACATGAGAAAATTCTGGGCCGGTGATCTTCTTAATGTTCTCAGTTCCCTTTCCAAAGATCTTTAGGGGAATCTTGTGCTTATTAGTCTTCCAAACATCCTCGAAAGCTTTAGCTCTCTTGGTGTTGAAAGTATCAAAGAAACCTATGTAGAAAAGAGACTTATCGTGATTCTTTGTACTTAGAGAGTCGAACCTTTCGTAGTAGTTGTGCCTGACCATGAAGAAGATGTCATCGGAGAGATAGACAGTGTTAGCTGCGATCTGTTCTCTTGTGGACCTCCTCATCTCCTCATCCTCACGATCCCACATAGTTTCAGGCAACCAGTCATAGATCTCCTTGGCTCCATTAGCAAACCAGTAGCAGTGTGAGTAGTCCCATTCCGGGTAGTTGTTCACCAGATTCTCAGCAGAAGCATGATTCTCAACGTTAGCATTGAAAGAAGATTCTGCTTTGCCTTTGAGTCGGATTGAAGCCATGAAACGGTAGTCCCTGACTCTACCCTCAGAATCGTTGACCCGAATGAAGACTGGTCGTTTCAGCTTGTTGGTGAAGTTACTGACCATCTTGTAGTAACGAACGATGTTCTCATTGAGAAGACCTCCGTAGAAGTTGGTATGACCCACCCATGTAACTAGAGCATGAAACTTGGAAAGAAGCTCCATGTTATCAGGATTCATGAAAGGTACTACTTTATGAGGAAAATTGTAGTGAATCTCCCTTTCCTTCACGACTCTCTTAGTCACGGAAGGATTCACGGGAAGTAGATAGAATTCGCAATCCTCCGAGTTGGAGTCATAAAGATGCTTCAGAAATTTAACTTCAGAAGCTATGGTGCCTCCACGAGTTGGATCTCCATGGACAAAAATTCCTATTTTCAGTTTGCTCATTTGAATGTTTATAGACAAAAGTAACAAACAGTTCTGGAGAAAGAAAAAAGTTCCAAATAGTTTTTGGAACTTTAGAACTTTTTATGAACCTAGCATACAATGAATATCAGAGAGATTCCCCCAGTCAAAGGCTTTAAGGGGCACAAGAGGGAGCTAAGGGTTAGGTAACAGGTTTTTCAGATGCCACACTATCAGTATTCAGAGCAGTCTTGACCAGAGCTTGAGTCACAGTAGCTTTACCTGTAGTCACCACATTCTTGTAGACTCTCATAGTCAGAGGCTTGTCATTCACGAATCCAGTAGGATCCACGATAGCCATCACTCCTACAGTGTTCAGAGTGGGAATATCGTTAACGTTTAGGGACTTCAGAAAATCAACAGAGTCGGATCCAGTGACTTGAAAGAGTCCGGAACCGTCCGGTAGATCAGCTAACTTAGTGAGTGCCAGAGTGGATTTCTTGGTGTTGTCACGCGGATCTTCCAACTTAACGATGGTAGTGACTCCGGGTTTGATGGACTTGGATGGCACATTATCGTCAGAAGTTCCAGCTTTGACTTCTGCTTGAGAAACTTGAGTGTTGAGAAGGTTGGGATCCTTGAAAAGATTCTCAATCTTGGTGTAGACAGGAGGAAGAGTGATGTCAAAGAGACCCTCGTTCAAACTGTCCGACTCCATCATGGAGAAATTCTCCACGACGAACTGATCGTATGTCTTGAGGTTGTTCATCTTACACAGTAGTTTTCAAAGCTTCCAAGAATGCTTTTTCGTACAGTTTCTTCACAGTTTTTTCATCCAATGGTTTAGATGAAAAGTTTTTCAGGGAGAAAAGCTCTGCGATGAAAGCTGGACTGGTTAAAATGCTTTCAGCTTTGACAGAAGCATCTTTCAGATCTTTACTCCAGATTTTCAATGCTAATGCATAGTCTGCTTCCAAGCTCTTTGCTGCTTCGTCCACTTTTTTGTTATTAAACGTGGAATTCTTGGGATCTGTGGTTTTTGTCTGAACGTAAACATCGGAAAAAGTCTTCCTGTTGGATGGATTGGGAAAATCTTTGAAAAAATTCTTGAAAAAATTCTTGAAGTCAGATTTATTACGAGAATCTTTCACCAGAGAATCCACCGTACTATCCACATCATTAGGATCTGTTTGAAGGCATAGTGAAACTAACTTCACAACACCATGAATTCCTTCATCCATCTCTTTAATCTTCTTCAGAATAGGATTGGACTTATCTGCTTTCTTGGAAGCAGCTTCCTTGATTGCTTTCTTAGTCTCTTGAGCCTGTCTGTCTTCCTGTTGCAGGAACTTCTTGAAAAGATCCGAACCCTTTCCAAGAACGTCGGATACAAACTCTTTCTTAGCTTTCAGCCTATACTCCAGGAGAAGATTTGCAGCCAGTTTCTGGTATTCCTTAGAATCTCCAGCTAATAGATCTGCTTGACCTTTTAGGTCATCGGATATGAGTTCCTTGCTCAAAAATTCTTCAAGCTCCTTTTCACCTTTCTTACCGCTGGGTTTGTAAGTGCTCTTGTATTCTCTGGACAACCATTCATAATACTCCTTAGCTATTTTCATGAGCTTTCTTCCCTTTGGAGATAGGTATTTTCTAGCCAGATCTCCTAGCCAAGATTCATCCAGAGCTTCCTCGGAGGAGTATTTTTTCTCGAAAAATTCTAACAATTTTTCATTCCCTTCTCTTTCCAATTGGCTTTCCAGGAAAAGCTGCCTTTTTTCTATGAACGATGAGTACTTCATTTTAAGGTTAATTTTTTCTTATATATCGACTCAGAAACCGAATTCTCTTCCTCTGATGGAGCCTCTTTTCTGGTGAAGGAAAGCTTCGACATCCAGACCACTTTTCAGCCAGGTTTTCATGAGATCGGAGTCACTTGCTAGCATCTTTTCGCCGGATGGAAGCCCCAAGCAGTCTTCACCCTTGATCCAACCCTTCACTTCAGTTTTGAGATCGGAGAGACTTTTCAGTTTGGGACAGTTATTGAAACTGAGATTGCCTTCTATGATTCGGGGTATTCCTTTCAGAGATGTCAGAGATTTGCAATAGGAGCAGGAAAATCCCATTCCCACTCTACGAGGAGCACCCTCCAAGTCAACTAGTTGATTGCAACTTCTGCAATCAAAGTACCCTCCCACCTCGGATGGACTTCCTTTCAGGGACTCTAGCTTGAAGCAATCTCTGCAACTGAAATTTTTTCGGACAGTTGTCGGAGCTCCTTCCAATGAAGTTAGAGAAGTGCAGGAAATGCAAAGGAAAGCTCCTTCCACTATGTAGGGAGCACCACGAAGTGTTTTAAGTTCTTGACAGAAACTGCAATCGAAATCTCCTTTGACTATTCCAAAGGACACTGGAATTTCCCTGATTCTTCCTGAGAATGAGACCTCACCATCCACATTCACTTTCCCAGTCAGACTCAGAGACCATTCTCCTATGACTGCATCATCCAACCATTCTTCCTGCTCTCTGGTGAGTCTTGCGTTACTAAAATTCTCGAATAGACCGATATACTTCATCACTGATCTTCCTCTGTTCCGAAAAAGTTAGACACGAACTTTGCAACTACTCCCACTGCAAAGACTACAGTGCCCATCTTGACATTTCCAAGAAGAGTTGCAGTGGAACCTGCAAAAACTAGAGTAGCTAGCACTGCGTTTGCGACTTTGGAAATCCAGGGAGGTGTGGGTTTTCCAAACATCTTAACACCAAATTTCATGATCTCAATTTATTCTATTTATCGGAGAAACACTTGGGAATTATTATGCCAGATATATTTTAAGTTGCCAGAGTTCCAGACTCTGAAATAGCCTCTACGTTCCATGAGCTGTTTCTCTGTGAGTTTTTTATCCTCCTCATTTTCCACAATCTTATGTTTCATGAAGTTGCTCCTGTGGTATCTCTTTCCTCTTGTACACCACCAGTAGCCAGGTGCTGTCAACGATTCTTTTTCGAATCCTAATCTTTCGTACATATCTCCTTCTGAGACATCGAGATTTGAATAAGAAACTATCTTCGAAGGATCATATTTTTTTATGTAATGTGAAAAAAGTTTTGAAGCTGCTCCCCTGACTGAAATGTTCATCCCATTACAGAATCTCAACAGCTCTATCTCGTCACTTTTCTTGAACCGAGAGCGTCCAAATGACATCATAGAAACTAAAACGTCTTTATGAAACAACCCCAGATTGGTAGTGCTTATACAGTAACCCTGTATATGATTCTTTTCCAAGAATGCTCGCGATTCCCTCTGTGAAATTTCCTTTATCGAACACTCTCTTGCATTCAACTTTATTGAGGTTTTTCCTACCCAATTCCTAATCATGGATTTGCATAAATCCTTGTGATCAACCCACTGATCTTCCCATATAGTTTTCAACTTTACACCCTTTTGCAACACATCCAGTTTTTTCTTCTGGTGATACAAAACATCTCTGAATTTTTCAGAGTGCCAGTACAAACCATTGAACTCTATTCCCAGCATTAAAGATCTTGATAAAATATCAATGTCTGGTGTATGTACAAAATCTTCGACTAAAGATTTGCAAAAATCTAGTACTTCTCTTTCAGCTGCTGATGATGATTTTTGACATGATCCTCTGTTACAAGTTTTGGAATATCCCTTTACACTCTCCTGAAATTTACATTCTTTCTTCTTACACACTTCACATGCAGGTCTGTCCTTTCGTTCGTTAAAGTATAAATATTTCTTCTCAGAGAATGATGCATTAGAGAGATGGGATGACCATCTCTCTATGTTTCCCAACAACTCTGGATAGTGCATTCTAAGATTGTCCTCGCTTAAATATTTTACCTTTGAAAAGATAACGTCAGAAGCAAATTCACATTTCATTCTTTCCTCTGCGCATTTTTCACATATCTCTAACCCATTGCTCATTCTGCTCTTGAAGGTGTTAGTTCTGATCTTAAATGATCCATGATCACAATATCCATCAATCGAAAAATAATTGCCGCCATCTATGAGAAGAATTTCTTTGACATAAGTATACTTGTTCTTATAGTAATTCTCGTCAAACTTTGACTTCATCGTATCGGAAATCTTCTTAGAAAAACTTTCGGATTCTGAATTATTTTTATTATTGCAAGTTTGTGAGCAAAATTTTCGCCATCCTTTACCAAAGTCCTTGAACTTTACCGGAGATCCGCAGACTGAACATGAATGAGGTTCCTTGATGTCATGACAGACATCATAGATCCAAGCTATCCTATTCTCAGGATCTTCTTCTATCATCTTTTCGTAAAGACAGGGAAATTTTTTCTGGATAACATCCCTATTGAAATGCTTACCAGAAATGTTGGAAGTGCTATGCACATATTCTTTTAGTTTTTGTATGTCTAATTCCAAAGAATTCATAACATGCTGTCTATTAATTTAATAATATAACAAAAAAGAACGCAAAAAAAAGGAGCAAGTTTCCTTGCTCCTTTTTGGACTATAGAAAGTTTAGAGATTAAACGATCTGGATACCACTTAAATTCAAGTAGAAAGTGTAGTATTGAGTCTGTGGAAGTTGTCCTGCTTCAACGAGAGCAAATCTACTTTTTACCGCAATTTTCGGTGACATAGTCCCCTCAGCGATAGTTTGTAGTGACTCGGCCATCATATATGGCATGAATTTCAGACCTGGTTCTTCGTCAGCACCTTTTCTACCTACCAGAACTCTAGTATCAGAGTACTTCATGTTAGGATCAACATAAAGAGTCATACCAGCGATTGTTCCTACAGGGTAGAGAGAACCGTTGTTCTGGTTGATTGAGTTGGTGATAGGAGCAGCAGTGAACTGTGCGTTATCCTGGATTGCAGAAGCAACCTGGAGGTTAGTAACGATGAAGTTAGCTGGACCTCTTCTGCCTCTTTGTGCGATAACGTTACCTGCAGCAAGAACCTTAGAAAGGATTCTTCTTTGTACAGTGTACTGGTTTTCATAAGCTACTCCAGTTGAAGAAGCAAAGCCAGAGAATCCTGGTACAGTGATGCTGTAGTAGTTACCATCAGCGCCGATGTAAGATGCTGAAGTACTTGCAGTTACTCCTGGGTTAAGAGTAGCGTTAAGAGTTACACCTTCAGCGCCGTACATACCGTTGTTGTTCAACCAACCGAGTCCGAATGCCTTAGCAAGGATGTTCTTGTTGATTGCTTGAGAAAGTTCGTTAACAAGAGCGTTTTCAACCATGGAAACCACGTCGATACCGTACTGCTTGTTAAGATCCTGGATCTGTTCAGTAGTAACAGAAGCAGCTACTTGGAAAGTCTTAGCTTCAATGAACTTGGTGTATGCCTTAAGGCCCATTTCATTGTAGTAAGTAGTTTCACCAACTCCTCTGTTCATACCGTTACCAAGTTCTTCACCAGTTTGGAAAGGACCGAACCAGCTGTCTTGGTTAGCATCACCAGAGCCAGAGAAACCTTGGATGTGATCTTCAAGAGCTTTAACCAGAGCAGGAGTGATGGTACCAGTGGTAACAGTTCCTGAACCTGCGGTTAGACCTGCATAGAGGTTACCGGAAGCTACTGAAGCGATCGTTGGAGCAGTACCAGCAGCGAGCTGAGCAGGGTCAACTCTGAAGATTGGCTGTCCGTCGATTCTTGAGAAACCTACGAATAACAATTGCAAGTTAGATGCAGTTGTACCCAAAGTATAAGCATCTCCAGGGTTAGCTGAAGTGTTAGGGAAAGTGGAAGCACATTGCAACTTGATAACAGTTGGTTTTGCGTAAGTGTCAGTGTTACCACCAGCATATACGTAATCCAAGTAAGTTAAAACTCCAGTTGGTCCGCTCATTGGGATAACGTTAACGATGTCAAAACCGATTGTTCTTGCAGCTACCTGGATAGCGAGAGGAAGCAATGAAGGGAATTTGTCACCGGAACCTTGAGAGTTAGCATAAACGCCAGTTGAAGTTGGAGTGCTAACTGCGCCCATGTAACCACCGAGGTTACCCTGAGGTGCTACACCGATTGCTGCGAAAGATCCACCTGGAGGCGAATAAGATTCGTTCAAGCTGTGATAGTGGCAGTACTTAGAAAGCCAGTTAAGCTTGTAAGAATCGTTTACTCCGGTCTTAGACTCGATCAAAGGAGCCCAAGTTTCGAAGATTTGAGATTCATTTAAATGCATCATTTTGTTTGATGATTATTTTTAAGGAGAAAGCTTTACTTTCTATTATATTTTCCGAGCATGCCTTCCATCATCTTGAGATACTCCGGAGAGTAACCAAGAGGATTGATAACGACTTGTTCCTCAGTTTTTACACTTTCGTTCAGAGCCTGTTCTGAAGTTTTGTTCAGGATACTTGCAGGTCTTGTTTCCCAGAAATTTTTGATCTGGTAAGCAGTCTCTAACTTGTAAGTTCTAGACTGAGCGATCAAAGTTTCTTTGGACTTTTTGTCCAGGGATTCCCAGAGTTGCTTGTATTCCTGAGGTGCTTCTTCTACCCATTTTTCTGAATGAGGTGTGAGAACTGATTCCCAAATCTTATTGGCATCTTCCTCGGTGGTAACTGCGCCATCATTCAAAGCGTTGAGAACTTTCTGTTTAGTAGCCTCATCCATTCTTCTGAATTCTGTACGTCTTGCTTCGTCGAAAAGCATCATTACGCCAAAGTGTTTTTCGTTGACCTGATCCGCCTTCTGTTTATTGATGGATTCGATAAGTTGGTCAACTTTATTTGGCAAAGAGTTATAGTCGATTGTTTCCTTTTTCTCTTGAGATTCGGAAACAACTTCTGTCTGTGTGTTGTTTTGTGATTCTGAAATTGAATATTCAGTGTAATCAGCAATTGCTTGAGCTTGTTCTGCAACGTACTCAGTGTATGCAATTCCCTTGTTCAAACCTTCTCCAAGATACTCTGAGTAAGCGATTGCTTGATTCAGTTTTTCGGAGATAGCTTCAGCGAATTGAATTCCCTGGTCGGTCTTCTCAGCTAGGTACTCTGCGTACTGGATACCTTGATCAGCCTTTTCAGCTACATGCTCGGTGTAATCCACTGTCTTTTCCAAGCATTCTTTCAAGTATTCTGTGTAACCGATGATCTTCTCAACATTTTCCTTCATGTACTCAGTGTACTGAATTCCGGAATCAGCTTTTTCAGCTACATGCTCTGTGTAAGCGATGCTTTCATCCAATGTTTTTGCTACGTAGTTAGTGTAATCGATCACTTTATCGAGTCTTTCTGCTACGTACTCAGTGTACTGAATAGTTTTGTCAGAAGTATTCGCTAAGTAATCCAAGTACTTTTGCATCTTTTCTACGTTACTGTTCATCTCATTGATCTGTTGAAGAACATCAGAGTTTTCGTTTTTCTCGTTTAGAGAATCCAGTTTAGTCTGAAGTTTTTCGAACTCCTCTTTAACGAACAGCGAGTAAGCGTTCATATCGTCAGTGGTTACGAATTCCATAGCTTGTTGCTTATTAGTTTTTGTTGTTTCATTGCTTGGAGTATCCGATTTTTCACTGCTTTCTGCTAGTAATTCTGGATACTTTTCTGACATGTCGTAAACTGTGATGAGATCACTGTGTATGCCAAGACTTTCGTTCATTTTGGTTAGAACGGCATTTTCAAATCCTGGATCTGCGACCAAGTCGTATGTGAAGATCTTCTTGATCTTTACTTTTTTGTTGCTTTCCACTAGACCAGCTGCTCTTGAAGAAATGCTGATGGGAACACCAGCTTTCACAAGATCCTTAGCTATTCTTCCAGCCGGAGTGTCGAGTAATCTAACTCTTCCTTTGATCTGGCGAGAAGCCTTATCGTATTCCAAATTCTCGATGAGGTGAGATGTTTTGGAAAGAGAGATATCAAATTTTTCTGGGTGATCAAGTTCTCCTAAGAGTCTGTTCTGCTTGATCTTCTCTTGCAAATAATCGAGGTGTGGTAGATACTCCGCTTCTTCGTAAAGTCTATCGTTGTTGTTTACTACACCGAACTGAGCAAAGACTCCTTGAAGAACTACATCTCCTCCATCCTGATTTACATCAAGATTCTGAGAAGATTTCTCAAGTATCAGTACTAATTTTTTGTCATTATCATTCATAACTAAAATGTATATTGCAAGTCTTTACTTATATATTAAGTGCAAGAGACTTTTTTCGAATGCGCCGTCTACGGTTTTCTCTTTTATACTCTATATATTCTACAAATTTAGCTTTCTTCTCAAGAATTTATCTGAGTGTCTGTTGGTTTTGTGGAAGTAGTGTCCGGTTGAGAAGAATTCTGTTCAGGAGCTGGATCTTCCGGTGTTGCATCAGGGTCAGTGGAAACGCCATTTTCTATCTCGGCTTTATCAGTCGATTTTCTGTAACCCAACAGAAGAGCTCCTGCGTAGATGATAGCAATGGATTGTGTCAAGATATCACTGGAAGTAATAATCTTGAGCATGAGTCCGATGACACCAGCTAAAAAACACAAAGTTCCCACCATGCAGATGATGGATCCCATGACTCCGCTAGCTGAAGTTTTTCCGTTATTATTTGAAGTCATCTCTGCCAGAGAGAATTTCTTCACATCGCCGATCATGTTTCTGTAATTTTTCATCAGAAAAAAAATGCTTTTACGATTTATATATCAATCCGAAACGCAGCACAAAAAAGCCAAGAACTTGAGTAATTCTTGGCTTTGAGTTCCTTTAAGCGAATTTTTTCATGGCTTCTTCAAAATCTTCCTTGGAAAGATCCCAGTCTTCGACTTCCTTAGCCACAATTTTTTTAGCTTCTTCGTATGAAGCTTTCTTTCTCTTGTCCTCTACATAGTCTTTTAGAACATCGTAGATTGCATGTGAGATTCCTCTAGCTTCATTGATGAAGGAACCAAAATTTTTAACATGCTTCATGCGTTATAGAATTTTTTCTATATATCAGGGACGGACAGCTTCTTTAATGCATGCTCTCCGCTTTGCAATCTGTCTCTGACTCTGTCTTGCATCAATCCTTTTTCCACTGTGATCTTCAGATAGTCTCTCCACCAATCCGGTTCCTGAGTTTTCCATTTTGCAAAATACTCTTTCCATCCAGCGTAGTAGAGTCGGTATGCATGCACTGCATCCTCATCCTTGATTTCGAGAGGAACAGCTTGGTAGAAGGGAGTGAGACCAAGAGAAGGGAGCGAAGGTGTGTTCTTTTGGAACCATTCGGCGATCTTCCTGGAATTGGAAGGCTTTCCCCATCTCTTGGAGTATTCTTCAGTGAGTTCCAGAGTGAGAGCTACTAACCATTCAAAATTTTCTTGAGAATCTCGAGCCCATTTCGTGGAAGGATGATTCATGAATCCGATGCCGTAGGGAGAAACTACACCACTCTCAGTGAGTCGAGGAAACTTAGGCCAGAGGTCTTTAGCTTCTTCGCCGAGAGATACGATCTGTTTCTTAGTGGTGATTCCTTTCTGGAACCAGTAGACTGAACCCATCACTTGCATGGACTCGAGAGACATCTTGATGACATGTTTGTCACAGTGGTAACGTGCAGCTACCCTGGGATCTTTATCTAGAATGAATATGTTCATGATATAACATATCAAAAAAAATCACAAGGAGAAAACTTTGGAATCAGGATTGTAGTAGAGATTCGGATCGTAAGAAACGTACTGGATACGTGCAAGATCCTTGCAACGATTGTCACGAGCAGCTCCTGTGTCATCCAGGAATTTTGCTGAAACTCTTTCCTCGTTAGCCTTGTAAGATTCATGAGATCC
>Ga0164297_10002844_pt1 | contig 16679 bp, 22 predicted proteins | sample GEODES058metaG_FD_113539 | JGI IMG/M metagenome (GOLD analysis project Ga0164297, IMG submission 113539) | Dystrophic lake water microbial communities from Trout Bog Lake, Wisconsin, USA - GEODES058 metaG | ecosystem: Environmental > Aquatic > Freshwater > Lake | place: USA: Trout Bog Lake...
GGAACGCCTCGCTTGGCCGGTAAAGGTATGGTCGAAAAGATCACTGACTTTAACGAGATTCGCCGTAAGTGGATGGACTGGGCTGACCTGATCTATCTGCCGGATAACGTTTATTGGCTCGACATGCTCGATCCTTACTTCAAGTCCGGTTATCCCATCCTAGCGCCATCGAAAGAGGCTGCAGCATTAGAGCTTGACCGAGACGCAGGTCAAAAAGCTATGGCAAGTGTGGGTATCCCGATCATGGAATCAAAAGCGTTTCACGATTACCGAGAGGCCATCGCGTTCGTTAAGAAGCATCCACAGTACCTGGTCAGTAAACCTTCTGGTGACGCTAACAAGGCTCTGTCCTACGTTGCTTCAGACCCAGCAGACCTGATCTATATGCTCGAACGTTGGAACCAACGTGACGACTTGCGTAAGGCTGCTAAGTCTGAGGGTTTCATACTTCAGGAGCGCAAGTACGGTATCGAAATGGCTGTGGGTGGCTGGTTCGGCCCCGGTGGCTGGTCGCAGTGGTTTTACGAGAACTGGGAATACAAGAAGCTCATGGACGGCGACCTTGGCGTTGCCACAGGTGAAATGGGCACCCTATCTCGCATGACTAAGCGATCTAAGCTGGCCGAGCAAGTCCTTCTACCGATCACGCCAGTCCTTGAGAAGCTAGGTTACGTCGGCTATATCGACAACAACTGCATCATCGACAAAGAAGGCCCCTGGCCAATGGAATGGACGATGCGCGACGGTTGGCCGACGAAGCATAACGTTACCGCTCACATCAAAAACGAAGATCCGATTCAATGGATGCTTGATCTTGTAAACGGTAAAGATACGATTGAGGCCGTTAATAACGAGGTTTGTATCAGTATCGTTGTCGCCCTGCCAGACTTCCCGTATTCGAAGATTACGAACAAAGATCTGTGCGGCATTCCGGTTCGTGGGGCTGACGACATGGATCACATTCACCTGTCAGAAGTCATGGTTGGCGAAGCGCCGACGATGGTTGGCGACAAGGTTATCGACATGCCAGGTCTGGTCACTTGCGGTGACTACACAATGGTTGTGACCGGTACAGGCAACTCGATCTCTTCGGCTAGACGCACCGCCTATAATGCCGTTAAAAAGGTTAAGATTCCAAACAACCCATTCTATCGACTCGACATCGGGGCTGGTCGAATGAAGCGTCAACTACCAGAGCTACACCGTATGGGGTACGCGAAGGGCTTGGAGTTCTAACAATGACCCGTGAAGCGATGCGAAGCGGGGCGATAACTGAAGGCTCCCTGATCGAAGCAATGCTACATGCCAAGGGGGACATCTTCGTCGCCTCTTGCATACTCGGCTGTACTGCCAGGGAACTTGACGCCTACATTCGAGCCTCCGAGGATCTGCAAGGATTTGTCGCAGCTATAGCGACCGTTAAGAAAAACCCAGAATACGAGCGCATGTCTAACGAGCAGTTCAGCGACGAGCTGGACCGCCTTACGCGTTCGTATCGACTGGAAGCACTCGGCATCATCCATGAGATTGCCACTATGCCGACGACCACCGCAGCAGATCGAGACGTTAAGTTGAAGGCTGCGATCAACCTTCGCGGATCGGCACCTGACCGCGTGGCTGACAACAGTACGAATAACGTCTTAGCCGAACTCAACGAAATGTATTTACAAAACGCCCAGCGTATCAAGTCGGTTCGGATTCAGACGGCTCAGATTGAGTTTGAAGGCTCAGAACAATCGGGTATTCGGGTGATCGATCAACGAGATTGCTGACCCTGAACCATTCGCCACGCCTAGCGTTAGCCACAGCGTCGATCACAGGGTAGTCAAGCGGGCGATAACCAGTCTTAAGTACGTAGATTTTACGTTCCCGTTTGACGTATTTCTTACGAATGCACTGCTTAAGGAACTTGTTAAATCCAATGATACGGCCTTGTGGCAGTGTGTCGAATCTAAGATACCTCTGCCCCTTATAGCTGTCTGGGGCCCCGCAAAGTAGATCGTAAGCCCAGCGCATATTCTCGTTTCTCGGGGTTAGCCGAGGCGTATATACGTGATAGCGAATGTAACTACCCCTGAACCCATAGCTCATAAGTAGAACACGTAGCTGGCGGTCGTCGATCCCGAGAAGCGCCTCGATCTCTTCCGCTTCAAATACGGCGGTTCGATAGAAGTCCGTAAAGCCAGACAGTTCGAACGCTGCCGATAGACGGTCATTGAGCTTACGCCCCATCAAGGCGTGTATGACGGTCATCAACGAATAGTGGTAGTTCGAATTGGGATACCGATAGTCGAGATTGAGTTCGTGTAGATACCATGTCGGCGGTCGATAGATCACGACCTCACGTTTGATCTCGCTTGCCATTTCCATAAAGTCAACATACTGGCCGGGACACTCAACGAACAACGCAGCCTCAGCCTCAATCGGCGTGTGGTTTTTACCGTATTTGTAGTTGTAAATAAGCATCCCACCCTTACGCTTCCACGCTTCATATTCCTTATTGAAGTCCTTGGACCACGCGCTAATCATCGTAAACGGTATGTCTTTAATGCGGTTCTGACGCAGACGAATAGGCTTAACGTTGAAGTAGCTGCGATAGACAACAAAGCTGTGGTTACGAGCAGCCATTTCACGAATAGCTACTTCCATGTCCACCGTCTTATAAACTTCCATTACGCACCCACATCAGCCAAGATTGATTTAGCTTCGCCGATATACCATAGATAGTCAACGTCTGCGGGCACAGCTTCGGGTAACTCCATAAGCGGGAATGCGCCTTCTGAACGAGCCACTTTGTTGCCGTTACCGGCATAGCGAATCGAGCGCGTTTCATCCTTACGGTAATACCAGCGAACGGCTTTACCTAGATACTCACCGTCATAAGTCGCCCCACCATTGACCTTACGGATCGTTACGAACTTACGAGGATCCAGGCACGACATGACCGTGTGTTCGACCGGCGTACCGTGAACTAGCCACTCGATAGCGGCCTCAACGCAGATCTCATTGGTCGTGTTCTTCTGCATACCGGCTGGGGCATAAAGACCTTTCAGTTTGACTTCACCGCTAGGTTTAATGGCGATGTAATTGTTTACATCCTTCGAGTACAGGGCGCGATAGGGTGTCTCTTCGGTCTCAAAGCCTGACACCATTTCCCAGCCAGCGATAATCGCATTGAGTTCCTCGGTTCGATCAACCACACCCTTAATGACTACGCCGTCGGTATTGGCGCTAATGACGGTAAATCCAGCTAGCTCTAGGCACTCAATGAGCATAAGGAGTGCGAGTTGACCTGTGACTGTCACTTGGATCATAAGGTCTGGCGAATACAGAACCGACCATTTACTCCCCAGCTTTCCGAATGTTCCGTTAATAACAATCTTTAGGGAGTCTGCAACGACCTTATCGCCTGCGCGTTTGGCCTCTAGGCGACGGTCAACGATGTTCTTATAGACAGACAGGAACGCTTCACCCATGTGCGGTGGATACAAGCCCTGCGTCAAAACGATTGACGGGTAGTAGCTGGCAACGTCTCGGTCTTTAATAAATACTCGGTCGCTGGCGATGTGGGCAGCACACGACTCACTCGAATGTAAGCCCCCATTACCCATACGATAAAGGCCGTTACCAATGCGTATCCGCATGGACTCAAGCTCTCTGGGTAGATCCACAGACCCTTTATCATTTAGGGTAAATGTGGCACCTCGAATGATCTCAAGAGCCTTCTGCATACCTGGCGTTGCGAAGTGTATAAACTCAGGGGGCTTATATTTAAACGTGTAATCTGGGTGTACGTCTGGGCGATACACACGATGACCTAGAATAGACTCAACCTGTTTGCGGATAACCGTTTCAGCGATTTGAGCATCCGACTTAGAACGTAGGTCAACTCCGTATTCTTTAGATAGATCCTCACGAAGATCAATCTGCGGCTTGAGCTTGAAATACATATCGGTCGTAGTTTCAAGGTCGTTGCCGCAGTACGGTATAAGTTCTAGTCGTTGCGCTGGTGTGATCACAGCAGAAGGATCTATCGGTAGATCCTGAAGTTTCTGGGAGTGCATACGACCCCCGTAAACCTTCAATCCAACCTGGCCGGGTGCGACTTCGATTAAGTCGATATGGTCGAGTTCAAGTTCACCTGTACCGTAAGCGTCGCGCACATTCCAAGGCTTCATCCCATTTAAGATGATGTCATCGGAGGCGCGTTTTAACGTCTCATTCGGATTTCCATTAGCAGCTAGAGCCAACAAGGGAACGTCGTAATTGTTCCCATTGAAGGTTATCAAGCGTTTGCCCCTTAAGAGGTCCAGCAGCATTGACGGATGATGGTTAATAGATCCGAACCCGCTACTGAACCTCTCCCAACTAAGGGTTTCTTTGGTGTAGATGTTACGGAGCATTACAAGAAAGTAGTTCTGGTAGCACTCCGTATCCAAAACCCAAATTGGTGGGGCTGGAATCATGCTTGCATCATCCCATGTTGAATCAACAACGCGTCAGTCCAACCAGCGGCAATCATCGCCTCATACGTTGCACCTTGAGCTGCGGGTAGCATCACACGAACTGGTGCTGCCGGTGGTGCTGTCGGCACTGGCGGTGGCACTTGCAGGAACGCAGGATTCGGCTGAACGGGTGCGGCTTGAACTGCAGCTACACCTACTGGTGGGAACGCTTGCTGCGCCACCGCTGCCGGTTGAGCTGGTGGCGTGAATGAAGCTGGTGGTGTCAGTGAAGCGCCCGCTGGAAGTGGGGCGTTACCGAAACCAACGCTCGATGCGTCAGGACCAACAACAATCTCAGGGCCGTATGCGCTTAGAGCGACCATGCTGTGATTGATAAAGACACCTGGATTTTGACCGCTACCGTTACCGTCCACGTCGCCGTTTACCTGTACAAAGTAGCCTAGCTTGACGGCATCTTCTTCGATAATCGCTTGCGTACCATCAGCGTTGTAGATCTTCGGAGCGAAGCCCGAGCTGAACGAGATAACCCAGTTGCCCTTGTAACCTTCGCGGCTGATAGGGGCGATACCCTTCTTGTTAGGTACGGTCGAATCACCATCTACAACCTTCCATGCAAACGATGGGGCTACGTGAGCCTGAGGGAATGCTTCCGCACCAGCCTTATAGATCAGTTGACCCCAAGGCGTTTGCGACCAATGGGTCTCGCCTGGATTCTTAGGGACAGCTAGTGCGAAGAAATACGTCACCTTCGGTTGACCAGCGTTAGGTCCAGACTTAACAACTAGCGGCTTGCCGTCAGCGTCAGTCGTTTGAGGTTTGTAAAGGCTACCCATAACTAGGCGACCGACGGGTGTTGTGAAGTTAGTACGTGCCATGATTAGATTTGCTCCGTAGTGATTAGTTCTGATTCTGGGCTGGTGGTGACACATCCCGCATTGTTTGGGCCGGGTGCAACTGGGACTGCGACTGTCCTTTGGATGCTTTCGCGGGTAGCCGACGGCCTGAAAATGGTGTGAAGGATGTCCTTGTACGCTTCAGCCACAGCTTTATCTTTTTCAGACTCATAAGATGCTTTAACACCAGCGTCAGCCGCAGCTCGACTTGCGTCTAACTGCTTAGTAAGGGATTCGACTTTGCGGTCTAAAATGCTAATGTTTTCTATATACACGGTGCGTACTTTACTGCTTTCCTCTAGCTGCGCCCGTAAAGCCTCGGCTTCCTTAAGATTGCGTTTCAACTCATCCTTAATGTTCTTAATCGCGTCAAGTGCGTCCAAGCTGAACGTCTTTGATGCAACAAGGTCGTCTATTTGCTTTAGTAAGTCTGACATTTTTACTTCTCCTTAAAATAGGGTGAGCGCCTTACAGTTTCCCGCTGCACGATCTCCAATTAGTTGATCGACGGCGCTCATTGTTACTGTTTGCCAAAAATCAAACGTGCTTTTTCCAACGTGTCCTCGACGAGTTTGATCTCGCCGACTGGCGTCTCTGCATACTCGGCAACAACACCGGGTAGCAGGCCCTTCTTTATCGCTTGTTTGGGTGTGATCGCCGACTTCTTTTCAACATCAATGCCCATCATTTCACCCAAGGCGATAACCTCTTCGACTGGGACTTTCCAACGCTCACGGCCTTGGCCTTGCTCGGCACGCCAACCTCGGATTGACACACCGCGCTTGACCTTGGCTAGGATCTCGTTTTCAAGGCCGCTGGCACGCGCTTCCATAACGCTGATAGCGTGACGTAGCGTTTGCAGCTCGTAGCCCTGAGCGTGTTCTGGCATATCAAACGGCGCATTGACGCTCGACATTTCAACTTCGATCTGAGCCACTTGTTGTAGTGCAGAGCAAGCGTGACGAGCAGAGCAATCTCGGCATTCGGAGCCGGTTACGCAATAAGCGTTCGGCTCCATAGCGGCCTTTTCACCGTCAATGATCTTACCAACCCATTCAGTAAACTCGGCACCAGCAATAAGCCAAGTTCGAACTGGCCCTGACTTGTGGAAGGATCTCGGCTGAACTATCGTCATTGATACGGATACGTCAGCAAACTTATGCCCCGAGGCCAAAGCGCGAACTCGAACCAGATCCCAAACACCCATCGCGTACTCAAGCATCTGGTAGTTGCCGTATTCGTTCACATGGCGATGACCGTACTTATAGTCCGCGATATAGATCCGATTCTGCTGGATGTCATATGCCCAGAAGTCAGGCGTACCGAAGCACAACGGATGGGCTATCTTAATATCGAGCTGTGTTTCGAAACCATACTCGATTATGTCTAGGTTCAACCCTAGCGAATCAATGGCGTCCTTCCACATCTCGGCACCGTCTAGCATATCGTCAGTGGCGAAGTCTGGTATCGGGAAGCCGTGCATCCGCGCCTCACAAACCTTATGAGCCTGCACCCCCTCCAAAGCTCGAGGGTCATCCTCGGCTTGGGGGAACTGTTCGCACATAGCTCTCGACCCTGGGCACTGCATCCGGCGGGACGCTGAGCTTGGGGCTAATACGCTGTGAACGAGGCTCATAGTGCAAGCCCCAATGTAGTTGCAACAACTGGGACTAGATCTGGGCGACTAGCCAACATCGGCAACGATGGGATGCCAGCGGCTTGGCAAGCAGCTTGGATGGTTACTTGATCCAAAGTCTTAGCTGCAAACGCTGCCGTAATCTTCTGCATCAGCTTAGGGAACGTAATCTGTTCACCAAGGGAGGTCGCCCCAATGTTTGTCGCAGAACCAGCCAGGGACTCGACCGGAGGTGTCGTAGTTGTCTGGGCGACAGGGGGCACCACATCTGGAACAAAAGGGGCTGGGATCACCTCTTGAACTGCGGGCGGTGCTGGGGGTGGTGGTACTTGAGCAAACGCTTGCGTCGGCGCTGGAGATAGTGCTGGTGGCAAGGATGTGGTCGAAACTGGCAGACCCATCGTTTGACGCAGCTCGTTCACAACCATGGCGATTAGCTCTTCGCTAACACCACGGCGTAGCTTCCAAGTACCGTCAGCAACCTTAGTGCGAGTGGTTGCGTGAATACGCCCATCCCAAGGTAAGCCTTCTGCATCTACATCGATACCCGCTTGGCTAGCCGGTGGTGCTGGTGGCGTTACAACCTCTGGCTCAGCTTCTTCGTTAAGGCCAGGTAGCGGTAGATTTTCCTCAGGGTTACGCTCATTTTCTGGCGTATCCCCACGAACAACGTCCGCTGGCGCTTCATCTTTGTATCCGATTTTCCCAGCAAGGAATTGAACAGCTTGCAACACGTCCTTGCGGTCCATCGACTCAATATCTGTAAGGGTTAGAGTTGTACCCATCATCTTGCTCCTTTGTTAAAAACACTGTTAGAAAACACTTGACACAGACGAAGATTAGTCGATAATGACGGTTCCGTCAATAAATTTTCAGAATTATTTTCATGACTCAGTTAAGGCCCTTCCAGCAACAAGCCAAACTAGACATCTATAGCTCTTGGCAAGCTGGTAATACGAACACGCTACTTGTCATCCCAACGGGCGGTGGTAAGACGGTGACGTTCAGCAACATCATGGCTGAGAATCAAGGTGCGGCGGTTGCTATCGCGCACCGTCAAGAGCTAGTCACTCAGATCAGTTTAGCACTAGCGCGATATGGCGTTAGGCATCGCATTATTGGCCCTAGTACAGTCGCTCGAACCTGCACACAGATCCACTTAGCTGAGCTTAATCGTAACTACGTTGACCCCATGAACCGCTGCGCTGTGGCGGGTGTCGACACGTTGATCCGAATGGACCCGAAAGATGCGTTCTTTAAGCAGATCAACCTAACAGTCCTTGACGAAGCGCACCACGTTCTTAAAGAGAATAAATGGGGTGCCGCGATGTCGATGTTCCCAAACGCTAAATCGCTGGGTGTGACTGCCACGCCTGTTCGAGCTGACGGTAAGGGGCTTGGTCGTCATGCTGACGGACTTTACGACAACATGATTGTCGGACCATCCATGCGAGATCTAATCGACGAAGGCTGGTTGACTGAGTATCGGATCTTCGCGCCACCCTCAGACATTGATCTATCAGCCGTTACCCTATCAGCTTCGGGTGACTTCTCTCCACCCAAGTTGGCTGCTGCAGTCCATAAATCACACATCGTTGGTGACGTGGTTCAGCATTACGTCAAGATCGCTGCGGGCAAGCTCGGCGTTACGTTTGCTGTGGATGTTAGCTCGGCTGAAGAAATCGCCACAGCTTATCGTGCAGCGGGTGTGAATAGCCAGGTGGTATCCGCTAAGACACCCGACGCGTTACGTCAATCAATACTTCGTCGATTTGCAGCAGGTGAGATAAAGCAGCTTGTCAACGTGGATCTGTTTGGAGAAGGTTTTGACCTACCATCACTTGAGGTCGTCAGCTTCGCTCGACCTACACAGTCGTACTCCCTCTATTGTCAGCAGTTTGGTCGGGCGCTGCGCCTCAAAGACGGTAAAGATCGAGCGATCATCATCGACCATGTGGGTAACGTACACCGTCATGGACTCCCCGACGCGCCACGTGAGTGGAGTTTGGATCGACGAGATAGACGATCAAGGGGTATCAGCGAAGGTGTTATACCAACGCGTACCTGCACTGAATGTCTGTCGGCCTACGAGCGAGTTTACGCAGCTTGCCCTTTCTGCGGCTTTGAGCCGGTTCCATCAGCCAGATCCACCCCAGCGGAAGTGGATGGGGATTTGATGGAGCTTAGCCCCGAAGCCCTCGCCCGTATTCGTGGCGAGATCGACGCACAGCCAACGTTCCCTTACGGGGCTAGCCCAGAGGTTATCGGTGCGATTAAAAAGCGCCACCGCGAGAAGCAAGAGATCCAGGCTTCGCTACGTGAGGCAATGGCACTGTGGGGTGGGGCTCGGACGGCTGCGGGTGACGATATTCGTACCGCTCAGCGTCGCTTCTTCCACACGTTCGGGATTGATGTCGCCACAGCTCAGACGCTTGGCCGTAAAGATGCAGAGCAACTACTTGGGAGACTTAAATGAGCCTTGAAGCTGAAGTACAGAGCAAGCTAAGGCTTGACGCCTCGAAACTAGGCTGGCGCTTGTTCCGAAATAACGTCGGGGCCGGAAAACTTGAGAATGGATCGTTTGTTCGCTGGGGTCTAGCTAACGATTCCGAACAGGTCAATAAGGTTATTAAATCGGGAGATCTGATCGGCATACGACCGGTTGTGATCACACCCGATATGGTTGGGTCTATCATTGGTCAATTCGCTTCCGTTGAGTGTAAACGGGCGGGCTGGCGTTATAACTCGAATAATCCCCGCGACGTAGCACAAGCGAAGTGGGCCGAACTCGTTTTACTTCTTGGCGGTTACGCCATCATATCTACAGGTGAGTTGTTATGAATAATGTCCGTCGCGGTGAAGCTATCCGCAAAGAAGAGATCCTACAAGTGGCGCTGCGAATGGCCCAAGAGTTCGGCTACCAGAAGATAACCCGTGACGATCTTGCCGAGCGTTGCCGATGCTCAACTGGCATTGTGACTAAATACTTCGGCACGATGCAACACCTCAGGCGGGCGGTTATTTCCGCAGCCATCGCGCACCGGGATCTGCAAGTGTTGGCTCAAGGTCTGGCGAACAATGAAGCTAAAGCTCATGCAGCCCCTGAGTCACTGCGTCGTGATGCAATGGAGTACGTCATTCAAATGGGGGGCAAGTGATGCTCCCAGCCGCCCTACAACCTTTTGCCAATTACCGGCAATTCATTGGCTATACGACGCGCCCCAACGCTAAGAACCCTAACAAGCTCGATAAGCTCCCCGTCGATTGGCGATCAGGCGATGTGGCTGACGCCCACGACCCGTCGATTTGGACGGACTACGATACCGCCTATGCCTGCTGCAACGGCCAGGTCGGCTTTGTGTTCACAGCTAACGATCCATTCTGGTTCCTAGACATAGACGAGTGCTTACTGCCGTCGGGCTGGTCCCCACTGGCCGCTGAGTTGTGCGCGATGCTACCGGGCGCTGCCGTCGAAGTCTCCCTGTCTGGTCGCGGGCTGCACGTCTTTGGTATCGGCGAAGTACCACGCCATAAGACTCGCGGCGCTGCCGGTACGGGCTTGGAGCTATATCATTCTGGGCGTTTTGTAGCGTTCGGCAAGCCTGAAACCGCTGTAGGTAACGCGTTCACTGACTGCTCGGCGGGTATCACTCAGGTCGTTGCGCGTTACTTCCCTAAGAACGAAGCCGAAGATGCACCAGCCACATGGACGGTTGCACCGGATGCTAACTGGAACGGCCCTAAGACGGACGCTGAGCTTATTGAACAGGCTTGCCGGTCAAAGTCCGCAAGCGGTGTATTCGGCGCTAAGGCTACATTCTCACAGCTTTGGGCGGGCGATGTTGAAGCGTTGAGTAAAGCCTATCCCGATGCGGCCAGAGCCTATGACGAAAGCTCAGCGGATGCGGCACTTGCACAACACCTGGCGTTCTGGACCGGCAAGGACTGTGAACGAATCAAGCGGCTCATGCTGCAATCAGGACTTAAGAGAGAGAAATATGATCGAGAGGACTATCTACCTCGGACTATCCTACAGGCTGTCGCTAAGCAGATCGATGTCTGCCGATACAAGGAAGTCGAAGCTATTAAGCCGACAAGCTCTGTTTCGGAAGTACAGGGCGAAACCTTCGTACACGCGGAAGTACAGAAAGAAATGTTCAAGGGCTGCGTTTACGTATCGGACACCCACACGATACTGACCCCATCGGGCTTGCAGCTTAACGAGTCACGATTCAACGCGCTCATGGGCGGCTACACCTACGTACTCGATAAGGCGAACTCAAAAACCACTAAATCGGCTTGGGAAGCCTTCACACAATCGCAGGTTCTTAAGTTCCCCAAGGTTAATTCAGGCGAGTTCGCACCGGCTAAACCTGCGGGCGACATCTGGCAACGAGGGAATAAGCTTTATGTCAACACCTATGTACCGATCAATGTCCCCTCTAAGCGAGGCAACCCTACGCCGTTTATTCAACACCTTGCGCGGCTGCTACCCAATGAGCGAGATCGTCAGATCATCCTCGCGTACATGGCGGCTATCGTTCAATATCCGGGAGTTAAATTCAAATGGACGCCCCTCATCCAGGGTGCGCCGGGTAACGGCAAAACTTTACTTTCCCTCTGCGTGCGAGAAGCGGTTGGCCGGGAATACTGTCACGCGCCGAAAGCCAAAGAACTATCGTCGAAGTTTAACGATTGGCTCGAAGGTCGGATATTTATTAGTGTTGAGGATATTTTCATTAGCGAAAATCAAAGTGATATGGCTGAAGCCATTAAGCCGATGATTACTGACGACTGGATCGAGATCGAAGCTAAGGGTGGCACCAAGTCATCAAAGACTGTGTGCGCTAACTTTATGCTCAATTCCAATCACAAGGACGCTATCCGAAAGACCCGTGATGATCGGCGCTTCTCGGTGTTCTATTGCGCCCAGCAGAGCTATGCGGACATCAAGCGTGACGGTATGAGTGGATCTTACTTCCCGGATCTGTACTCATGGCTTCGCCGCGATGGATTTGCGATCATTACGGACTACCTTAAGACTTACCCCATACCGGATGAATTAAACCCCGCTACGAGCTGCCACAGAGCCCCTAAGACCAGTTCCTTCGACGAGTCTATCCGAGAATCTGCCGGTCGATTGGAACAGGAGATTATGCGCTGCATTGATGCTGAAGATATTGGCTTTCGTGGGGGCTGGATCAGCAGTCACTTCCTGGATATGATGATTCGCGCTGTCGGGCTTGAGCGTCAATACAGCCCCAAACGTCGATTGGAAGTGTTACGCGAAATGGGGTACGTTAATCATCCGGGATTAAATAAAGGTCAAGTTAATAACTCGATCAACCCGGATGGCTGCAAGCCGATCTTATATATCAAACTCAGCCATGAAACTGCTTCGACGGTTGGTGCGGTCGTTGCCCATAAGTACAGCGAGGCTCAGACCACACCCAACCATCTTAAACGGGTAGTGTAACCCCGGTAGTTAATAGGAACAGATTGAACTTAGCGGGTGGGCAATTACGCTCACCCCGCTCCCAGCACTGCCAGGTTCGACGCTTTGCCCCGATCATCATTGCTGCCCCTTCTTGCGTTAGACCTGCAGCCTTACGAGCGGCGATTACTTGTTGCGGTGTGATCATATAACCCCCTTATGTTTGCAACCTGTGCAGCCGATGTGATCGTGCGCTGCTGGACACGACTCGTAGTCAATCCAGTCGGTTTTGATGTATTCGTAAACAATGCTGTAACAACCATCCACCTTGGTGTATCTGCGATTTGGTGCCCAATAACCACCGCCACGCTTCGGATGGTTATTACACCCATACCTAAAGCTATCGTCAGTCTTAGTGCGTTCGTGGACTGGATGATTATCTACCGGCATAAGGTACCTCTTTCAGCCTTGCGGCCAGACGTGTAAGCTGCCACAACCATCTTACGAAGCTCGCTTTCTTGAGCGCCCCTAGCAGCATCCCAAGCAGCAGCCCAAGCAGCATACCTAGCAGCCCAAGCAGCATCCCTAGCAGCCCTAGCAGCAGCCCAAGCAGCATCACTAGCAGCATCACTAGCAGCAGCCCAAGCAGCATCCCTAGCATCCCTAGCAGCATCCCTAGCAGCAGCCCTATCAGCAGCCCTATCAGCAGCCCTATCAGCAGCCCAAGCAGCATCCCTAGCAGCCATGGCAGCATCCCTACCAGCAGCCCAAGCAGCAGCCCAAGCAGCATCCCTAGCATCCCTAGCAGCATCCCTAGCAGCAGCCAGTTCCTCTGCGGTTGCTTCTCCATTGGCAAAGTTTTCCGCTACATCTAATGCTTGAATACTTCGTTCGTCTTCCATTAAGTGCTGTACTTGTCGAGCGCACCAAACTGCAAACAAACGAATCTCTTTATCGTATCCTTCTACTGCCCTTAAGCACCACAGCGCATCATCTAATCCGTTCAAATCAATGATTGTGTCTATCCAGATTTCATCGTCATCAGCCTTTGTCTTGTCAAGAGACGCGAGTAGCTTCTCCCAACCGTCTTTGCATGGTGAATGTTCACGGATTTTGTTTAGTGTTGTTTTCATTTCATCCCCCAAGTCGGTAGTGGTTGTGGATAAGTTACTGGCGGCACTGGGGGTATCGGGGTGGCTACACCAGCCCCGTTCGAATAACCCAATGACTGACCCTTCGGACCGCTGTAGTACGTCGTGTTGCCCATCGTTTGAGCGTAACCCTGTGACTGACCCTGCGGGCCCGTGTAGTACGTTGTGTTACCTATCGTCTGGGCGTACCCAAGCGATCGCCCTTGCGGCCCGGTGTAATAGACCGTCTGGCTATAAGCGGGCGTGCAGTGCGTTAAGGTCAGCGCGGCACCTAAAGCCAGTGTTGTTTTCAAAATGTCCTTGGAAATCATTATAGGCGCCCTGGCCGATTCAGATTTCAAAATGTCCTTGGAAATCATTATAGGCACCCTGGCCGATTCAGATTTCAAAATGTCCTTGGAAATCATTACAGCTCCTTTTCTCGTTTTCGGAAGTTGATTTGTGGCTGGTTGATTTGTGGCTGGTTCATCGCCCAAGCAACTTAGCCCAAAGCCAGTCGCCGAACGTCCAGCCTATTAAAACCCCCACTACATACGGCGCAAACCCTAGTAAAAAATCAATCACAATCCATTCCCTTCGTTGTTATGTGAAACTCTGCTCGAATACGTGCGGCCACGTCGGAAGCGCCCGCGCCCTTTTTCCAATCGCCTGTTTTAACGCTGGCTGAATCGAACGGGTAGGCCTTCGCCACGCTTTCAGCGATAGCCAGACATCGTCGTGCAGTTTCATCCACAACATGCTGCACAAGTTGATTATCTAATGAACCCATAGCGCCCCCACAATTACACCCAACAGAATCGCCACGCTAAGGCACGCTAAGACTTCAGCGATAGAAGGGTGGGGATTATCTACGGGAAAGTGCGACGAGTGGATGCGTTCGCCTGTAGCCTCTTGCCACGAGCGAGAAAAACGCAAAGACTCATTCGAATCGTTACGCATGGTGAATCTCCTAATTGTAGGCGCAAGCCGCGCCCGTCAGAACACCCAAACGGATGCGCTGACGGAATGGCCTGTGGGTGGGTTTAGATTAAAACGGTTCTGGGGTAAAAGGCTTAACGTCTGTAATGACTCGTTCGTGCAAAGGCATAATTAGACAAAACGCCGAATTATCGCAACCCGTCACCGCGCCAACATATATGCCCCGCTGATGCAATTTTGTATAGAGTTTCTTGTTATTAAACCAAACCTTTAACGCGCTATCGCAGCTGGCGAGCATTACTGGGTCAAAATAGGATACGGCGGGCTCATGCTCGCCAACCATAGCCACCCTTCGCCAATCTGGAAAAACACCTTCGCCTGCTGTGAATAATGTATCGCCCAGCAGCCATCGATCCCCAGCTTTCTCTAATTTAACCTCACCCCGCCCCTTGCAAGCCGTCTTAATCACATTCACCGGTACAAGCAACTTTAACCCGCCGGTCGGCTGCGATTCTGTCCATCGCGGGCCCTTTACCTGGCCGCAAAATAATGTAGCCCCGTCGGTTGAAACAATATAAACGGTGCCCTTGTTTGTCACCTCAACTAAAACATTTTTAATATAGTAGCGGATGTCTTTTTTAGCTGCGTTAAAAGTTGCGGCGAAAAGGTCGGTTTTGTTCAGATATAGCATTGTTAACTCCTTAAATAGATAGCGCCATCTATACCAGGTATGGGTGCGCCGATTTGTTGGGTTGCAATGTCGATTACGGACATGGTGAATCTAATCTACGCCCCCATCGTTTCATCGGAAAGCGTTTTGTTGATCCCCGGCGCATGGTCTTAGTCCTTTGCAAAACTAGCCGTAAACTCCCATTGTGGGCGCTCTAACTTAGCTGCTGCGATAGCTTCTCTGCATGTCTTATATGCGTTGGTTGACCATGCGTAATGATTACCGTTTGGTTTCTTAAAGTAAACGTGAATCTTGCGCTTATGTACTTTAAACCCTGTACGCATTGTTAACTCCTTAAATAGATAGCGCCAACATGGCGGCGATTGTTAGTGCGGCAACGATAACGATTGCAACATTTTCGATTGATTCGCGCTTATGGTTGAAGCGGGCGCGTTTGGTTAGTGCGTTCATTCTGTTACCCCTTAAAGCTCTTCGACTTCATGGACTGCAACCGACGAGGAACATTCGCGCCCCCAATCCCCTTCATCCGCTCGAGCTATAGCCAAACGCCACGCCTCGGCTTCGGATTCTGCGTAAACTTCAAACGAGTGGTGAGTGACCACTTTCAATGTAACGCTATAACACTGTTTCATTCTGTTACCCCTTTCTATGTAGCGGGAGTGCCCGCCCCTTTAATATGTCGAGCATCAGGCGCAACCAATAGCGGCCACGTTCGCGGCTGGCTATCGGCTGGTCTGGGATTAGCGGTTGCTGGAGCATGGTTTAGAATTGAGCAAAGACGAAATTTCCGCTTTCGGTTTCGCCGCATACCTGCGTCTCGTCGTTCAAATATCCTCTGACGAATTCGGCGCGCTCGTCCTCGTCCATATCGGTCACGCTACCCTCAAGACAATAAGCCTCAATCACTTCATCGGTATCCATTTCGGCATACTCGCAGCAGATAGCTATCACATCCAGTTCTATCTCTGACTCTTCAGATTCGATAGACTCGAAGTAATCAAAAAGAATGCCTAAGGCGTCATAAGTAAATTGCGTGACCCGATCAGCCTTAACGAAAGCGTCGCGGAAGTCTGACTTATATACGGTTTGTTTCATGATCAACCCCTCTTGTTTCTGTGGTTGCGCTACGCTTATCGTTGCGCTTCAGTTCTTATTATACGCACGCTTTGCGAACATTGCAAGGGTTATTTTATAAATAATAGCAGCGTTCCTCGAAGGATCGAGATACAGAGAGATACAGAGGGATACATCGCCCGAAGCTCTATCTTATACGCAAAGCGTGCAAAATAGATGCTTCCAAATGATAACCGTTATCAGTTATTTTAAATGCGTACATTGAAAAACGCCATTACCTGTGAAAACCACACCTCGCAAACCCGCGCCGGTGCTGGGTTTCATTTTAAGAAAGGCCATACCTACTTGCTCCCAGAGGTTAGGTACCCGCAAACCCGCGCCGGTGCTGGCTTATAGGGGTTTTACCTACTTACCTA
>Ga0164297_10002846_pt1 | contig 16668 bp, 17 predicted proteins | sample GEODES058metaG_FD_113539 | JGI IMG/M metagenome (GOLD analysis project Ga0164297, IMG submission 113539) | Dystrophic lake water microbial communities from Trout Bog Lake, Wisconsin, USA - GEODES058 metaG | ecosystem: Environmental > Aquatic > Freshwater > Lake | place: USA: Trout Bog Lake...
GCTACATCTTTACAATCAGAAAGAGACCAACCGATGCGAGCCTTAGGAATGTTTGCCATCTGGATCCAAGTGCGTCTACGCATCTTTACAGCTTCTAGTTTAAACATTAAAAACCTTCCCATGACTTCTCAGCATCAAGCTTGATCTGCTCCATCTCTTCGGGTGTAACCATAGACTGCTCGTACTCAGTATGCAAGCGGTCAAACTCTAGGATGAACTTCTTCCAGACAATCTCGCCGTCGTTAAGTTTGGTGTCGTGCTGTATAGAGGCAAAGAAGCTAAGCATCATCTGGCGCTCTACTTCTCCGTTGGTGTTGTACTCCTTGCGCTTATTGGCAAGAGCGTAGCGAAAACGGCTACGAGTAACCTTCCAAGGTTGGATGTGCCAGATCTTATGCATCTGTTCTGCGAACTCAAACGTAGAGTCAGTTGTGCTCCAGTTAACCGCGTTCTGAATAGAACGGTGGATCATGCGCTCTTCTCTACGAGCCTCGTGGTGCTCCATCTTCTCTTTGTGTTTGGCGGCACGATACTTCTCTTTCGCGGCATTGCGCTCTTCTTCTGTCTCGTAATACTCCACGTGTGTCTCCTCCCGCGAACTCGATTCGCTATTCGGTAAAAGAGAATTAGCTCTTAGTAATAAGTTGCTATTCAACTTGGTCAATATAGTGTATGACCGGGTTTCCAGGAACTGGTTTCCCGCTGCTGTAAGTTGGGTAGTCTTGATGACTCTGCCGTTGACCATGGCGTTGGTTGTAGTCTCCAGATAACCTGCGTTCTTTAAATTATTGATGGCAGTCTGGACGGCATCCCGTCCTTCTCCCACCTTTAAAGAAATGCCCTTGGCACCCCCTGGGAAGGGTGTAAGTGCGAACTCCTCTAGGATAGCTATATCTCTAGCGTTCAAGGCTTCTTAGAGCCTTTACTAGGCGATTTACGGGCATCTATCTCGTCCACTACAGCCTTGGCTATCATCTTTGCCAGTGCCTCTATGCCAAAATAGACATCTTCGTACATATCGGACTCTTCGGACTCTTCCTCGTCATCCTCTTCAAGTTCTTCCTCAGGCTCTTCCTCAGTTCCATCTACCGTTTCATTCTCGGCTTCAGGTGTCACTATTTTTTCTTCAGCCTTTATGTTATCGGCTGGCTTGATGGCGTTCAGCCCGTCAGTCAGATCTAAGCAAGGTACACCTGCGTCTTTGCAGTAAGCGAGTGTATTTAAGCAATCTTGGTCTTCGTCAGACCATAGGAAAAAAGCTGAGCCTTTGCCCATCATGTACTCAACCGCCAGTTCATGAGGCTTATCGCTCTCAACTACTGTGCAGGAAGGTATTCCTGGCGCATCGTCTTTGTTGTTAAATACGATTACGTCGATAGATTTGTCTTTAGCTAGTTGGGCTGCAAACTGCTGCCCTTGAGTAGGTCTACCTTCAAATGGTAATAAGACAATAGCTGTCTTATGTGCATAAAGATAGTCTTCCATAAGCGCTTCTATGTTAGCGCGACTGGTTGTGCCTTTACCGACCACCAGTATGTAATCTTTGTCCATGGGACCTCCTTGTTAGGGGAGGCAAACGCTACCACACTTTTTATGACTGGTAAACAGTTACCTTGTACTTGGCAATTTTTTCTACCAACGTGTACAAGAACACGCCCAAAAAAGCCCCAGCTACCGTATAAAGTACGAACTGCTTAACGCCAAAGTTCCCTGCTAGCCATGTGCTTAAGGTGGCTATTAGAAGAGACGCAAAAGTTTGAGACGCTCGTCCTCCGATAAAGTTGGCGATAAAGTCCAATGCAGGATCGAGGACAGCCAAGAAGAACGAGCAAGATAATCCAATTAGTAATAGGTTTAACATGATCAGATTGTACTACGTTTGTGGTTGACCCAGGTATAACGCGTAGGTTGTTCCTAAAGGCACCTGGTTGCTTAACGTCTCTGTGTATAGTCGATACTCTACGTTGTAACGGTTTTTATAGAAGTGGCTACGACCACCGTTTACGGTGCCACCTTCCCAGAAGTAATCTGTTGCATTACCTGAATAGATAAATCCGTTGCCATCAAAGTAGCCTTGTAGTGCTCCTGAGTTTTCAAACAAAGCCTCATCCAGTCTAAGTATGTGGCCGCTTGTTGTTGTCCAGTTAAGTTGAACAGCGGCATATGAAGCGTTGCTTGGAGCTGTAGATGTTACATAAGGACGAGCCCATGTGCCTGCTGTGCAAACTGTTGAAGCTCCTGTGGTGGTGCTGATAAACGTGTGTGTAGAGTCGTACCAATCAATCGCTACAGTCACATTCTCTGTTCCAGCATTTGCTAGAGCGTACACACTAAAAGTGTATGAGGTCTGTGGGTAGTAGACTCCCATAAGCTGAGATGTAGTAGATCCATCCCAAGACTTAACTGTTACAGATGTTCCAGTGGCAGTTAATTCAAGAGCGTTTCCTGCAACCCAAGTGGTTCCTGTTGTAGGCGTAGTCGCTTGATTTCCTGCAGTAACTGAGTACGAAAACGTAGTGCTAGTTACAGAGGTGATAACTCTTTGTCCGTTGTAATTAGATGAGGTAACACCTGTGCCAGTTATACCCGCAAGGTTTACGGTAGTTCCAACCTTAAGGACGTGTACCCCAGATAGAGTCACTGTTGCTGTGTTAGAGGTTATAGAAGTAGATGTTACGGTATAGACGTCTGTTCCAGGCTCTTGCACCGTGGTGTCTACAGTATTAGACGCACCTGTAACTGCCCAAGGTGTTATAGGAGATGCAAAGTGAGGATTAACAAGCTCGTTAATGCGATCTGCACGCAGTGTAATATGCAATTGGCGAGCCTCATCAAAAGAGGTAGGTGAGCTTGCTGCTTCAAACTGAGCTGCGTCAAAGAAGTGGTGTTCGTTAGATGCTGACCCAGCTACTGAAGCAATAGACACTCCAGGGCATGCGTAATATGCACCTGTAGGCGCTGCAGCAGATACGTATGGTCGATAAGAACCAGAGAACAATGCGGTATTGTCTGACATACCGGAACCGCTTGATGTGCTTAATAGGTTACCGAAGCGATCAAACCATTTAATTTTTGCTGTTACTGTTCTTGCTGTAGACCCTGCGCCTTTAGCCGCATAAATACTAAAGCAGTAAGTTGTACCTGCTGTAACAGGTACCCCTTCGACTATAGGAGCGTTATCTCCACAGAAAGCGTTGATTGTTTGAGGGCTTGTAGATAGGTTGTAAATAGCAATAATGCCATCAGTTTTATTAGGAAATAAAGATGGGGCTGTTGGCTCAGACCAAGGAGCTGGGTAAGGTGACACAGTTCCGTAAGAAGAAGTTGTGGGGTTGTAGCCAGACAACGTAGGCATGTTTGCGCCTGTTAAAGCAAAACTTAACGATGTAGGGGTTACGGCTGTAATTGTCACAGGGGTAGTTGAGTTAAACAGTGGGTAAGGTAGCCCACTAATTGTTATGTAATTTCCTACGTCATATTGCTGATTGTAGTTAGGGCTTACATTGATGGTTGCTACGTTTGAAGTGATAGACGCTGAAAGTATTTGCATAACTGGAAGTTGGTCATAGTCAGCAGTTCCGTCTGTGGATACCCAACTACCTGTGCTCTCTTCAAAAGAAGAGTCGTTATAATCAAGCATCAAGTTATGGCCTGTTGTTATACCAACAAGACTTGGATTAGGAGCTTCAGTTGCGGTAGGTGGGTTAACTAAATACTGGTTTGTAGATAGCTTTGTAAAAGTGGGCTTTGGTACAGGGGAAGGAAGAGCCCAGCCGCTAAAGTCTTCTAAGTAACCTACAAGTCCTTGTTTAGAGCCGCGTTGCTTAGTAAGGATAACGCTGTCCCGTAATAGCACTCGGTTTTGTTGTAGACCAATAGAAGGCTCATAAGTCTGACCAAATTGGTTTAGCATTGTTGGGATCAACTGCCCATTTACAGTTTGAATGTTATACCTATCAAATAGAAGGTTTGCTATAGTCTGGTCATAGTCCAACTGAAAGCTAAAAGTACTTAAGAAGTTTCTTAAGTCGGGGTTGTCCCAATCAGAAGTGGCTGAGTAAACATCAGAAATTTTATAGATATCTGGCAAATAGTTGTACATCTTGTCGGTATTGCCGTAGTCTTTTACAGATACGCCAATAACGTTGCCCGCAATACTCCAGTTATATTGGGTTAGGTTGTACACAAATATCGAGTAGTAATAGAACGCGCCTTGGTCTAAGCCAGTGTCTATTACAAATGTAGGATCATAACCATAAGAAACATTTAGTACTTGGATGCCGTCATAAGGGTTTACAGGAAATCCGTACGCATTTCTTACAACTACTAACTTAGCCCAACTTCCGGCCGGATCGCTCCAGTTTAAAGTTATTGTGCCGTAATTGCTTATGCCTGTGTAGGAAGTAGATACCGCTCCAGAGGACGCCGTAAAAGGAGACGCGTCAAATTTAATAGGGTTATCACTACCGTAATAACCTAATCCGTAGTAGTCAATTCCGTAGCGTGACATGATTAGTTAGGAATTCCTCCGCTAGGGTTTACTACAAGGTTGCCTACGCCTGTTGTGTTTCCGCCAAGAGCGCTTAATGTAGGGATTTCATTCTCGCTACATACAATATCGTTTACCGTAAGAGCCGTAACAGATCCAGAAGAAGTTGTAGATGAAACTGCGCCAGCCACTAACGTGTAAGAAAAAGTTGTGCTTGTAACAGCGGTGATAACAAAGGTGCCGTTAAAGGTGGTGTCAACTCCGCTAATTGATACAGTCTGCCCTACTTGTAACGAGTGGGTCCCAATAGTAAGGGTGGCTACGTTACTAGAGTTAAGCACCTTATTAGTTACAGTGTAGGTTTGATCTTGATCAGCTCTTACCATTTTTACAATGTTTTGGTAGGCTACTCCCTTAATAGGGTTAACCTTGTTGTATACATCTGATACAGGTAGTGTGTAGCCAAACAACACGTTATCAATGCTTAACAACTCGTTAATAGCAGCAGTTACATTAGATAAAACAGATGATTGGCTGTACTTGCTGTCGACCGTAATATTGATAACTAAGTTAACGCCTACATAGGTAGGTGGTTGAAATGTAATTGTTGTATTAGCTGGGGCTTTATCTTGTAAGTAAGCAAGTACGTTATTTGATACCGTATTAAACGTTGTAGTAGGCGTAACGTTATCTGTTGCTACTCCTGGATCACCTGCTGGGCAGATGTACAAAGTTACAGATGAGTACACGTTGGCTACAGCCAAAGCTTTAGAAACACCATTTACTTGAACAGCAAGGTTGGCGTAATCTGATTTAGACACTGCTCGGTTAACTGAGCGAATACTTAGAGGAGCATTGATACGAATTGAATCATTTGTTTCTGGATCAGCTCCACCTGTAGCCGCTCCAGACTGGTTGCTTACAGTTAATCCTGCTGGAATAGATGAACTGCCTGGCACTTTAATTATGTACTTAATAGTATTTTGCGCCACGTTACCCACAACGCCACCACCAATGCGGTAGGTTGCATAAATAGGTAGCCCTGATGGAGGTACGCGTCCGCTTACGCTGTCTCCAAATTCAATAAAAGTAGCGCCGTCAGCGTTTGTTACAGCCTGATAAACAGCGTCATAAGGGCCTGAGTCAATTAGATATTGAACTTGTTGGTAACCGACCCCACCAATAGTTACTTTTATAGAGTTGCTAATAACACTTGGGTTAGCTAGTTGGTAAGTCTGATATAGTCCATTAGTAGAGGTTCCTACCACTTCATTAGAGATAGTTTGTCCTTGGGTGGCAGTTACAGAAACAGAGCCGTTAGCTGGTACTGTCCAAGAGCCATCTGTAGTGCTTGAGTTGAAGTCCACTTCAAACAAAATTTGAGAGGTAGTAGCATTAGCTACTAGTGATGTAGCTACTTGAGTTAGAGCTGGTAGAGTGATAGTGCTAGAAGTAGCATTTTGAAACGTCAAAGATACTTTAGAGGCAACACTGTCTGTTGGGGTATATCCAATAAGAGTCGCTAAACTTAAAACGCTTTGTCGTTGAACGGCTGTTGTGATAAAGCCTTCATTAGCCGCTACGTCAATGTAGTAGTTAAGGATGTCGCCCATATATGCAAACAGTTCAAGTAAAGTAATACCAAAGTCAGCCGGATCACGGTTTGTCCAATTAGGCGCCGTATTTGGGATCAAGTTAACCATATCCTGAAGGATCGAGAAAAAATCCCTACTGGTATAGTCAATAGATGGAACGTATGTAGCTACACTATTAGTTGCCATTTGGTACCTCCGTTAATAAGTTTCCTGACTTATCAAATAAAGCTGTTTGAATTGTTACTACATCTGACGCCGTGCCTAAGCCGTAGTTGTACTCAACGTTTACATAACTTGTTCCAGTAGAGTCCAAGGAGACTTTTGCGCTTACAAACGTTAAAGAAGGAAGCCAAGTAGCAAAACCAACGCTAATCTCTTGCTCAAGAACATTAGTAAGGTTAGAAGAGTTCTCAAAAACTTTTCCTCTAACATTGGTTCCAAAACCTGGGCGCATAACTCTTTCGCTAAGAAGTGTCATAACTACGATAACAACGCGGTCTTGAATTATCTTTTTAGGGTCTTCTGTGTAGGCTACAGCCCCATTTACGTCAAAGCTAAAAGGTAAAGAGATGGCTCTAGGCGTTACACTCATAACTCTACTCCCATCCAGACTGGAAAATTAGGGTCTCCAGCAATAAACATCACCCATACTTTTTGCCCTATATTTGGGACAGCATTATGAGCACTATGTGCTGAGTTTAAAGTAACTGTGTGCGTATGTCCGCCGTAAGTACCTACTGAGGTAGAACTTGTTGTGTAGGTATCTGTGTGGTTAGTGTGAGTTGTGTTATCCGTAACAGGTAGGCAAGGTTTAGCCCAATCGGTTTCAGCAGTACCAAGTACCTGAGGTATCTGCAGTTTAATCTTGTATTTGTTCTCAGGGTCTTGATTGTTAGTACAGATGCCCTCATAAATACCATAAAATCTTAGGTCTTCGTTCATAGTAGTGGCGGCACCTTACTTTGTGGGGCAGTAGTAGGCCTGTAAACGCTTGCAGAAGGCTGTGTAATTGGGTCTAAGGTAAGTGTACCAGTGACCCACACAGGGCCGTTGATTAACTGGCCATTGGTAGTGGGTTTAGATCTGTTATTAGCAACGCCAAAGTAACCGTTTGATTGAGGGCCAAGGTTAAGTGAGCTCTTGATTAGTTTAGTCACTGGGGTTATTGCTGTTTGGCGTACCCCAGGGATAACTGTTCTAACTGGGCTAGTAGAAGGTGAGGACACGTTGTTTCCATCGGTCCAAGTAACAGCTGATCCTAAAGAGTCTGTGCCAAGGTAAAGGATGGTCGTATAAGTTTGAGAGTTTCTTTCTGTCTCCACTACCCTGTGCTCTACCCCTAATATTGTCCAGTAACCGTTATAAGTAGAGCCAAGGCCTTGAAGATAAACCGGCATATCAGGCCGTAAAGAAGCGTTGCCTTTAACTTCAGCGGTGCCTCTATAAGGAAACACGTTCCTATTTTCAGCCGCTTCTGATTCATAAGTAGCAACAGTAGGGTCGTTTACTACGATGGACGTATCAAATCTATCAAAAAACTCAGGCGATGAGGTGTTCTTTGTGGTCTTGGCCCTAACCTGCTTTGTTAAAGAGATAGGCGTTAAAGTGTTGTGGTCTAAACCTGAAACTGCTACCGCCGCTTTTCTTTCTCCTGGGCTGTATTCCATCGATTCGCTGATGGTAGGCACAAAAGAATACAGAGTAGATCCGTTAGGGTCGTTTGCTTCCCTCATAGTGAACACGGGGGCGTTAGACCTTAGATTTGTATAGTCATAAAGCATAGGTTGAAAGTAAAGCTCAGTGTTTTGAGTGCGTAATGTATAACCTGATTGCTTAGCCAAACGGACACACATCTCCCAATCAGAGTGCCCTGCTTGAGATACCTGAGGGTATATTCTAGGGTGAGGAACAGAGAAACAAACAAAGTTATTTCTTTTAGCTATTTGCTGAACAATAGCATCAGCGGATAGCCCTTTATAAACTTGTTGGTATTGGTTCTTCATAACAAAGGATGCGCTTATAGCTGTTACCTCAGTAACACTTGTTCCTGTGTCTCTGTTTAGGTTAATGTGATGCACATACCCATAAAAAGTTCTGGTGTTTCCTATACTAGATATAGTAAAAGAAATAGGCGATCCTGCTTGAACAGCATCATAACTTACGTTCCAGTCTCTAAACTGAATAATAGCAACCTCATGCTCATACCTGTTTTGGTATAGAGTTAAGTTGTAAACCATAGTAGGGCCTAAACTTGTGTTAGGAAAATCTACTTTTACATAGTTAAACACTTGGTATCCTTATGTAAGTTCCAGGAGCAATGTTTGTAAAGTCAGTAATTTGTGGGTTGTACTCAGGTATAAGCCACCAGTACCCAGGATTCTTAAAGTATGTATAAGCAATTTGGTCTAAGCGTTCGCCCTCAACGTAGATGTGAGGTTTAAAAGTCATTTGACCTAAAGAGTTAACATCGTAAAAAACAATAGGGTTGCCATTACCGTCTGGCGTATTTGTAACAAACTCAATAGTTGAGTACTCGTAGCGAGATCCTTTTAAAATAGACATTAGATAGCTCCTGCACTAATAGTAAGCATTGAGAATCCTAGGAATGACATTTGAATTTCTGTATGAAGAGGGAGCATGTCTTGTGTAAACACTGAGTGTACAATTTGCATGCTGTCAATGTAACCCACATAAGATAAGTTATTAATAGTCGGTCCAAACTGAATAGCTACAGCAGTAGGGTTAAGAAAAGCTACGTCAGCCGTATGCTTTCCAAGAGCGTTAGTCCAGTTTTGTTGTGTTGTTCCGCTCCCACTACCAGAGCCGTTTAGCATTTTGAAGATGTATTCAACATCAGCCATAGTGCCCAAACGCATTAAAGCGCTTAATTGGTCAATCACTTTTTCTGGGTTATCTGGGTTAGATGGATAGCCTCCAGAGTAGTAACCTTTAGTAATTAAAGTATTTAAAGAGCCTTGATCAATTGTGACAGACTGAGTGCTATCTGAGTTAGTGTTATAGGCAGGTATACCTAGACTTCTAGCGCAAGCAAAATCGTTTACGCGGTTAATAACAATTGAGAATGAAATCTGCTCCATGGCACTAAACATCCCAGCAAGTCCTGCGTATTGATCAGTTGAGCTTGGAGTTACGCTCATATTACGACTGAGCGCTGTAGTAATTGTTGTTGGGTTCCATAAAAATTGAAAACCCCAGTTGTTGTCAACAGAAATGTTTGATTGTCCAGCCACTGTTCCAGCTAATTGGGCTGCAGTATAGTCAGGAGCAGTGCTTCCGTTTTTAACTTGTGTTTTGGCGTCTGCGGCTGTTTGAGTTGGGTTAGGTGCTTGAAATGCCCACATACGAGATAAACGATAGCCGTCATCCGTTAAAGGCGTAGTACTTAGGGCGTCTGCTTTTACAGGCAGGCTCCAAGCGTGTGGAGGCAAATTAAACTTAATCTTATCCGGAGTTTTATTTGGTTGAGCTAAAGCTGGAGCAGCTGGGGGTGGGGGAGTAGTTATTTTTTTCTTTTTTGCAGCTGCGGCCGCAGCTGCGTCAAGTACTTTTTCAGCAGCCGCATTTGCAGCTAGCTCTTTATCTCTCCAGCTATTTCCCTTAACACTGTTATATGCATTGGTATAAGCTTTGTCAGCAGCAGTGGCAACAGCAGGGGTCACTCCTTCAGAGGCAGAGTTAGCTGCTAGTTCTTGTTCACGCCATTCAGAAGAGAGTGCAGCTTTATTTTGTGCAGCTACGTAAGCAGCGCTTACTTTTTTTGTTGATAAGGGCTGGGGTGGAATATATGGCATTTTAATTCTTTCCTATCGACGCTGCAGGATTTTGTAGGATGGCTTTAACAGCAGCCGCCACTTTATTTGGATCCGTAATTCCGTTCACTTGGATAGTAAAACCGCCATAGTTAATGGTGCCTGCTCCTGAACCAAATTCTGAGGAGGCTGCGGACGCTGCAGCATTTAAACTAGTAGAAATAGGTGCCGAAGATGACCCAGAGGCTACTCCGCTTGAAGTACCTCCACCCGCACCGTAAGAGGTTCTCTTAGGATCAACTTTTCCAGTCACCCATCCAGATTGAACGATAGATGACCAAGTCTTTGAGCTAGAATCACCTTTACGCAAGTTGGCAAGAATAGACTCATAACCTTCACCCTTTGTGTTAAGAAGGGTATCGGCATTAGCCAAAGCTCCTTGAGTCAAATTTGAGTACTTTTGCACTCCTTCTGAGTTAACAGACATAGACCCAGACATGCTTAGTGTGGTGTTCATAGGGTTATTCCATTGGGTTGGGTTGCTTCCCTTTTCGAACCTCATCCATTGTTCTAATGTAGACCTATTAGCAGCGGTATTAGGTGCACCTATATCTTTAAAAAAGTTAGACTCATAGGCAGTTATATCTCCTCCGCCAGCTTTTCCAGTAAACTTTCCTAAAAGATGGTTAGGTATAATAGTTCCATCAGACTTAGGAATAAAAAGCTCAGGTCCTTTTTCACCAACAACGTATGGAAGATCTCCCTGACCCATCGGGCCGCCCTCTTTAACAGGCCCTCCATCAGCAAAGCCAATAAACGGAAGTATCTTACCGATAACTTTTGCTATGGTTCCTATAGTTCCTCCGCCTATACCTTGAACCAAAGAGTTTACAGCAGCTGCACCAGCAAATATTTTTACAGCGCTTTCAAACGTTGTGGCAGCGGTATTAATCTTAGTCGCTGCGTCATATCCTCCAGAGGCTGCAGAGGCTGTGCTTGTAAGGAGCTGAGTTTGAGCAGCTGTTTGGCTAGCTATATCTGAGACTGTTTGAGTTTGAATTCCAGATTTAATAAGTTGAGACTTGCTTATAGTGTCTAGTTGCTGTCCGCCAAATTGAGCTTTAGCTAGCAACATGTTAGTTACCATCTGAACCATTGTGGCATCCCCGTTGAATAGGTTATTCAACATCCCATAGATACCGTTACCTGGGATAAGAGACGACTGAAGAGCTTGCTTTGTGGGAGCTTTACCGCCGTTGTACTTTGTTAAGTAATTCCAAATCTGATCTACTACTTGGTCCATTGTCATCATAGACCCGTTGGCGCCACGAAGATTGATGCCGATGGTGCGTAACATGTTAACTGTTCCAGGAGCATTTAGGCTAGCGCCTATCTCCTGTGTGGCTCCAGCTACACCTAGACCAGGCGTAAAGTTTGAAGCGCTTGCAGCACCTTGCATTACTTGGTTGAAGTTACTTGCTCCAGTAAGCCCTGTTGCTTGAGCAGCAGCTAAGGCGTTAGTGGTATCCATCGAGTTTAAAGCTGTGCCATTTCTAGCCAAAGAGTTCTGAAGAGATCTTACTGCAGAAGTCTGTTGCCCTAGAGTTCCTCCGTAGCCACCTTGACCATAGAACGCAGAACGATTGGTAAGAAAGTCCTGCATAACTGCCGTCTGAGTAGATGGCAAAAGGTTTGATACAGCATCAGATATACCTTGGGCTTTAGCCATACCTTGGCTAAATGAAGCGGCTCCAGCAGCAACTTTATTAAAGATGCCGTTACCATTACCGTTATCTGCAACTTGATTGGTTGTAGGACCGGCAGTAGATCCGGCATTAGTTGTTCCAGATTTACCGTTGTCAGCTACCTTTTCCCCACCAAAGTTAGACGAGCTAATAGGGTTACCTTTAGAATCTAAAAGGGTAGGGATTTTAACGCTATTAAGGGAGCGCACCATCTTGTCAATGGCAGGTTGAAGCGTATTAGTTATTACGGTAGAAAGGCCAAGAATATCCTTTTTAATGTTGGTGATAGACATGGAGACACTGCTACCGCCACCAACGCTAGAACCTATGTTTAAGGCAGCTTTGCTGTCGTCCATTAGTACCTTCCATTCTTCCTAGCTCGTTCTATCCAGTTCCAACGCTCTCTTACAGACATGCTTTTTATATCCGCTAGAGTCCAACCAGTAAAAGTACGGGTCAAGTACTCGTACTGGTCTAACAAGTTTTCATAATCTTTTTCGTTATAAACGAAACAAATCAACAAGGCTAAGCGGAAGAGCGATGTCTTCTGCACATGCCTTGCAGACCTTGGTCACCTCCCCAAGGCGTGGGCCTGGGTTACGGTTGATGATCTCTTCTACGATCTTTGTGCGGTCACCTATGCCTAGGCTAAGAACTGTGTAAGCTCCTACTGAAGGTTTTCCATTTACTGAGAGAACACATCCAGTTAATAGAAGAGTGTTAATTTCAGCAGAGGTTTTGTCAGCATTCTCTAGAAGTTTCTTCTGGGTTACTCCTGTAGGAAGTTCTACTTTAACAAAGCCATGCTTTGTCTCTACATCCCACACACGATCTGCCATAGGGTCTTCTAAAGTACGAACAGGAACATCTTCAACAAGATCTATTACTAGCTCTTGTTCAGCCAAACAGCTGCCGCATCGAATATTAAGTTTGATCTCTTGGCCAAAGGTAACTCGACGAATTCCAATAAGGAGCGCGTCTCTGTCTCCAGCTAAGAGGTTATCTAAATCTTCCTTAGTAGCGTCTCGAGAACCGATCTTAACTAGACCTCGTTGTAGAAGTAAGTTTAGAGCTTTGCCTGTACTAGACGCTTTAGCGATAGCTTCTTCGTCAACACCGTTAAGCTCACGAACTTCTGCAGTTGTGATTAGTTCGCCTTTCTCAATGAAGCCTCCGGGAAGAGTTACTTCAGGTCCTAGAGGAGCCTTAGTCTCAACGACTGGTGCAGGCTCCTCCATTACCTTTGCTGCAAATTGATTGACTAGTTCTGCATCTGTTATTACTTTTGCCACGTTTATTGCTCCTTTTAATTAGTTATTAGATATCTGAAGCGATCTTCAAACCGTCTGTTGTTAACACTCCGTCGTTAGTAAAGAAGGCTGAGATGCCTTCGTGTACTAGTGTCATTGTTTCAAACATAAGCGCTCCGTTTGTAGCGTCTAGGTCTGAGTAACTTAAGTTTGTGATCCAAGCATTGTGAATTTTAAAGCCCATAGCTGGTGTAGGAGACCCAGCATTTGTGTTTGGGTGCTGGTTAACAAAGATTGTAACGTTAACACGAAACCCTGAACCAGAGCCTGTTTCACCGTCATATGTGTTAACCGCTGTGTTAGCTCCAGGAAGAAGCCCTTGACCAGCAGAAGCGCCAAACAATCCGCGCATCCACACCATAGCTTGGTCCTGTCCAAAGATAGTTCCACGTGTGAATGTGAGAGGTTGGAAGGTTGTCATGCCTGGGATCTGGTGAACAGTGGTGTTGAATCCGCCTTCACGGTATGTGATGTTCTGTGTTTGGATTGCCAAACCAGAGATTGTTGAAAATCCACCGGTCCAACCTGTTGTGATTTTAGAGCTGAACGCCGCATCAGTTGAGTCCGTCGAAGCGCTAGCTACAGGTTCAAACACAGCGTTAAATCTAAACGTGCGTAATGGATCTGTAATCAGGCTAGAGTTGTAAGCGGTAAGTGAGCTTGTTGTCATTTTACTTTATCTCCTTAAGATACAGTGACAGTGGTACCACCGCTGTACTGGCCGATGTTGATTACAATAAACTCAGCTGGACGTTGCAAAGCAACTCCCACCTGAATATTCACATAACCATTGTCAATGGTTGTGGGTGTGTTATTAGTTGCGTCACAGATTACAAAGTAAGCCTGTGATGGGGCTGAACCTGTTAATCCGCCTTGACCCCAAAAGCTGGTCAAGAAAGCGCTAACTGATGCATTGATACGGGCCCACAGTTTTGCATCGTTTGGTTCGAAGATAGCAAACTGTGTGAGGTCCTTAAGAGACTTTTCAATGTAGATAAGGCTACGACGAACGGGCACGTACTTATCAACATATCCTGGCTTCAAGGTGCGAGCACCCATAACAACAATTCCGGAACCTGAAATGTAACGAATAGCATTAACAGGCGCTGAAGCGCTGTTTAGAGCATCTAGGTTTGCATTAGATAGGGCTGGTACAGAGACTGCTCCAGCTAAACGGGCTTGAAGACCCGCTGGAGCTTTAAAGATACCGCGTGAAGCGTCAGTGGCTGCATACAAACCTGCTACAGCTGCGCCTGCTCCAATGGTCTTAGTAGCTGAACGGTTACCGCCAACTGCAATTGTTGGGTCAGAAACAGTGATCTGTGGGTAGTAGACAGCTGCTTGTGATGTTGCTGTGTAAGAAGCTGCAAGAGTTAACTGGTTAGCTACAGTATCATTTTCTCCGTCAATAACTACAAAGACGTCATTTGAACGGGTAGAGCCTGTAGCGTATCCGATAACGTTATTGATAGTTGTGGCGTCTGTATATCCCGGCACGTTCATAACCAATGATTGTGGGATAGTATCAAATGCGTTAAGAGCAGATGTGATGTTTGTAGAAGTTACCGCTGATCCGTCTGAACCAGACGTCAAAGCAACAGGTGTTGATTGAACTGCTGGGTTACGGGTTGCTCCTGTAGCTGTTGAACCTGAGTCAGCAAGTACAATGTAATTAGAGTTGCCGTTGACGATGTTCAAAGCATAACGAGGGTCTGAGGCGGTCATTGTTAGTTGAAGCCATTGGCTTTCAACAACCGAACCGTTGTAGTAGACAGTGAGGTCAAAGTAACCAGTTACAGCGTTGCTTGTAATGGTTACGCTGATGTTATTTCCCCAGGTACCTGCACTAAGACCAGATACTGCAAGAGTATTTGCTGGTGTTCCCTCTGTGTCTTGAAACACACGAGTAGCTGCAGAAGCGCCTGAACCTGTTACACGAAGTACGTATAGAGGGGCACTTGTCTGTTGGAAGTAAGAGTTAACTGCTAGAGGCAAGTTGTTGCTCTGAACAGTGTTCCAGCTACCAAATAGGTTGTAGTACTGTCCCCATGAGGTTACTAGAGTAGGTACTGTTGGACCACGGTCATTAGCTCCTACTAGAGCAGAAACTGTGTTAGACGATGGGCCAGCGAGTGGTGAAATAGGGTTTAGCGTCTCTTGAACGTACACCCCTGGGCGTAGATAAGTTGTCATTACATCTCCTTGTTTTTAACGAGTTTACGTTTAGAGGGCCGGTTAGTAAACAGTCGGGATGGACGGTGTAGTTGTTGTTATAGAAACTTCTTGTACAAGTTTTACAGCAGATGCAGCTTGCGCTGGCGTCATCTGGCTCATAACTCTTACAGATAGAACGTTTCTCAAGAGGCGACGGTTTCCAGTTTCACTGTCAACTGCATCTCTTTTTACAAATCCATCAAGGAACATGGAACGGCTGCTATTCTCTGTACCTAGTTCATTAGGCACAATCAACCATCCGTACTTTGATGGAAACTTATTTAGTAGCTGGTACATCAGCGACCTGTCGTGTCGCGGGTTACGTGAGTAAGATGTCACTTGATACACAATGTCATAAGCAACAGGGATGTCGTAGCTGTATGCAACTCCACTTACAGGTGAGATGGTTCCTTGAAAGTCGTCGTCCACCAGATTTCCAGACGTTTGGCGAGCGTTGCCGGGAACAATATCAATAAGGTCAATAGTTACAAATGGAAAGGTTTGATCACGGATTTCAAGGTCAGGGTACCCAAACCAGACCTTAATTGGGCGGTCGGCGTTCTTATCGTCTGACACTGTCATGCCTGATAGAAAAGTCTTAAGTGCTAGGTCTTCTGCAATGATAAATGGGTTACCCATTGAACACCTGCGCAATCAGATCATCTAGAACAGCGTCTCTTATAGCCGCTTCTACAGAAGGACCTACTCGGTTTACAAATGGGCGGATGGCAGCGTTAGGCATACCAAACTCGATTCCGTACTCTTCGTTATCTACTTTAGCCTTCATATTATCTGAGACTTTGACCTCTAGGTCATACAGAGTATCTACCTCTACACTCAAGCTGTCTATAAGCTCTTCAGGCCAGTCAGAGAGTTCAGCGATCTCTTGAAGTTGAGATGTAAGGTTAGGCAGGGCTAAAACAGCCTTATGTGCCAACGCGTCTATGTTATTTTTTCTTGAAGACACGCTTAAATACCTTTGCTTGGTACAGTGTTTCCCCAGGAGTCTTGAGCACAGATGTATCGATGTCGGGCACGTTTTGCGCTATAGCTCTAGCAAACTCAACGTCAGACGGCTTGTCAATTCTTTCAGCCACGATAATCTCCTTTAGGAGGCACAGTACTTCGCAAGGGTAAATCTAATCCCGCACGGGATTACTATAAGGATAAACGAAAGGCCCCATCTCTGGGGCCTAAGCGCTTACTTCTTTTTGAGGATCTTCTTGGCTAGAGCCTTATCGGTCTTCTCGTCCTCTTTTTCAAACTTCTTTTTCTGAGCTGGCTTCATTCCTTTTTCGAACTTAGCGTCGCTGTCTTTCTTCTTACCCTTTGGGCCTTTGCCGTATCCGACTTCGCCCTTTTTCTTATCGCATCCGCAGCTAATGCACATTACTTTTTCTTTCCCATCTTCTTAGGGGCAGCCTTACCCTTGTGGGCCATGGCTTCCATTTTTTTAACTCCGTACTTTTTGATACCAGCTGCAGCCGCGACCGCTGCTGGATTCTTAGCTCCACCTTTTGCAGCCTCTTCTTCAACCTTCTTGAA
>Ga0164297_10002848_pt1 | contig 16658 bp, 20 predicted proteins | sample GEODES058metaG_FD_113539 | JGI IMG/M metagenome (GOLD analysis project Ga0164297, IMG submission 113539) | Dystrophic lake water microbial communities from Trout Bog Lake, Wisconsin, USA - GEODES058 metaG | ecosystem: Environmental > Aquatic > Freshwater > Lake | place: USA: Trout Bog Lake...
AAGCCCCCAGTGAAGAAGCCACCCCCACCACCCCCAGTAGAGGAGGAGGAGGAGGAGGAGATGGAGGAGTTTGAGGAGGAGTTTGGTGAGGCCGATCTTCTCGATGCCCTGGGATCTTGGTTCACGACCGAGGAGGGGGACACGGTCGCCAGCGCCCTGGTTGGCCTGAAGTCAGCCGTGGAAATGCAAAACAAAATTTTAATTAAGATTTTGAGCGCCATGGGCAAGTCTCAGTGCAAGTGCCCACCGGCACCACCGCCGACTCCTGTAGCAGAGGAGGACATCCCTGCTTAAAAATATCTTGACCTTTCTTACAAATGGAGAGCGTCCACACAATCGATCGCACAACTCCTGAAAAAACTCACGAGATCCGAATGGAACTCCACCATTCGGATGTAATGAATATGAACGCCGAGGACCTAAACAATTTTGTAACAGACCTCGAGGATCATATGTGCCTTAACGAAAAGGGGGATGCCTACGTCCCTTGGCAGAACGGCTTTCGTGTCTTTGGATACGAAGACGGAAATATAAAAAATGTAAATTTGGACACTTTAGCTGAACAGAGACGGCGATTCGTCTCCATATGTTCTGATATGTATCACCATTCGGGCCAGCTTGGCGTCCGTGAGGCTCCCAGCAAGGATCTGACCGGAAACGAGTTCACCATGGGTCAGCGCATAACGCGCCTTATTGAGACTGTTGACGACACTTACGAGATGCTTTTCCGTTACGTCCGGACATACGAGCGCATCAACCACCCGACCTATGTCCCGATCAAGGGTGATATGGAGTCGGAGATTTTCCGGTGTCAAACGATGGATAACGGAGAGGCTGAGAAGGATACGACTAGTGCGTTTCAAAAGTTTCTGCTGTACCTCTTGGACCAAACCTACAAGCTGAAAATGCGCCGCTACGGTGACTATTGCTGCAAGCAGATTGCAACCGAGGAGGGCCACCTGACCAAGGCGTGGAAGCCCGTCCTTGAAATCAAGGACTTTGTCTATCTGTATTCTCAAAAGGAGGAAAAGTATGATATGTGGAAGAATATGACTAGCAAGGGGAGCATAGTCACAGACACGATCCGCCACTTGACCAACTGCCGTGACCTTCAGTTTCCACCCATCAAGAAGAACCGCAATGTATGGTCTTTCAGAAACGGAATATTTGTAGGAAAGTTTCTGGTAGCGGAAAGCAAGGATTCCCGCCCTTCTTATGAGGCGCGCTTTTACCCCTACACATCAGAAGAGTTCAAGCATCTTGACCCAACTATTGTTTCTTCAAAGTATTTTGATCAGGACTTTGACTCGGCCTGGCTAGCCATCCCGAACTGGTACGACTGCCCCACTCCCCACATGCAGTCAGTCATGGACTACCAAGAGTTTTCGGACGATGTCTGCAAGTGGCTCTATGTCTTCTGCGGGCGCCTGTGTTTCCCAGTCAACGAGATGGACTCTTGGCAGGTGATCCCTTTCCTCAAGGGTATCGCTCGGTCTGGAAAGTCTACGATCATTACAAAAATTTGTAAAAAGTTTTACGAAGGCCAGGATGTCCGTACACTTTCAAACAATATCGAAAAGAAGTTTGGTCTGGAGAGTATCCATGAGGGCTTCATGTTCATCAGTCCCGAGATCAAGGGCGACATGGCTCTCGAGCAGTCCGAGTTCCAGTCTCTGGTCAGCGGGGAGGACATGAGCATCGCCCGCAAGAACAAGACGGCAGTCAGCCTGACCTGGACCGTGCCAGGAATCCTGGCCGGTAACGAGGTCCCTCATTGGAAGGACAACTCCGGGTCTGTCCTGCGGCGCCTTGTCACCTGGAACTTTGGTCGCCAGGTGGCCGAGGCCGACCCGCACCTCGATGAGAAGCTCGATTTGGAGATGGCCGCGATCCTCTGCAAGTGTATTCGGGCCTATCTAGAGTATTCGCAGCGATACAGTGACCAGGACATCTGGAATGTCTTGCCCAAGTATTTCATGGATATCCAGAACCAGGTGGCTATGGTGACCAACACGCTCCAGCACTTTCTGGCGAGCGAAAAGGTCACATATGGAAAGGAGCTCTTCTGCCCGCAGAAGCAGTTTGTCACGAGCTTCAACCAGCACTGCCAAGAGAACAACCTGGGCCGGCCGCGTTTCAACCCGGACTTTTACGCAGGTCCTTTCAGCACGCGAAAACTCGAGGTCCGGACCGAGACGCGCACCTGGCGCGATCAGGTACTGGCTGCGCAACCATTCGTCTTTGGCTGCGACTTGGCCCAGGATTTAAATACCGTTATGTAGTAGAATGCAGAAGGCTCGGGCTGCCGGAATCATCGGGCGGGCCCTCTTGGCTCGCCGTCCGCGCAAGTCGGAATTTGTTAACAAGTTTAACGCATACGACTACGCTCTCACAAAGCCCACCGTGACTTCCACGACCCTCACGGTCCCCTTCCCCTTCAAGGACCTCTCTGCAGAGCCCTTGCCCCCTGGAGTAAAGGAACTCGCGGGCTACCAAGCAACCGCCAAGTTGCCTATAGTCCGCAAGCTCAAGAACCGCGAGAGTCTTTTGGGAGCCAATAAACTTGCGGCTGTAAAAAAGTGGGCCTTTACAATCGAGTTCAAGGCGCCAAACTCTACGGCCTACGTCACCCACTATGACAAGGGCCAGATACAGATTGTGTGTACAGGACCTCATGAGCAGGTCCTGAGGTTTCTGCACAAGCATTTTTACCCTGGTATCTGGAACCAGACTGTGACCATCAACAAGATTGATACCAAGATGAATATTAACCGCAGCCTCAATCTGGAGAGGCTCGTGAATGAGATTACAAACAAGATCCCAGCTTCCAAGTGTAGCGCAGATTACACACCCGAGCTCTTTTCTGGCCTCCAGCTGAAGTGGAAGGATTCCCCCGTGCTAAGTATGAAAATATTTACAAACGGAGCTGTGCTCACCATAGGCCTCAAAAAGTTCGAAGACGTGGGGCTTTCTGCGCGCGTCTTTGAGAGCTTCTTTAAAAAGTACGGCATTGATCCAAAAGCCGTCTTTAAGTACACCCGTGAAGGGAATTACAACTCAAAGGCCAGGGCGCCCGTGCCTCTACGCAAGAACCTTGGGGCCAAAAAGGCCCGGATGCTCAATTCGCGGTATGAGCTAGCCCGCGGTTACAACAACACACGCAACGGCTTCTACGTGCGGCCAGGTCCAAACGGTAAGCCTCGGTTCTATCCACTCGTAGAGGACCTGAAACTCATAAAGACCAAGACGCTTCGGGCCTACGCAAATGCGGGTGTGCCCGTTCCAGCCGCAGTCAGGAACCTCTTGGGCCTGGCAGAGGGCGCGACCCCGGCCGCAAAGACGGAGGCTCGGCGCGCTCCTTCATTCAACTCGGTCAAGAATGGCTTTTACGTAAAGCCAGGAGTTGGCGGCGCCCCCTACTTTTACAAGATGCCCAAGGGGGTCAAGGAGGCCCGCAAGACGGTGGTCGCCGCGTACCAAAAGGCGGGCGTGCGCATTCCCCCAACTGTAAAGGCTCTGTTTGAAATAAACGCAAGTCCAGAGATTCAGCACGAAAAAAGAACCCATTACGTGAATACAAACTCCAAGGGTACTCTGCGCATCAACGGGAAACAATACGATAGATATACCCGGGAGGAACTTTTGCGAGTTGCCCGGAATCTGAATATCGCCGCAGTATCCAACAAAATGAAGTTGGAAAATATTGCAAAAGAAATCAAGGGTACAGTCAAGACATTCTTCAATAAGCCAGACCTCGTGGTCAATGGGCAACCAGTCGTCTTTCTGCCAAATGGCCGAGTGAAGCGCGGAAACCGTCCGAGGCAGTGGGCCACCATAGGTGCAGCAGAGCAGAACGCCCTGGCCAAGGCATATCTCCCCGAGTCCAACTATACGCAGTGGCTCGGTCTCCTGCCGATGAATAAGTACAAGGCTCTCTTGAATCACAAGAGCGAGAGGCGCGTGGAGAGCGTGAATAGTGCAAAGGCTTCCTCCGCATCGAGCTCTGGTTCTGTCAATGCCAATTTCGATTTAGAGCTGCTGGCTACGGCGGTTCTAGGAAGCTCCGGAACGAATGCAAACGCAGATGCGCTCGCGGCTATTCTCAAGGGCCTGCCTCGCGGCGTCAAGGGCAAGCCCCTCAAGCCAGACGTGGATCGGGCCATCAAGAACTTTAAAAATAAGATTCTTCGCAGAAATCAATTGGCAAATGTCAAGGCCAAGTATCTGGCCGGCATAAAGGTGCCATCTGGCCTCTCTGCAAATATGGCCCAGGCTTACAAGAATCACTTGTTGGCTATTGCCACAACTCCAAACGCACGGGGTAAATTCCCTCTAAAAAAGAACATTGCTCGGCAGATGAAGACGTGGCTAAGTATTCGTTCAAACAAGAGGCCGCGGGCCGCTTATAATGCCGAAAACGTCATTACGGGCGAGCTTGTCCACGTGCCAGCCTACGAGCCTTCACCCATCCGCACCCCCAACGTGAATAGCCCGGTCCTCAAGATGCTCGGGGCCCCGCGCGCTCCCCGTGCTGCACCAAAGCCCAAGCCCAAGAACACATCCGACCCGAGGGAGAGCAAGGCGTATGCCCTCCCGCGGAACAGTGAAGCAGTAGAAAACCTGGCTGGCGCGCTATCTAATCTGGGGCTCGGACTAGGACCTACAAATAAATACTCATGGAAGTTTCTGGAAAGTCGTGGACTGAATAAAAAATATAAAAACATCTGGCTTCGCAATGTCGCGTCGCCCATAAACTTCAACTCTCTCAAGACGGCCAAGGCCCGTGCCAACTATATAGCGGCTCGCAAAAACACTCTAAACAAGAATGCCCTCAAGGCGCTACGGGCACGAAAGGCGGCGCTCAACAAGGCGAACAAGAACCGGCGGGCAGCTAAGAAGACAGGCAATTGAGCAAGTCAAATATCTTGTGCATAAGTGCAAAGAGTTTGTCGCGGTCTCCAATGTCCCTAGGGTTCACAATCTCAAACTCCACGTGCCAGGTTGAGTCCTCGTCGGCATCCTTATCCTCTGGGTCTCCCTGCATCTGGGTCAAGTCTATGCTCAAGTTCTTTCGAACAAAAGACCAGCGCTTCTTGGTCTTGACACTCGTCATTTCCTCATCATCCTGCTCGTAAGGCTTTTCCTTGGCGACCCCAAGCCTCACATCGAAAGGGCGGTCCTCGAGAGCAAAGTCCAGGGCTTCAAGCTTGGTCTTGATAACTGCAACCGACTCATCAGTAGCCTCATCTACAGTGATTCGCTTGTTTTGGTTCCCATAATAAACCGAGTAGGTTCCATTGCTCGTAGACTCCCAGCCATCGTACTTTCCCAGGGCCTTCAGAAGGCGCTCGAACGCCTCTTGGCCTATGTTCGTGTCAAACTTATGGGCCGTCTTGCGGCCCAGACGGAACTCAATCTCAACATCAGGCTCTTGGGCCCACTTGCGAATAACAGGACTCCAGCTGTCATAGAGGCGACGTGCGGTTTCCATTTTAAAGTTTAAACGCGTGTTTCTTTTATGCGGGGACTGCCCAATCTGGGTTCCACGTGCTACTTCAACACGGCTGTTCAGTGCTTGGCGCATGTTCCTCTGTTGACAAACACCCTTTTACGCAATCCTTACGAGGGAGACTGTCGGATAACGCAAGAACTCAACAAGGTCCTAATCGAACTCTGGAAGGATGATGGTCACCCAGAGCCCCGTGCCTTGCTCCTTGCGTTCAGAACCCGTTTTCCCTCGTTTGACCCAGGGCAGCACGACGCACAGGAGGCTTTTCTGTGTCTCGTGGATGTTTTGGAGAATTCTTTGGGAAAAGAATTTATTAAAAAAATATTTACTGGCCGTGAGACCCAAGTGACAACATGGGATGGTGGGTCATCAAGCAGGACGGAAGATTTCGTAACTATAGTTTTCTCATTGAATGAGCCATGCGAGGTGACTCTGGGAAGCCTCATGAAGTCCCGAGAGAAACCAGTTGAGGTATCGGGCTACAAGGACGACTCCGGGATGACGCACGAGGCCCGGGTAGAAACAAAAGTGTCCGAGTGGCCCCAGATTGCCACTTTTACCTTTGCGTGTTATTCCGGACACAAGCCTGTAATTATACTTCCGGATGAATATGCAGGACGCCACCTCTTCGCGGTCGTTATACACATGGGAGGCCCGCAGGGGGGTCACTACGCCCTAGCCGTTCGGTTTAACGGAGACTGGTACATAAAGGACGATGGTTCGGTCATGAAAATGGACAATGGACCTAGACGTGGGCAGTTCTACATGGCGCTCTACAGATTACAAAACTCTTGAAACTGAATATTTTCCCTCAAGTTTATCAGTGTTCTAAAAAAGGTTCTTCGGTTGTTGGCGTAGGTCTTATCCGTCCTGATCTTCTCTACAAACCATCCGAGGTTGCCGTAACCGCACTCTACTATCGTACCGTCTGGAAATCTCGGTCCGCTGTGCAAATCAGCCTCCTTGTACAACCTCCCTCTTTCTTGGACATTCAACTCGGCACCTTTGGTAATCTCAAAGTCTATAGTTATTCTAGCCCTAGGCTTCCACTTGAAAAGCGTCTCGTGAGTTCCCATCCGAACCGGCTCATTCACAGGAGTGAACACGAGACCATCTGTTTCCCAGGGAAAAGAAGCGAGGTCGGGGAGGGGTCCGGGAAATACCGTCATTTCTTTGACGCGAATTTCAAACGGATCTTTGGAAGATTTTATTACTGACTTGAGGAGCGACTTGGCCGCTGCGAGACGCTTGTCAAGAGGCTCGGCCCTCACATCCGTTCCCTTTACGCATATTGCGTCATATACAAGAAAGATGGGCCGCGCGGCCGGGTCGCGCGGTCGGACCAACTCACCATCAAGAACCGTCCCTCGCGGGATCATTGTGCTAAAAGGAAAAATCTCAAAGGCCCGATTCACAAGACACGGGAAACGCTTCCCCTGAATCTCAAGGCTCAAAAGGAGGTGACGGACGCCATCAGTCTTTTCACACACAAAGTATTTTCTCTTTTTAAACTCTACAAAGTGGCGCCTTTCTATAGAGACGGGCTGCGGACCTGGGAAGCGCTCTGGGTCGGGCGATTCCCAGGTCTGATGTATAAAATCCTTGACCTCTTTTTCCATTGTATTTTTAGTGCGCTTTTTCTCTAAGGCGCGAGACGGACTCCGGTAGTCTCTAGAATGTTCCCTATGCACTCGTGTACGAAATGACAGATGACTGTTGCGGAAGTGACGGCCCCGATCCGGATTCCCTGCCCCTGGAGGACACGGAACATACTTTCGTCATTTGGGAGCTTCACGGGAATCTTTTCACCCCGAAGCTTCTTGTCGACCGGCTTTGTATCCATGGCCCAAACGCGCGCCTCGGTGCTCGTGACTTCGTATAGGGAGTCGGCAAGCTTGCGACCAACCACCGTATCAAAGTCCAGTCCGCGCTGGTTCACAGGCTCAGTCGACCCAGCCTTGGTCTTTTTAGTAAATGCGTCCCAGTTTATCCCCTCCTTTACTGCTGGGAAAACGAGCACCTGAAGATTCTTGTCAAAGGGCATGATGGCCTTGACGAGTGAACCCTCATCGAGGTTTGTTCCGTATTCAAGCCATATGATTCTCTCGCCTGACTTGATCAGACGTGGGAGGTTTGACTTGTCCGGAACAAAGGCGATGTCCAGATGGATTCCTCTCATCATACATTGCATATGAATATTCATAATAGTGTGAAGGGTCGTCGCGCTGATTGACTTGTTCCGCGTGACGGCACATACATGGACAACCGTCATTTAAAATAATATGTCGGCTCTTTTTAACTATGAAATCTTTGAGCACTCTGGCCATTGAGGCTATCGTTGTAGGCCTCTTACTCGTTCTAATGTTTAAACTTGTGAGCCTCTTGGGAAGAGGTCTTGCGCTTACTTTATTCTTGACCGGCGCGTTTTTTCACCTGACTTGTGAAGCCACTGGTGTGAATGCTTGGTACGCGAAGAACTATTTTAGCTAGACCGCCTGCAGGCGCGCATCCATAGTCCCGTGAAAGCGGATGTTCCCCACGTGTCCCAGGGTCGTCGTCACATCCGCAAAGATTTGGCCATCCATCTGCTGCCAGCGGCGGCAGAAGGCGTAGTCCTCGGACAGGTACCGCCGGCTCACTGGGTCAATCATACAGTCAAAGCACGCGTGATACTCGTCCAGATCGCGGTTCTGGTGGTCATTCATGCACTTGAGCTCCGGATACTGAACCTCCATCTTTGAAAAGACCTCGCGCTTAATACACATGAAGCCAGTAGGACCGTCCAGAACCTCTACGAAGCCATTACGGACGGGGCTATTCGCAAACTTGAAGTTCATAACCAGACTTGAACCCATCTTGTTCGGATCCTTTTCCTCACCAGACTTGACACCCGCCTCGACTTGTTCCCACATTATGCACTTCTTGGGATAACAGGCCACCGCAATGTCGTGTCCAGATTCGATGAGCCGAATAACAGACTCGGGGTCAAAGTGGACATCAGCATCTATGAAGAGAAAGTGGGTCGCTTGCGTCTTCTGCATGAAACGCGCCACGGCGAGATTGCGAGCACGGTGAACGAGCGACTCGTTCTCAGTCGTGTCGAGCATCATCTGGATACCCTTGGACGCGCAAAGACGCTGGAGACGCAGGAGGGACTCGGCATAGGCCGCGAGACAGACGCCGCCATAACACGGAGTGCTCACGAATAGTACTACAGTCATTACATAGTTATGTCCCCAAGTGTTTAAGTACTATAGCCTCTAGTTTCGTTATCGTTGGCACGCTAACTTCTGCAATTGCCGCAAGTTCTTGCTTGGTCACCTTCCAAGGATCCTTCAGCATCGTGTACATAATGGTCGCCGCGACCGCCTTGGGTGTGCGGCCTTGCAGTTGCGTACACTCCTCCAACTCTTTGCACTTGGCGACTATTCTGCACTTTACCCGCCCTCTTTCGCGTTCTGGAATTGCTGTAATCGCATTCATAAATCTCGGAACGAGATCGGAAGGGGTCGTCACGACGACTTGCTGGTCCGGGTTTTGCTCCAAGAATGTGTCGGTAGTTCGGGCCATGTCTCTCACAGGAATATTGAATGCTGCCGCAATCTCCTGGGTTGTTCTGGAAATACCCGCCTCTTTACACGCCTGAAAGATGCAGTTGGCCTTGACGCCAACGCGGACCGCCCCTCTCGTCAGGGTTTCTTCACTAAAGTGCTTGTACTTGATCTTGGCCTGATACATAATACTCCCCGGGAGCTTGAGGATTCCGGCACCTATTCTGTCCATCTCTGCATAAGAGTGAAAGAGACTGCGGTCCTTGTGGTTCATGGACAGGTGGAAGTTTATTCGGGCCAAACGCTTATTGGCATATGACCCAGATGACTTGACGGTCATGACCGTCCCCGTGTTCCAGCCTTCGCTAAAGTGATCGAGGTTGGTCGGCGCCCCGACGCGCGAGGGATCCGATGTGGCGCCATCAGCATCCATTCCTCCGCGCCATTCGGGTTCATCCGATACGAAATGCGAGTCGGTTAGTCCACACTCGGTGCAAACTGGCATCTTGTCATCATTGAAGCACCTCCGCCCACCGCATTTACAGAAGTAAAAGCTGGAGGGCGCCGCCGTCTCCTCAGGAACTCGCGGTCGCGCGAGTTCGAAATCGGCCCAGATTCGTTCTAGATCCATTTTGGAACTACAGTGCACCCGCGTTAGGCCCTTGGACAAAAAACCTGTTTTCCTAGTAATGGACTATCTCCTGACGGGTTTTGTTGTAACTCTTATTTGCCTAGCCGCATGGCTGTTCTACAAGCGCTGGGTTGGCCGGTACCGCGCGCCACCCCCCGAGGATGACTACGAGGAATTCGAGCCCGAGCCCGAGCCTCCAGTCGCCAAGAAGCCCGCCCCAGCGCCCGAGCCAATCCCGGAGCCAGGAACGAGTGAGGAAAAATAAGTTCTATGCTTCTAATAGAATGTACGTGCCCGGACGTCCTTCAGCTTATACATGGTATGGTGCTCGACGCCCAGAAGAATATAAGTTTAATTTTAAAAAGTTTGTAGGAGGCGCGATGAAGATGGCGGGTCCTCTCATGGCCATGACTCCGATGGGCAAACTGGCCGGCTTGGCCGGAGGTGCCCTTGGCGCCCTTGGCGGAGGAGGTGGAGGTGGCGTCGCTGGAGATGTCCTTGCGGCTGGTGCGGGTGCCGCTGCTGGATACGCGGCTGGTAGCATGGGCGGTGGCGGTGGCGGTGGCGGTGGCGGTTTTGGCGGAGGTGCTCCAGGTGGGTCGAGCGGCGGCGGATCTGCAGGGGGTTCGGGGCCTATAACAATTAACAATCCGCCCGTGAAGGTTAACATTCAGATTTCGGGCAAGGACATGGCAGCCTCCTCTGGAGTGTTTTCGGAGGAAATAGGAGTCCCGGGAATGACTAATAATACGATGAGCGGTGCACCGGCGGATGAAGGATCACCGGCGGATGAAGGATCAGCGGCGGGTCCAGCTGAACCCGATGCAGCGGACGCATCAGGCGGCGGAGGAGCTGGTCAGGCGGCCAAGGATGCCTTTGGAAAACTGAAAGGGCGGTTTGGAAAAGGCAAAGGCGGCTTTGGCGGCGCGAAAGGAGGAAAGAGCAAGTACACCGAGGAATTTTCAAATGGCGGGATTTTTCCACAATTTGAAGAGTCCAATATTCCTCTTCTGACTTTTGCTATTATGGCTATTCTGATCTCACTTCTTTGTAACTGATTTATTATATTCATCTAACCAGGATTCTGGAAACATCTTAGGGGCATCTTCAAGCTTTGCCGGAGGAGCTCCCGTCTTTTTTGCATAGTTGTTATAACCAATAAGCCAACTAGCCATCACCTTCACCATCACGTCTGGAGGTGATTTCTCATTTATGGGTTTTCCTGCACCAATAGAGCGAAGTTGGGCCATCATGAGCTCCTTGTACTCTTTGTCAGCCTTGGCGTCATAATATCCTTCCATAACTACCGGCCGCATAAGAAACAAAAGAAGAATTACTGCTATAACAAGTGCCCACTTCATTTACAAAATGTGGATATTTTTTTCATAAAGGAAATATCCTGAGGATCTGCATCAGTGAGGGCACCGGCCCAGAGCGCCAAGTGTTCTGGTTCGAGCCCGTATTTGCGTTTAAGAGCCTCCACCTTTTTACGCTTCATACACTCGTTTTGAAACTTGGTCCACATAGAACCTGGACGAAGTTTTTTCAATGTTTTATTTATTAAAAGAGCTGGTTTGAATATTGCCGAGGCTGCGAAATACGGCAAGAGATTCCAAGACTGTTCTCGATACATTCGTTCATCAATGATATCGACATCCGTCATATCTGCAGCCATATCAGCAATCTGTTCTAGACTCAAATTACCATCTGGATAGTTTTCCTGAATAACTGCCCACATGAATCCATGCTCGTGAATCGTCGCCATCGTCGGGCGTTCGCCAGCGACTCCCTTGCACAGCAAGACTTCCAGATCCTTGCGGGGCTCTTGGAAAAAGTCTCTCTGGTCGGATCTAAACTCGAGTTCTTGAAGCACGTACCGTACTGAACCAGATGCGTCCGCCGCCAGACGCGCAACCAGTGCAGGATCCATCCCGGGTTTTAAAAAATTAATTATTTTTATTATTTTTTCAGGAGTGGGGATGGGGTACTCGTGATTCAGGACTGGGAAGCCCAGCTTGACGGGAGCCCGGGAAGTTATAAACATCTGGGCCCGAGATGGGCTTCCAGAGAGTTCCCGGAGACCCACGAGTTCCTTGACGGACTCGTAGTCGTCTAGGATCACAGCCCGTGTACTTGAGCGCATCCTCTCCAGGAATTCCAGGGTGGATTGTTTTGAACGAAGGATATCTTCAGTAAGGTGGACTCCTCCAGTCTGCTCAGCCAGCCACGTTTTACCTATGCCAGGAGGCCCCCACACGCAAATGACATCTGCAGTTGCGAAATCCTGCGGAGGTTTTTTAGTACTCTTGTTCTTAAGGAAGCGATCCATGGCTGACGATGATTCTCTTACTCGTCAGGTCTTAAATATGATACTCGAAAATAACGCATTCATGCCTTATATAATTGGCTGGATGGCTTTTAACGCCCTCACTCTTGCTCTTGTGATTTATATCTCTATACGTATTAGTTTGAAACCATGATCACCTTGACGCGTGCCAAAAACGGAGTCCACAAGTTTGTGGCTACTCTCCCAACAAATGGAGGTCGCACAAAGCAGGTGCGTTTTGGGCGCCAGGGGTATTCTGATTATACAATTCACAAGGACAAGGAACGTATGCACAGGTACTTGACTCGGCACAAGAAGAGGGAAAACTGGACAAAGGCGGGGAGATTTACGCCAGGTTTCTGGTCACGTTGGCTCTTGTGGTCCAGGCCCTCCTTCCGTTCAGCACTGGCCCAAACTCAGAAGGTACTGGGTCAGCGTATTATTTTCCGTGCAAAGTAATAATGGCGACCATAGGTCCTCCTCGGGTTGCCGTCCTAAGTTTCACAGTGGGCATTGCCATCGGAGTTGGTATGATTGCCTTCTCATCTATTGGTATTCAAAACGCCAAGACCCGCCGAGGAGGCAAGTACGGCATGCAAGTCATTGGCCTTCTGTTGGCTCTGGCCTGGACAGGCTACTTTTTATGGCATCTGGCTCAGGCTATAGGGGGCGATAAAGTCGTTGCTGCTCAGGGCGCCAGGCTTATGGGCCGGGCAGGAGGACCGGCAGCGACCAACATAGGAACGGTAGCAGCCTGATTTTTTTAGAATACTATAATAATTATGGGCCTGATTGCATCATGGCTTTTTGCAGTGCCTGGAAGTGTCGCATCAGGAGCCCTTTTGGGAACCAAAGTGACTACGGCTTCAAAAGCGGGTGCTTTTATAGCCATTTTCCTCACGAGTCTGATGATTTCTTTTGATATATGTAGCCGGGCAGGCTGCACTTGGCGGACATACCTTCCCCTGGCCGCAGTTTTGTCTCTAGTGGCGTACATTCCTTGGGTATTGACTGTCAAGAAGTCGGAGGCGGACAAGACGCGCGCGGCTGCTCTTCCGTTTGCGGGACTCTTGTACTCTATTGTCCTTTTGGGTACTACAGCATTTATCTATGGCTCTGCAGGTACGGTCTCGCGTTCGGCCGGTCTACAGGGTGCTGTAATTACACTCATGTATATATTCATCTCCAATTCTCTAGGCTATCAGGCTGTGCGTACAAAGGGCAACCCGGCGGGCAAGGCCCAGACAATCTACATGGCAAGTCTCTTGGCTCTTCTGACAATGTTTGATATATTGGGGGCGAGTGCGGACAAGGTCGCACAGGCGAAGGCGATGGAAGCCAACGTGCGGAAGGGTGAGACGGGTCTGAGGAATATTACAAATGCAGCAGCTGAAGCTCGTCAAGTATTCGAAAGTTCTCCTGCTGGTCTTGCAGCATTTGATGCTGCAATCAAATCTGGGGCTGGCTTGGTGAACGCCAAAGAGGCCGCGGCTAAGGCAGCAACAACACCTTAATTAGATGCCAGAGAGCTCACCGTCTGACTCAGGCGGTCCATAGCCTCAGGGGTTCGCGTCACGTCATAATTCATTGTGTGGGCCGGGTCGATACCCATAGATCCAGCCTCGGCGAAGGCGTCTTGGTTAGCTCCCATATACACAAACGTCCAGCCATCCTTGGTCTTCTGCTCAATCAGATCCTTGATATGAGCCTTGGTGTAGGTCTTGGAAGCATTTTCGTAACCGTCTGTGAAGATAACGACCAAGTTAGTAGAACTTGTGCTCACGGGATCCGAGTTCTTCGAACTAGAAATAAAATGCCCAAGGGCATCCAAAAGAGCAGTTGACCCGCGAGGCTTGTAAGTCTCACGGGTCAGTGGCTTGACCTCAGACATCTTGAGGCCCTCATAAGAAACTTTGTACTCGTGATCAAACTGGATAAGTGTTAGGGTCGCACTTGGGTCCTGATCCTTCACAAAGGCGTTGAATCCCCCAAGAACGTCATCCCAGCACGTCTCCATAGAACCTGAACGATCCAGAAGAAAGGTAACCATCATCTTCTCTTAGTATTTTTTTGGCTGCTACCTTTAGATGCAGTTCCTGACTAGGACACAGACCCGTAATTTCCTAGCGGCAGACCCGGATGGCTTCATTGCCCGTCTCGGGCCTTTTGACCTCAAGGCCCGGCACGTACGCTCAAGAGAAGAGTATTTGGCCAAGGCTGTGTCCTCTGCCGGTGAGTGGTCTCCAGAAGAGAAGGATACTCTGTGGCGCCAGGCTCAAATAGCCCAAGAGTTTCTTGAGACGTCAATTTATGCTGGAATCCCATGGCGGTTCGCCAAGGCTCAGTACGAACAGGGACTTCCGCATACTCGCATGAATATCATATTCCTTCCTGGAGTTGTGATGGCGACTACTTTGGTCCATGAGATGGTCCACGTGAGCCAGAAACTCCGGGGACCCCGTATTCCACCAGGGTATCATTTGACCAATCAACACATAGAAAACTTGAGGGCGAACCCAGACACGGATGGAAAGGTCTGGTACAAGAACGGAATCCCTGCAGGAGCCTACTACGGAGCAAACCCACAGAGCATAATGGACGTGACGGAGGCTGCCCGCCATCCCTTTGAGGAGGAGGCTTACATGGCGGAAGACAATTTTGCTTTTGCATAAATAAAAAGATAAAGTTTTTAGAAATAATGAGCCTTACCATCGTGACTGCACACTGGAAGGAGGACCTCACGTGGCTCTTGAAATCAAAGTTTCCCGTAGTTCTGATTGACAAGGAGGGTGCGGACCCTAGTCCGTTTGTCCCTCAACATGTCATTCCGAATGTAGGACTTGACGCCGCAGCTTACTGCAAGTATATTTTTGAAAACTATGATAACCTCCCAGACCACGTCGCATTCATACACGGGCATGAGACCCGGTACCATCAACAGCACGATAGGCCGCTCCTAGAAGTTATAGAAGGGGTCAACCGGGAAAAGTACGGCTTCGTGCCCATAAACAATGCCCATTGTGCAGGAGGGTTTGCCGACTCTACTGAAAAACTGCGGCTGGCCAGCCTGTATGCCGCCTTGTGCATACCAGCCCCGAAGCCACTTCCGGGCGATCCCATGATATTCGAGAATGGCGCCCAGTTTGTAGTTTCAAAGGAGAGAATTCGAAGAAACCCCAAGATGCTCTATGAAGGCTGGCTTCACGTGATGCTCACCAATCCTGAAATTTCAAATGAAATATCTATAATTCTGGAACATTTCTGGCACGTTATATTCGGTCAAGACTTTGTAAATAGTCCTCAGAAGGACTGGTTCCTTTTCGATTGGCAGTTACGTAGGGCGGTTGCACCAGATAGTTGCGTTCGAGGAGAAATCATAAATTATTGGTAATGAATAATGAGTCTGACTATTGTGACGAGTCACTGGAAGGAGGACCTCACGTGGCTCTTGAAAGCAAAGTTTCCCGTAGTTCTGATTGACAAGGAGGGTGCGGACCCTAGTCCGTTTGTTCCTCAACATGTCATTCCGAATTTAGGCCGCGAATGCACTTCTTACCTCAAATACATAATAGAGAACTATGACAACTTGCCCGAGGCAATTGCCTTTATTCACGGACACGAGACGAGTAGTCATCAGCAGCACGAACGCCCTTTGCTCGAAGTCATAGAAGGGATCAACTGGGAAAAGTACGGCTTTGTCCCAATCAACAATATGCACTACCCGAGCTCATTTGAAGATTCTGAAAATATCCGTCTTTTCACATTTTTCGATCAGCTCTGTATCCCCCTGCGACGCGGAGAGCGGCCATGGGAGGGCGGGCCTATGATACACGAGCTCGGGGGTCAGTTTGTTGTGCGCCGAGACAAAATCCTTGAAAACCCAAAGATGCTCTACGAGGGCTGGTATTATATATTTATGAATACTCCCGGCTTTGATGTCGAGTTTTCATATATTCTAGAACGGTCATGGCACGTTGTGTTTGGAGAAGAGATGGTTCAGATGCCCAAGAAGGACTGGTTTTCTTTCGACTGGGTGCCTAAACGAGTAAAATGGAATGATGCTGGCGAATTTACACCCATCCTAATGAAATAAAAAGTTTTTGTATAATAGATGGCTGCCTTTGCCGCAAAGATGATGATGAAGAATGCGGGGAAAATGGGCAAACTTGCTTCAAAGGCGGGAAATCTCCAAAGCAGGCTTGGGATCGGCGGTGGAGGAGGAGGCGGGATGGCGGCAGCTGCTGGAGGAGGCGCAGCGGCCGGGGCCGTCATGGGTGTTCCAGGAATCCCTTCAGGGCCGGGCATGCAACCCTCAATGGGTGGCGCGGTAGCTCCTGAGCGCATATATATAGGTCCTATACATAAACGTATATATTGGCCAGGAACCCGTGGAGACCCTGAACCACCTCTACCAGAAGCACCCGCACCCCAATGGACACCCGCGTCAGTCACGACTTCTTTTTCGGGAATGGCTACAGCGGCTGCAGTAACCGGCGGCGGGGTTATTGTAGCTGCAAAAGCACCCGGGCTCTTTGCCGTATGGGCCCCCACAGTTATTTTAATAATTGGAGTGCTCATTATCGTGGGTCTCCTTCTTTACTACTCATTCTTTCATAAGAGCAAAGTGGAAAAGGATGCCGA
>Ga0164297_10002850_pt1 | contig 16650 bp, 17 predicted proteins | sample GEODES058metaG_FD_113539 | JGI IMG/M metagenome (GOLD analysis project Ga0164297, IMG submission 113539) | Dystrophic lake water microbial communities from Trout Bog Lake, Wisconsin, USA - GEODES058 metaG | ecosystem: Environmental > Aquatic > Freshwater > Lake | place: USA: Trout Bog Lake...
CTTTTTAATTTGTTAGCTCTCCAACTAATAACATAAACATTCCCAGGAACATACCCTAATTCTGGAATTACTTTATCAATTGTAGCTTTATTGTTATCTCGTCTTCCTTCCCCACTCCAACCGTAGTTTAACACAGATCCCAATATAGGACAATGTGTAGGCTGTTCTATTTGTGAAAATTCAATAGTAAATGGAATATTATTACGGATTGCGACTTGTTTTCTATTTAAAAATTGCCTGTAGAATGTATCTTTATGTCTATAGTTTTCTCTATCCTTTGGCATATAAATCTCTTTGCCGCATTGGATACAAATACTGTTAGACGTTTGTCTAGGAGATATATGCCCGTGCTTACAAGACTTACCTGTAAAATAAGTAAGCTCGCCCTTAGCTATTGCTTCAGCTCTAGGGCCTTTATTGTTCATCTTTCATACCAAGTTTAGCATTATGAATTAATGCGTATATTGTACAACCAGCACATCCAATGAACAATCCAAAAATACTACTATCAAGAATAGCTCTAAAATTTTGATATTCGGATTTAATTTCAGTAATACCTAACCAGTTAGGTATTGTACAAATAACGATGTACGGTAAAGTCATAAACATAATTGACCGTAATAGACTATAATCAATTCGCCGATTCATAAGTTAATTCTCCTAAATGATTGGTAAAGGGCCGAAGCCCTTTACATTACGCTTTTTGACGATTGCGAATCATTGCCAAGATATCTTGAGCACGATCACCGCCTGTGCTAGATTCTGTAGCTGACTCTGTCTTAGGAGTAGGTGCTACTGTCTTTGGTGCTGGAGCAGCCTCTTCTTCATCAACAGTATCATCACTTGATACTGATGGTGTAGCTTTTACTGCTTTATTTGGATCTCCAGTATTCTGACTCATCCCAGCTGGTTTGAAGTATTGACCCCACCGATCCATATCATATGGCTCACCGTCAACTGACGCTTCAAACATTTCTTTCATAACTTTCAATTCAACTTCGCCTGGTTTCTTAGGCAGGAAGTCTGATAAATTAAACAAGCCATGTGTGTCGATAGCCGCTTGTTCGATATCGCTCAATGGACGCTCACGACGTGCCCAGCTTGATGTTGAGTAGTCAGCATATCCACCCTTGCTACCTTTCTTCATGCGATAGTCTAAGCCATGCACGTAGTCAGTTGGCAAATCTTCCAACTCTGGATCAACAAGTGCCGCACGGATACTTGTAAAGATTTGAGGACCAATGATGAAACGACGAATTGGATTTTCTGGAGTTTCTTTTTCTGCAAGACCGTCTTCAACAACGAAACCTTGGAAAATATAACTGCGTTTTTTCCAGTACTTACGGCCCATATCTTCCAATGCTGGGTCTTTAAACCAACCACGCACTTCTGAAAGGATAGGACATGTATCGCCATACATTTCTACGCACGGTACTTGTACTGTAATTGATTTTGATTCTGATTCACCTTTAATTCCAGCGAATGGCAATTTAATCATTGCACGTTCAACCCAGAAAAAAGTATTGTCAGCGTTACCGTCTGGTAAGAATCGTAGAACCGATTCGCCGCCTTCTTTGAGATTCCAGAATGGGTAAATTGAATTATCACCACCTGTTCTATTGTTGTCTGAACCTTTTGATTCAGCTGCCTTTAATTTTGCACGAATTTCTGCCAAAGATGCCATTATAATTCTCCTATTGTTAGCCTTTGTTACTGCTTTTTATTTGCCTGTATTTGTTTAGAACCCTCTAAACAAAAAGCGCATACATGTTATTGTATACGCTTTTATTTATGTTTGCAAGAAGAATCTTGCTGAAAATATGAGTATTTTACTCAATTAACGATAATGCACTAGACTTGTTAATCTTTGGAGTTCATCGTACCCAACAGACTCTTTTTGTGCAGGAGTCGCTGGCTGTCCTTTGTTTGGAGCACGAGCTAGAATAAATGGATCTAATGGATCAGCACTGCCTATCCATTTTTGATCTTCCGGACTTAGTTTAGAATATGCGTCAGCTTGTGGGCTACCCGCTGGCCATGGACCATTATTCACAACAGGTGCAGATTGTGGTACAACTGCATCGGGTTCACTCATATCACCTGCCTTATCACGAGCAGCTTGCTCGTCTGGTGTCATTTTATTAGCTGGTTCAGTTTTAGTCGGTACAGGTTGAGCATAGCCCATTTTTCCTGGATAGCGTGTAATTGATCCATCTTTAAATCCAGCATTTAGTTTGCCTTGGAAATCATTCCATGCTGCTAATACTTTAGGATCTGCCATCTTTGCTTTATCAGCTAGCAGTGCCTTAGCCGCTGTATCAGTTTCGTCACCAAAGTGTCCATCTACTGCAACCTTTTGACCATTTTGATTTAACCAGTTCTGATATGCGGTTACTGTAGAATTTGATTGTGCATTGCCTGCTGTACTAGTTGTTTTTGATGCAGTGGTAGTCTTAGGGGATCCATCGGGATTGTTAGTTGCAGCATATTTTGCATCCCACTGATGTGCAGCTACGCCTCGATCACCTTGTGTCGACGGGCGAGCTGGTGATGTTCCTGGTGCCATGTGGGTCATTGGACCAGCTTCTAAAATTTCTGTGTAGCTCTTTAATTTTTGTGCGAGATTTGTTAATTCGCTTTCGTTGATAATTTGACGTGTCATAATTATTTTCCTATTTGATCCATTTGTCCTAGAATACCTTTCATCATTTCTGCAGGATTCATTGATCCTCCTGGAAATTGTACTGTTTGATTAGGTACGTCCTTTTGTACTTTTTGTAACTGCTGACCGAGTACTTGTTTAACTTGATTGCCCATTTGTTGTTGTGCATTAGGATCGTTTTGTAGAGCCTGTAGCTGTGCCATTAATGTGTTCAAATCAAATTGTTGCTGTTGCTGCTCATCCATTTCTGCTGACTTAATGCCGGCCAGTTTACGAATTCTATGACTTTCATCATGATGTGGAATACCTGTGCTAGGATCAATTTCATCGATCTTTTCTAATACTGCTCTTACATGTTCAGGTTTTGCGTGTACATGATCAAATGCACCATTTTTAAAATCACGTATTACACGGATCTTAGCACGTTCGCCACCAATGGTAAAATTATCATCTTCTGGATTAAAAAATCCTTCAACGGTCTTCCAAATTTCGTCAACTGGATCTGATTCAGTCTTAAGCATTTTAAATCGTTTCATCGCTTCGCCGATTGTTATAACATGACTACCAAAATCTAACGGAGTATCGTGTGTTGCACCACACTCTAATGCCTTAATAATCTTTGCTTTAATCTTACTCTCTGCAACTGCTGCTGGTGCAGGCGTTGATGGAGCAGTCGGTGGTAACGGTGGTAACTCTGCCGATAAGTCTGCTGGAGCTATACCGGCTTCTGGAGGAATTGGTGCTACAGGCGGAGTAGCTGCAACTGGCGGTGCAGGTGGAACTGCTGGAGCTGGTGTACTGTCTGCTGGTTCATCACTAGACAGATCGTTTAGCTCACCGCTATCGAGTATTTGTTTTGCCACGTCCTGAGCATCTGGGCTCATTGGCTCGTGTTCGTCACCGGTCGCTAAATCGTTAAGATATAGTTTGATCGCAGTGCCAACATCGTCATTGTCTGATAAAGTTGATAGATATTGATTAACAAACTTATCACTATCTAAAATACCTTTTAGTTCTAGTGCAGCATTAATACCGCGTGGCCCTGGAGATTTTAGTAATCCCTGCCCTAATTTGTCTTTTAAAGAGTTAAGTGCGTTTAGATAATTTTTCTTGTTAAGAAGTTCATTACGGCCTTGCTGTTGCTCGTCGTCTTCACTAATAAATTTATCAAAGAATGATTCTAATTCAATCTCTTCTTTGGTCATTTTTTCCGTTTCTTTACGGGCTTTATCGCTAGCATGTGTTACTTGGCCGCGCGGATCTTTAGCTTTACCTTTAATCTTTTTCCACTCGCCTTCTTCCTTCCATTTAACAACATTACCCTCTTCATCTTTTTCTTCTGAGCGTAATTCATTTAACATATCTTCTGGATTAAGTTCTTTAGTTGGAATTTCTGATTCGTCAACTAGACGGAAGATATATGGAAATGCTGTTTTTAATTCTTCATTAAATGTTCGGATTGTTAATCGATCAACCCAGTCATTCATAACTTCTTCCGGAATAGCTTGCTCTTCTTGATCTTCGAATGATTCAGCAAATGACTCATAGTAAGCGGGACGTTGCAACATCTGTACTTCTTTTTTAACTTGTTCGATGCGTTCCATTACCTTTGAAGTAATGTCGCTCATAGCTTCTGATAATTGTGCTTGTCGTCCTACGTAGCCCTTAAACTTGCGTAGTTGTGCCAGTTCTTCACTTAGACTTGAAATATGTTTACCAATACTATCATACGGATTGCCGCCGTGTTTTAAATGCTCAGCAAGAGCGCGAGCACCATTGAGATGTTTGTATGGATATCTGAAACGTTCGCCCTCTGCGTTTTCAACATAGATGTTTTCAATGTGCATTGTACGACCTGCAGCTAATTCGGGATTAATATTTTGTGTATGTTTAATTACTAGTCTAGCATTACCTAAATCTTGATAGCTAATTCTAGATGTACCATACATTGAGCTTTCCATCATTGGGGTTTGTGGCATAACAGGTTCTTCCTTGGGCTTTGCTTGAAATTCGTAATCACGTTTATCCAAATTATCTTTACCAATATTTTTTACAGTAAAGTTTAATAAATTATCTTTGGCAAACTGACGTATGCCACGAATAAAATTAAATACTCCGGGGTGTTTGCGATCAGCAAGATCACCACTAATCTGTACTATAATTCCTCTACTTTTTTCATCTGGATTATCTTTTTCATCTAGCGTAATAGTAATTGTACCTAAAGCAACACCGTTATCTTTATATTGAAATTCAAAAAAACGAGATTTAGGAATATCGCCCTCTTTACTTAAAACATCACTGTGCTTGTCACCTAGTGTAATTTCAGAAAAACGAGTCTCGAGTTTTCCGTACAATTCTTGTGCAATTTTGTCTAAATTAGATTCCATGATATATTTATCACATGCCTGTTGATATGAATATTGGTAGGGGAGGCTCAAATTCTGAAGATTCCTCCCAGTTACTGGTTACTTTTAACTGCTCAAATACAGCTGGATCCCACTCTGCTAACAGTACACTCATACGTATGATTAGTAGTAAAGCCGCCACTAGATCATCATGCTGACCCACTTTTGCCTTAAAACTAGTACCAGCAGCAACGTAGGTTTTAAGTTCACTAATCAAACTACGACTGTTTAGGGTCATTTTGTTTTCTTCGATGAGATATTTGATTTTAGAACATGCTGAAATTTTATTACCAAAAGTAGTATTAAATCCCTTGCGGAACTTTTTAACATGTCCTTTACGTAATGGTTCGCTTAGAAATAATCCAGGAAACGTTTCTTCTCCTAAATTATCAATAACTACTAGGGCGCTTTCACCCACTGTGTTGTTTTCTACACTCCAGTAGATTTGATTGAAACTATCCTCACCGCCTAGCTCTTCTTGTATATATTTTAATATATCTCGGAATATTTTAACCTGTCCCTGTATAGGTGTGATATTATGCTGCCACTCTGCTACCTGTATCATGCTAGGCATTTCAAATACTTCAATAGCTCCGTAGTCACCGCCGGTGCCTAAACTAGGATCCAGCGCACAAAGATAGACATTGCCCGGTGTTGGCTTTTTATACCAACGTACTTGACCCATCTTAAACAAGGGCTCTTTTCCTAATAATTCTGCCAGTTTAAGACTGCTAATAAGTGTTTCATCATACACTAGGAATTCGCAACCGTACTCACGACGGAAACGTTCTTCGCCGATACGTCCCATCTCAGTTGCCTTCCATTCTTCTCCACGATCCGGATGTTCATGCCATTCTGCACGGAATCCGTGGAAACCATTACGTCCTAGACCATCATCACGTTCACCACCGTACTCATCAAATTTATCCTGACTTTCCTTCCAGATTATTGCAAATTCGTCTTCGTCTGAATTCGGTGTTGACGTAATAATTGCTCGTCCACCTGTTGCCAGGGTTGGTGAAATTGAGGTCCAAAATTCAGTTGCAATATTGGGCTGAACAAACGCAAACTCATCGCAATATAGTAAGGATATGGACATACCGCGACCGGTATTACCAGTAGTAGTAGCTGATACAATTCGTGATCCGTTGTCAAAATCTATACTCCCTTTGTTATAACTTACAACGCCCGATCTAATGTAGTCGGGACATAGTTCATATCCGTAACGGATACGTTGCATAATTTCCTGAGAGCCGGTATATTTGTGTGCGGCAACTAGAATAGTTTGATCTGGGTGAAACATTGCATACCATAGCAAGTATGCACTTGCACAGGTTGTCTTGCCGCTTTGACGTGGCAACATATTAATGTTAAAACGATAGTCGTGATAACTCTGTAATAATCGTTCTTGATATTCAAACGGCTCAAACAGCATCTTACCTTTAACAGGGTGCTGAATGTGAAAGAAATGCTTGGCAAAATGCAAATAACCAGTAACTGGATCTGCACAAGCCAATAGGTGGGCGATCTGTTCTTCTGTGAACTTTTCTTTACTGTGTGCTTTTTTGGTTAAGACACCATCTAAACTTTTAGCCATACATTTATTTACATAAAAAAAGCACCCCTTAGGGTGCTTTTGATACTGCTGACGAAACTTATCTTGCTTTAATTTCAGCGTACATTTGGCTTAGTCTGTCAACTAGGCCTTCTTGCATTGGATTTTCGGCGCCGTTTACTTTACGTGGATGAGCGTGTCCCTTGCTAAACATGTCATTTCCAGTAGCTGTTACTGCTGGTATACCTTTTACCTCAGGACCTGATGCGTTCATCATGCTGTTGCCAAATTCTTTATCGCCTGTGTCAACAACTTCTTCCATGTCAGTCTCGTGTTCTGCAGAATCACCTACTACCATCACATCGTTGCTATCTTCAGCTTCACTTTCCAAATCACGGAGAATATTCATTAGTGAACGGATGCCGCCTTCGCCTTGACCATTCATTGCAATATTCATAGTAATGTTGTCTGGCTGTTCATTATGAGCATGCACAGGCATTTCACCACATTCCTCAACTGAAGCGACTGGTGCGCCTTCTTCGATGGCTGTCATTTTAGAGATTAAATCTTTTAAATTCATTATATTGCTCCTTTAGCAGTAGGCACTTTAACTTGTTTAGTAAAAATATTTGTGGCATTATTTTTTACTTTAACTTGTGCGCTTGGTGTTTCTTTAGTGTGCTTAGGAGCACCTTTTGCTAGAATTTCATCATTAACGCCTGTGTACTGTGTACCAGTTGTCTTAGTCTTGTTCAATTCTTTTAAGAAATTCATTTTATGTTCTTCGTCTACTAGGCTATCATGATTGTTAACATCAGTAGGAGTACCGACAACAGCTTTACCTGTAGATTCATCGTGTGCGTGATTAATCTCATGTTCTGCTATTTCTCCTGGACTCATGGCTTTAACTTGACTTAGTGGCATTCCTAATCCAGCTGCTACTAAATCGCGTATCTGATTGCTAGTTGCTGGATATTCTAACGCTGCTTGGAATACATTCATGTTAAGATTTTTATGCTCTGGAAACTCTGCATTGTGAATCTGTGGTGGAGTACGCTTACCTTTGCTAACTGATGTTGGCTTAAATTGACTCAATGCGGATTCAATTTTTGTGTGGCAATCGTCGGAGCAATCACCTACGACTTTAATTCTAAATTCGTAAGTTTTTTTGCTTTCTGTTAAGTATTCTTTAAATGATTTCATGGTATGATCCTAGTACTATATTTATTTCATATTCTTCAATTTTTCTAACAAGGAATTACGATCTGTAACTACAAACCCTTCGCCCTGTATGTTTATACCATCGTCAGCACCTGCGGCATCCTGATCTAGTTTTTGCTTTTTAAGCTGTAGATCTATCATTTTTAGCTTTTTATCTAGTTTGGCAGTCTTAGCATCAATAGCGTTTTTCAGCATACTAGCAGCTACTTCAAATAGTCTACTGCTGTATCTTGCCTCTACATTCATACCTAAGTCCATGATGTCGTCATAGGCATCTTGAGCTTTTTGTGCTAGATTATCTAGTTCACTATCTGCTAAATCACCTAATCCCTTTACCTGTGGTAATGCCGCAGTAATTTTATCAAATTCGCTGATATCGCGGAGAAATGGTTGGGCAGCAGGTAGTGTTTCTGCTTGTTTTTTCTCTTCCTGTTTTACAATTTTTTTGCTTTCAGGAAGATTAAGTAGTTCTTCTAACTTTTTTGTCATAGTAATACTTATGCTTATTATTAGGAGAAGATATCATTTTCGTTAAGGATGCGGAACTTAATACCCTGCTGTTTGCACCATGCGCTGGCAGCAGCCCATTTGGCTTGATTCTTAACGTACTGTGCTTGATTATATTTGTTCTTACCAACACGCTCTAGAATAGTTTGACTTGCTGGTTTAATTTCAATAAGTTCGGTCAACATGTTGTTCTTTTTATCTACATATTGGATGAAAAAATCAGGTACGTAGATTGTTTGCTTGTTGGTCAATGGGTCTCTATAGGGGATACTTATTGCTTCGCTAGCCCATTTTTGTATACTGGGATTGTTATCACAAAAATTCATGAATGAAAATTCCCACGAACTGCGATATATTGGCATTTTGTTGCCTACATATTTTTCAGGATGTTTCATGGTAAATTTACCACGAGCAAACTTGGCCATGTTATACTAGAATATTACGTGATTCGTAGGCATCAGTATCTAGTGCTGTTCTATATCCTAGTAAACTAGTTTTTTCTCTATAGGCATTTAGTACCTGTGCTACTACTTGACTGAGTTGTACATCGGTAAGGCTTTTTAGTTTGTCTAGCAAATTAAATACCGATACGTTTTCAACTCTTGCTTGATTTAACATGATAATAGCAGTGGACCTTGCACTACTATCATCAAAATTACGTTTTTGAAAGAACGCTACCACTGCATCAATCTCGCCTGCTGGAAAACTTACAGGATTAACAAAATAATTGTCAAAAAATTGTTTGACAGTGGTCACTCCGGACGATTGCTGTTGAGGCAAATTTGATATCATATTATCGACCTGTTATTGATGTTGGAAGAGCGGTAGTAGTATTGTTACTACTGGCTGCGGCTTGTGGGAATGAGATACCAGGAACTCCTCCGGTATTCACTACGGTATTAGGAGTAATCAAACCTGGAGTTCCATTTACTGTAGTAGGCTGTTGTGTATTCTGTGCAGTATTGACCTGCTGTATTACTTGATTCAATATGCTAGGAGCAGCAGCCTGGATATCTAAAGATTCTACAAAACTTGGATTATTAACAGTAGGGTCCGGATTCTGTCCACTTAGAGGACTTGGAGTCTGATCATAGTGTTCCATAGCAAATCCTTCTGGATCGCCTTCAGCAACCGCACCTACTGAATAGCTCACGGCTTCGTATTGTATTTTCATAGTAAAATCATGCAGAGCATTTTGTGCATAATCTAATTTATTATGATTCCAATTACTAATGATAGGATTAGTCAATGTGTATTGAACATACTCGTGACGTGCCATCTGATAAATTTTAATATAATTAAAAAATGGACTGGTGCTACTGTTATCTAGGCCGTAGGAATTATTGATATAATCAAAACTTCTCATCGCTGTTCTATTATACGCACCTGGCTGGCTAGCACTGGTTGGATCTGCATAATAATAACTGTAGTAGCTTTGCCATAACTGATTAATTAATCCCATATTGTCGTCATGGAATGTTATACCAATTTCTTGCGGCTTGTGTGTATACTGTACAACTTTTTTTCTGTTGTACTGATTTAGCAGTTCTGTTTCTACCTTGTACTGCGGTAGATCTACGCTCTTAACCATGAGATTAATTTCATTACCGTAACGCTGTACAATATTAGCGTTTTGAAGAGCACCAGCATTTATACCAAAACTTACATGGAATAAAAACTTAAATTTAGGTGCTAGCCTAAACTGATTATCCGCAAACACTCTGGCGGCGTGTTCTTGGTCGCGCAGATTGATTGTTGGATCTGATTTAAGATTACGGTCGGATGTAAAGGCCATACAATATTTAGTTTAAAAATAAACTACGTAGTTAATCAATAGTCATTAAAAAAGCCTACAAAGTAGGCTCTTTTAATTATGCTCCTAGTGCGTTTGTTCCGCCTGGGGATTTCATTACTGGTGTACTTGCACCAATAGCGCCGCCAGTAGTTTGAACAGCATTATCAAAACGAACGCTGATATCAATCATAGCTGGACCCTGCTCACTATATTTTAAATCTTGCCAGTTTGTTGACTCTAAATAGCAACCATAACATTCCCATGTTTCAAGAACGTTAGGAGTCTGTGAACCATTACCACCGTCGAGCATTTCAATACGCATTGTGAACTTATAATCACCTGCGGCTGCTGCTGAACTTTGTTCAAAGAAGTCAAACTGTTTCTGATTTTGTTCGCCAATTAGTTTACTAACTGAACCAGTAACATCGTCACGTAGTTTGATGCTAATTGGTTCCCAAGCTGGTTTACCGGCATAGTGAATTTTACTGTTGTAAATTTCAATTACTTGATCAGTAAATTTAACTTGTGGACGAGCTGCTTCGCTAACCTGTTTAGTTAGTTCAGTTGTTGGAGTGCTAACACCAAGATTTTCAAAGTTGATTCTAAAGCGATACTTCAACTTTGGCATCAACATACCTTGTGATGCTGCGCTTTGGTCTGATGCTAACGGTACTGTAAAGTTTGATAATGCTGCGATTGCCATTTAATTTCTCCTAATTATTTGCTGCCTAGGCCTTTAATTGCACCAGTATTTTCTAAGCGTAGTGGAATATAAATGAATTCAACAGCTTTAACTGGTTCAATGGCTATGTCAACATAAAGTTCGTTTGCATCGATTCTTGTTGGCGTGTTATTACTTGTATCACAAACAACTAGGTAGTCATAAAGAGCACGTTGACCTGTTAACTCTAACAACATCGATTCGATTTGTTGCTTAATGCTATTACGGGTAATAGTATCGTTTGGTTCAAAGATATATGGTTTAGCAATAGCGTTTAATTGGTAGCGTAGATAAATTACTAAACGTGCTACGTTGATACGATCTAATGAACTTGCTACTAACTGACGTGTCTTTTGACCATAAGCAACTAAACCAATACCACCCAAGTAAGTAATTGGATTTACGTGTACTGTTGATAATGTATCACGCTGTCCGTTATTCAATGCTACAGTTACGAATTCACCTGTTTGACCATCAATGTAGCCTACTGAGCTAGCATTTGTAACACCACCACGACGTGTTCCAGCTGGCGCAAACCATGGATAAGAAACATTGTCGCTTAATGCGATTGTGCGTAACATGATGTGACTTGGTGGAACAGCAACATTGTTGCCTAATAAGTCTTGTGTATAACCCCATGGATAGTAAACTGCTGCATATGGGTTTGTAGTTACTAGACCGTCTTCACCGTCCACCGCAGCGTTCGCTGTGTTAGCACCCCAGTTGCTCAATGTAGTAGCATCTGGAGTTAAACGTGCTGGTGCGTCAGCTACAATGAATGATAATTCACCGCGGCTTGTGTTTAAATCAACTAGAGGACTTAGAGTTTCTAAGTAACCTGGGCAGCTGATTAGATTAAACACACGACTGTCTTCGTCACGGATTTGTTGATTGCTTTCAATTAATGCTGTTAGTGCTTTAACTACTACAGCACGTTGAGCTTTACGGCCAAACTGACCAACACCATGAACATCATTAGGTGCATCGCTTACCCAAACATTTGGATAGAAGTAAGTTTGTAGTGTATTTTGATAACGAGTATCATATGCATTAGGATCTACATAACCAACAACATAACGCTTGACGTTATAACTTGAGCGACGTAGATTCCATAACAACATACCTTTTGGATATAGTGCTGGATCTGGTGCATCGAAGTCTAAGAAGTCGCTGTGCAATAATGCTTGGATTGTAGCAGGTGTTGCGCCGTTAGCGGCACCACCGTCTGTAGTCCAACGTGCATCAGCAAAAATAACACCATTTTCTGTAGTGTGATCTTGATTGTTAATTGTCACCCATTTCTTAGTATTGTAGTTATACTTGTTTATGACTGGGAAGTTTTCAGTATTGCTTACGTCAATCCATAGATCGCCGTTGGCCAATGCTGTTTGTCCGTCACTTTGAGTAGTTGGCATTGTAGAACTAATAATTGGTCCCATTGGATCAGTAGTTCCGCCGCCATAGATGCCATTTAGTGCAACGGCCTGACTAGACTTATAACCTCTCCAATGTGTGCCATCATTAACCATGATATCCGCATCTTCAACTGATGAGTTATACCACAATGTACCATCTGCTGGCGGTTGTGTTGGAGCAGTTAGGCTAGCTGGAGCAAATGCTGTGCCAGCAAATGTTGAAGCCCACTGTGTGATTACATACTTGCCATCACTACCGTTTGAGCTTGGATCTGTATAGAAGTTACTTGTACCATTTCCTGCATCGTTCACTGAGAACAATGTGCTTACTGGAGTACCTGTGCCATCAACAAGTTTAATATCACCGCCTGCTTGATGAGTAATTGTGATGGTACTGCTTGTGTAAGAAATTGTTACATTTGGATCAGTAACTGCTGTGGTAAATGCTGCTGCCAATGCGTTGATTGCTGACACTGCACTTGCTGAACCAGTATAACTAAAACTTACTGTAGCTGCTGATGTATAAGATGAGCTACCTGGAGTAGTCCAACTTGTAGTAAACGTATATGTGGTATTTGCATTAAATGTAGAGCTAGTAATCGGCTTAGATGTAACTACAGTCTGGCCGGTCCCAGTTCTTCCATAAATCTTAAACTGTGCATAAGGTGTTGAACCTTCATCATCGTTGTATTTTACATAAACATCACCAGTAGAAATATTTAATCCACCACCTGTTGGATCCAATGCTGCCAATGCTGCTGCATTAGTTGGATATAGTTGTGACTCTGCTAGTTTAACAAATTTACCTGTTGTAGCATTATACTTTTTAATATCCCAATTTGCACCAAGATTGACTGGAGTCGTTTTAATCCATAAACTTCCTGTTGGATAGCCTTCAACAGAACCACTTTGATCAGTAATCTTGTATAAAGGAATCTGGTAGTGTGGTTGAATTGTTAGTTTAGGTGCTAAGTATGAACCCACTGTTAAACCAACCTTGGTTACAGTTGTTCCTGAAATATTAATTGTTACACCTGTTGAATATAGATTTAAGTATCCGCCAACTACACTAGCTGTAACGCCCGATACATTCGAACCAATTGCAGAAACTAAAGTAGCTAGGCTAGTTGCGCCAGTTGCTGTGTAAAGTGTATTACCAGCACCATCTTTGAATACTAATGAATCACCTGATAGTAGTGTTGGGCTGTTAACTGTACCAGTTGCTGCTGGCCAGCTTGATGCCCATGATGGACTACCAACTTCCACCCATGTGCCGCCATTTGATGGATTTCCGTCGCTGGCAGTATTATATTTCTTAAACCATAATTTATTTAGGTTAGTAACAGTAACAATCGCATAATCCCCTTGTGAGCCAAAACTTGGCAAAGGAGCATATGTACCGGTATCGTAGGTATTATCGCCTGCGCTGATCACCTTAACAGTTTGATTTGCAAATGTTTGACCATCAGCAGCAGATAAAGGTTGTCCGTTCCATTCGAATACACCAAACTGTGTATCTGCTGTGTCGAACCAGTATGTACCATCTGCTGGTGGTTGTGTTGGAGATGTTACGCTACCAATTAATTGTGCAGTGTCGAGATCAGCACGTACAACATATGCACGATTAGCTACGCCTAAAAAGCTGTAGGCAGCTTGTAGACCATATTCGTTTAACTCACCACCATTCACTGGATTGTTTTCTGCATCAGTTTGGAAATAAGGAATACCAAAAGTATTTCCTAAATCCATTTGGCTTGTTAGTAGATAAACTTTACCAGCATTAGATGCTAATGTTCCTGGCGCTGTTCCTGTGCCAGCTGAATTCTGTTTGTTTGCTTCTGAAGCAACTATAATTAAAGGTACGGTTCCAGGTGCTGCTGGTGTATAAAAACTTTCGTCTATAACTGTTACGCTTACGCCTGGTGACTGAAGTATGGCCATTGTGTGATCTCCATGATGACATGCTGTTCATGTATTTATAGGTTTTGAACAATTTGCAGCGGTTATACACCCATAAAAAGGTTCAAAAAAGGCTTAAATAAAATATGAGACCGTTATGTGACTGTGGCCGTGCGCCCGTAGCGATTAACTACTATAAACAAGGTAAAGCATTTTATAGAAGCCGTTGCGGGTTATGTAATCGGGGAGTTAGAGCTCCCCGATGGTCTACTGCTGGATATAAAATTAAAAATACTTGCGATAAATGCGGGTTTAGATCACCGCATAAAGAAGTGTTTGCTGTATTTCATGTGGACGGGGATTTAAATAATGCCCGCCCTAATAATCTCAAGACGGTATGTGCAAACTGTCAGCGAGTTCTACATAAGGAAGGGGTAAAGTGGCGCCAGGGCGATCTTGTTCCTGATTTATAATTAGATCTTTTACTAGTCCGTATAAATCATCTATAGTAGTATCATTAGGTACAACAGCATCAAATTTAGTACCGCACCAAGCAGTTTCGCTAGCGTGGATATTTAATTCTGCCAGACGTGACTTTGCTCTTGAATAATTCATACATTTTTCACCGGCATTAACATCGCATGCGTCCTTGTACCATTCGGGATCATCCCCACGTTTTACACGGATAACAATGCCGCCTGCATTTTTAATTGATTTTATTTCATTAGGAAAACGACAGTCACTGATAACAATGTCGTCTGTACTGTTGTGGAGTTTATTTTCTAGTGCGGCAATCCAAATATCGTCATTGAACCCTTTACGACATACTTCAGTGCCCCAGTATTGTAGTACCCAGCGTGGTGTCAAGTGTGGCATGTTCAAACGTTCTGCCCACCATGGATCTACTTGCTCACGCCATTCACGGGCCTGTTTAGTACGGCCTTCTAGCATGGTGCGATCCCAACCAAACACTGCTGATACAGCATCTTTTAGGCTATTGGCAAATGATTCTCGTCGAAATCCGTGAAAGTTAGTCAAGTAGTCAGCAATAGTATCTTTGCCAGAACCAATAAAACCGCAGATGCCAATAATCATAGTAATCCCCTAATAGATGTACTATTATATAACAGTTTTATTACAGATGCAATATTTTTTTAGCCAAGAACGAAAGTTAGGCCGGTTCCGCCCGAAATTAGAGTTTCTAGTTCTTTATCTAGTTTTTCCAATTCATCTTTGCCAGCTTGAAGCATAGCAGTGCCATTGAGTGTAATTGGACTTCCTGGGCCTGCAATGCTGCCAAATTTACTACGTGCTTCGCCTAGGATTGTTTTGGCAGTAGCAAGAGCATAATCTCTAAGCCATTGTTTGGCATAGATGTCTTGTAGTATAACCCAGTCTGGCCGATGGTTATAGCTACGAATTAGTACCTGTTCGCCTTGAGCAAAAGGACGTTGAAGAATGTCTAGTATATGACTAGTAGGCTTCCAATTATACTCAATATAACTACCGAACATACGTCCTACTAATTTTTGATATCCAGCAAAAGCGTCGTAGGTAGCTAAACCGCCCATCATACTACCTGACATCAAATACGTGTTTGTATAGGCCAAGTTAAATGGTTCAAATAATGTGCCTCCAGCACCTATACCAGTACGTGAACCGATAGCACGGCGGAAAACTTCACGTACTGAGATAACTTCATCTGGTAATCTATACTCGTTCTGATCTTGAATAAGCTCTAAAAACAAGTAACTTTCTTCTACAGCGTTAGGGCTACGTTGGCGGAATCTGGTCAGCGCACGATCTAGGGCAATTTCTAAGTGCTTGGGATCTAGCTCTACTTCAACCATACCGTCACCCAACATTGTTTTAATGTAGTCAAATACATTATTACGTTCAACTGTTGAATTAGACTGGGTTGTTGATGCTGCGGAATCTGCCATTATTTGTTCTCCTTACATATTTATCGTTAATAGGTTAACAAACTATTTTCAAAAATATTTATATAAATATTTACATAAATATTTTTAAAGGATACAATATGGAAATATGGAAAACTATAGAATCTTCGCCTAATTATGAAGTAAGTAACCTCGGATCTATTAGGAATATCAAGACTGGAAATGTTTTAAAAGTTGCAACTAACAACTACGGTTATAAACTGGTTTGCTTGTCAAATAAAAATCAAAAACAAACTGGCTATATCCACAGACTAGTAGCGGAAGCGTTTATTAAAACTAATCTAGATACCAGAACTAGTGTAGTAAATCATATAGATGGAGATAAGACTAATAATTCAATTAAAAACTTAGAATGGGCAACTTATTCAGATAATGCCTTTCATGGCAGAGTTAGGCTTAAAATAAAGGCAGATCAAGCAACCGAATTACTTGACCTACTAGAACAAATGGATTTTAATCAGATAGACAAAGTAGTAAAATATTGTAAGAGTATCTTACGATAAATATCA
>Ga0164297_10002851_pt1 | contig 16640 bp, 7 predicted proteins | sample GEODES058metaG_FD_113539 | JGI IMG/M metagenome (GOLD analysis project Ga0164297, IMG submission 113539) | Dystrophic lake water microbial communities from Trout Bog Lake, Wisconsin, USA - GEODES058 metaG | ecosystem: Environmental > Aquatic > Freshwater > Lake | place: USA: Trout Bog Lake...
AAATGCGCGATTTGTAATCACATATATATTTTGATGCCCCAACCGAACGAGCTGTTTGATGTTGGAGAGAATGTATTCTTGAAAATTTCCGATCGAAACCAATACCACGTTCATTGAATATACTACCGGCTAATTTATATTTACTTTTGTAATAAATATAAAAATCATTTGAAATGAAAACATGCGTGGGCGGTGTGATTTTTTGATTCGTAATAATCATCGTTTGCGCATGTAATAATGACACGCCACATAATCGTAATCATAATAATCGTTGAATAAAATCTCTGGGCAATTCTTCCATTTGAGTTCTCGAATTTTCATTTTATCTGGCCAAAATTTTAACATGTAATTAAAATAAATTTCGTATTCCGATGCCCCCGAAGCATGCCACGGCGAATGCAGTCCGGTCAACTGCCCGTCCACCATCGTCAGAAATATCACCCAAAACGGCTGGTTCTCGTGATACGTCTCTACCAACTCCATCAATTCTTTCACATAGGCAGTTTCAAACATCATGTGGTGACATATCCCCGACGCGTTGGGCAACTGTTTTTCCAAAAAAGGATGTAATTTCCGCATATGGTCGAAATATGGCGCATGGTTCTCGATCCCGGTTGCGTAAAGAGGCAGACCCGTTTCTTTGTCTATAAACTCAATTTGTCTTAACAAAAATGCGTCACAATCAATCACCAAATAACGGTTCAAAATACCGGGAATGACCATACCCGCATATAATTTGAGTAGTTGCTGTAAATACCAACCGTTTCTTTTGAACGGACCGTGGATTTTGGTAACATCTTGAAGACTGAACGGGAATATGGATTCATCGACCAACACAATTCTCTCGTCAGGTTTCTCGATCGCAATCGTAGGATCAAACGACAATAAAAAAATTTTACGAAAACCGATCACATTTATTTTCGTAAACTCCAACTGTTTATTTACTTGTGTTACATCGTCAGGACCCACCGGTATAACGACGTCGAATTCTTCCGTCATTCGTAAAATATATGTATTCTCACAAATTCTTTATTTGTTTCCATATAATAAATATAAATATTTATAGAATAATAAAATAATAATAATGAGTGTCAAAAATTACCCAGAAAAACATCAAATCGTTACAGGTGAAAAAATACAACAAATTGCCGATGTCTATATTGGAGAACCCGCGGATTTTCAGTGGAATCCGGTGATTTTTCCACAGAAGGATAAACAAAAAACGGTCGCCGAATTGACCGCCATGGATACCTACGATAACCCTCGTACCGTATTTTGTTACAGTCACCTGATACCCGTCCTTTCCACATTAATACACAAGTTCTCGAACACATTTGTATTGATTACTCACAATTCCGACTACAATGTAGAATGGTCATCCTTCACCCAAACCATCTTAAACTGTTCAAAATTGTGTAAATGGTACGCACAAAATCTCTCGATAGGATCTTTGAACCGACCGAGCCGGAAAATCCACCTTTTACCCATAGGTATTGCGAATTCCCAGTGGCCCCACGGTAATCTGGATGTGTTCCAACATATCTTCAAAAATTATAATATTCTCGCCATGAAAACAAAGTTACTGTACTTTTCCTTTAAAATAGACACCAACCTCACAGAACGGAAAGAGTGTTTCGACGCCATAAGCAGCAGGGGGTACGCGCCGTTCCTCCCTTTTGCGCCCTTTTATGAGAACTTGCTACGTATGTTAGAATACAAGTACTGTATTTGTCCGGTAGGAAATGGCCTAGATACACACCGTTTATGGGAAGCCTATTACCTCAAAGTGGTACCTATCATGATTACTAACCCTTTTTCTCTCCGATTGAAACAGATGGGGTTTCCCATTTTTTTGACATCATCTTGGGAAGAACTGGACATTTTCAAATTACCACTTTACATATCTTACGATTTTTCGTTCGTCGATGCCTATCTCAACATGAACCACTTATGTAAAGAAATCTTGGATGTAAATATCGAATGATCGCCACGAGAACCACTACGATCGAAAAGTTTAGAAATAAACGGCTACGTTCTCAAATTTTAGAAGAATTTGCTGTGAAATAAAGCTTCACAGCAAATTCGTCAAAAAGATGTAAATATATATAGTATAATCATGGAAGAAGAAAATACGCCCGTCGAATCGATGACTTCAGATGTTGTTACGTCATCCTTCTTAATAAATGTTCATTTTATTAAACCCGTCGATGGTAATACTATGAATATAAAACAAACGGTTGTATTTAACGACTCGGAATCTCTTCATATACATCCAGACGACGCCATTTATGTAATTAAAAACAAAATCATTCGTGAATCGGCCATGACAAATATCTCGGCCAAAGAATTATTCTTGTTCTCAAAACATGTTCTCAAACTTACTGCGAAAGAAATCTATGACGCAGTTACCCGATCTGACGACGTGTTCTTAGACAAGATACAAATGGAACAATTGTGTAAGAATCTTGGCAAACCTTTACCCGACGAGACAAAAACTACCTACAGTTACGAAGAATTTACCCAGATTTTTTCCACGGAAGAAACCGAATATTCTGTGTTTCAGCCCATTGGACAAAAATTCGAAACTGGTCGTAATTATTTGTTCTCGGCGAACCCGTACGATTCCGTGCTTACAGTTATTGATATAAAATCCAATCCGCTGTTTACCTTTGATAATTCTCTATTGTTGAATTATTTACAGTACGACTCAAACAACGTTCTTCCGGAAAATTATGATATTTATGTCTGTTTGGCAGAAGACGTTCTCGAATTCGGAGAAGAAAAAGAAATGTCCAGTGATTATCTCATCAAAATGTACTTTCCTTTTCTTTACAAGGATAATATACGAAACTCGTCCGTTTTACTGGAAAAAAAACAGGAATTGCTTGAAAAATACCAGAGTGAATTGAACGATAATACTTGGAAATTATACAAAACCGTCGATTTATTTAACAATGTTTACAAAAATCGTACCACAGAACTACCCTATGCGAAGAAGGGAATCACAGAATTCCGAGTAATTTTACACACTAATTTTCAAGAGGTTCTCCCACTTGATACGATTTTTAAAAGTATACATGCTACCAAACAAATTCCGTTTATCAAATATAACCCAGGGTTTCGTAAGGAAAACATTTACAGACTTTATACAGAAAAAACGGCCACCAACGGCCGTAAAATCCCCTTCTTATCTTCTGCTGAAATCACAAAACTGTCTCGAGAACTTGGCAAGTCGGGACAAATCTCGCTGTTTATTCAAGAAAACTACGATGTTCCAGGTTCTCCAAATAATGGATTGAATATCTATTTACATTTTCACAAGGACGGAAAAATATATTTCAATGTTGTGATGGGACAAGAACCCGTTGATAAAAAACTGGTTTACGAAATTATTTTCAAGAAAATAAATCCGATATTGGAGAACCTGAACACACATTTGTACGAAACTGGGTACCAAATCCGTCTTATCGAAAAAAATCATGGCGCCGAATACATCGAAATCGATCAAATCAACTACACCGCGTCCATATTTATCTTCAGAAAAATGTCTCTGGAAAAATACAAAAATTGTTTGTCCTCCTTATTCGATATTGAAGATTTTCACATTCAATCCGACGAAGGCGCGAAATTGAAATTCAAACGTGTAGAGAACTACCAAGAAATGGACCCAGTAAATGTGTTAATCAGCCACGAATACTCCAAAACGCGCGACATTGAGAACGTCATCAACGCACTTATTCAAGATTTCCGATTTACCGAAGAAAAAGCCCGTGAACGTACGGTTCAGTTCTTTTCTGAACATACCATTATACGTGGCCGTTTGTTAGACAATTCTGGATTTCCCGTGTCCATGAAAGTTATTTCCTCCGAGAACAAACTCGAAATAAATGTGGACCAAATACAAGATATTGCTTATGTGGATCTGTTGTATCAATACTTTGATAGTGTCATACGTATGTTTCAGTCACCAGAAACCAGTACATCCACCGAAGACCTTCTTGATATTTGTAAACAAGAAATTAATTATAAGAACGCGGATAAACCTCAAGTGAGCAACATTATTGCGCCTAATGCCGAACTCATCGGCCAAATCGTCCAACCCATTCTATTTACAGAAGAAGATGATGATTTCTTTGATGATGAGGATGTGGTTGAGGATAATGTAGTCGTAACGGGTGACGCCGCCGACGAAGAAGTAGAAGGCGAAGAAGACGAACTGTTCGGGATGGACGTAGAAGGTGGGGGTGGGGGTGACGAAGACGAATTAGAAATCAATGTAGAAGGCAAATCTTTGAAAAATCCCAATCCGTTTCAAGAGAAAATAGAAAAATACGATCCCGCGCTCATCTTGAAACAGAACCAAGGACAATATGCACCTTATTCAAAAACATGCCCCACCGCCGTACAACGTCAACCCGTGTTGTTGACCAATAAAGAAAAAGAGAACATTGATGCCAAACACCCCGGATCCTACAGTACCGCCATCCAGTATGGATCCACCCCCGACAAGGAAAATTGGTATATTTGTCCAAGATACTGGTCGTTGAAAACAAATACTAGTCTTAGCGACGCAGAAGTCGCAGAGATACTCAAAACCAACCCCAACGCCATTATCCCTCCGAAATCCAAAGTAGTTCCCAAAGGCGCGTTCATTTATGAATTCAATAGCCCCAAAGAACATCAAGACGAAACCGGCAATTATATCACTCATTATCCCGGGCTCATTTCTGGCAAACACCCCGACGGACACTCTTTGCCGTGTTGTTTTAAAAAGATGCAGTCACAAGAAAAACAGCGAGAAAAAGAGACGGCCGCCCCCAAGACGAATAAGTATGTTATGAGTATGAACAGTCACCCGTTACCCAAAGATCGTTGGGGATTTTTACCCCCGGCACTGCAATATTTTTTGAAAACCGACTACAAAAAAAACGTGGACAAAGAAAATCCCGCGCTCATCAAAAAAGGTGGCGTATGTTTATTAAGATATGGCGTTGAACAACACGAACAACAGTCCTTCATAGGATGTTTCGCGGAAATATACGCAAGCACTCGCAATATACCCTCTGTGCCAAGTATTTCTGAAATGAGACGTTTGATTACCGACGCGATTGATATCGACCGATTCATAAAATATCATAATGGATCTCTCATATCGGTATTTCGTCCCAACCTTTCTACGAAATTACTGGAAGACATTGATGTATCCATCTACCAAGAATCCGTGTTTTATTCGGAAAATAATACCGATATAGACACCCAGTTTTTTAAAGAAACCATCGCCGCCTTTGAGAACTTTCAACACTACTTGAATGACGATACATCGTTCATCGATCATACGTATCTATGGGACATTATATCCCAACCCAACAACAATCTCATTGTAAACGGACTCAATTTGGTCATCATTGAAATTCCCAAACCAAATGTGGTAGACATTGTTTGTCCGACCAGTTCGTATTCACCTCAGATGTTTGATAAAAATAGGGAAACGCTTTTGTTATACAAGGATGGCCCCTTTTATGAACCCATTTATTACTACGATAACAAACAAACGAAAATCAAAATACTCCGGCTTTTTTCACCGATGCCTCAGACCAAATCTCTGTTGCTCTTTTTGGAAAATAATATAAAAAACCAGTGCAAACCCAAGGACAGTTTACCAAGATTGTACGACTTCAAACGCAATTTGCCGGTAGAAACCATCATAGACATTTTGAAAACCCCGACGGTCGACTACAAAATTCACACCCAGGTCTTGAACTACCAATCCAAAATCGTAGGCTTGATTGTATCTTCGTCGGCGAGTGATATCCGGTTCTTTTTACCATCCTCGCCTTCGGCATTACTCGACGATTACGACTTTGAATTCATGGACGATGTCACCGATTGGAAAGATTACAAAACTACCGTTCGAGAACTTAACCAACTGAAAGTCGTGTCCAAAGGAAAACTTTTTTGTACCGCCAAAACAAAAATAGTAGATAATGGCATGATTATAGGATTATTGACAGAGACGAACCAATATATTAAAATATCGCCCTCGATTGAGAACGTAGCGGACGGGTTGAGTTCCATGGACGGAATCGACTACTTGGAAGCAGATAAGCATATTTTCGAACATAGTATTGTAGAAATAGACAATCCCCGTATCACAACCATACGTAACATTCGCATGGAAAGCAAGTTTTACCGTTTATTTCGTTCTACCATACGTACCATGTTGAGTCATTACGAATATCGATTTTTCAAACTCAAAATTATTGACATGTTGGAGAACCTGGCCTTTTCGTATCAACAAAAACTGATCAAACTGGTGGATTTTTTGAAACAGGTGGTGAAAACGTCGATACAGTTTCGCGAAATGACCGACGATGATTTGGACTATCTCGCGGTAGAAAACCATTTTCGCGAATACTCGTTTTGTAAAAAATGTGAGAACCGAAATTTGTGTTCCTTGGACGAAAATGGCCACTGCCAGCTGGTGTTACCCAGCGAACATTTGATTACGGGGATGGAAAACGAAAAACTATACTATTTCCGGTTGGCCGACGAGCTTTTGCGATTTCACCGTATACGGTCGTACATGTTGGAACCTATGTACTATTTGAACCTCTCCAACATCGATTACCAAATCAACGACGACGAGATATTGTTGTTGGAAACCTACATCAAATCGGAGAACTTTGCCGACCTACGTATTTTCAATTTCAGTGATTATTTGAAAAATATTCCTTACGAACTGGCCGAGTCGGCCAAAAAAACTCAAGTATATTCCAACGTGGTGGAACTCGTTCCAGAAACGTAGTTCACCAAAACTACGTTTTGTGTCCGGTTATTCTATCAACCGTTTTTTATCCAGTATAGTTTCCTTGGCAATGTTTTTGATAATCTTGGGGTAGAATTCTTCGCGATTGCACCCGGCCATGGAATTCTGTTGCATTACAATCGATTTCTCCCCCAATTCAGAATCTATATCGGTATGTTCTGGATTTTTCTCTCTCCAGTCAAATAACTGACACATATTCTTACAAGTAATTTCTTGAATACCCTTTTGAATCACCTTTTTACTGTTGTCTTTGTCCCATTCATCTTCTTCTTTTACATAAATGGTTTCACGCTTCACGTCCGTACAGTGGATAGGACGGTTGTTCAATTCCAGCTGTTTTAGGTTGTCCATAATTATTTTGGTAACCCCTTCCACAAATCCCATCTTGGCGTTGTTCTCCAGATCATTGTTCGTAATTTGAATATTATCAATGAATTCGGTAAAATTAATGGCGTTTTTACAGGTTTCGTTCAGAAAAAAGTTGAGATTGAACTGATTGTTGACATTGTTGTTATTGTTGCCGGTGATAGTTCGGGGAACGGTCAATGAATTCTGGGATATTTCAACCATTTTATTCATGAGTATATTGTTCTCCTTTTGTAATTCCATCACCTGTTTCTGTTGGTCGACCAGTAAAGTTTTGAATTCTTGATTCTCTTTGATAATATCTAAAATAACGCCGGTATTTATACCCAATTTGTTGGAATCTTCTACAATTACGGAAGTTTCCTCATCCAGATCCCCTTTTTGTAAAAATACACAGGTTTTTTTATGTCTAAATAAACCTTGTCGTTGCGTATACTTTTTTCCACAACCACATTCATATTTGTTAGCATTTGATGCTGCCGCATTTTTTGCTACATTTGTAGCATTTGCGTCATCATTTGTCATCATTTGCGTCAGCATTCGGTGTTTTGCTGTCAATAAATGCTTCGTATAGTTTGTTTGGCGACTCGAACAATAGTCACATGCCGCGCATAAAAATTTTGCTGCTACTTTTGTAGTACTTTTGTCAGCCATGCGTCAGTATAATAATGCTGACGGAAAAAGTATCTAAATAGTTTTTATAAAAAAATACAAAAAAATTTATGCTGTCATTTTTTTCAACCAAAAACAGAATTCGCAGCATTATGCTCACAACTCACTTTTTGAAAAAGTCCAAAAAAAAAGTCCGCCAAGAAAATCGAAAATGGACATTTTAAAAATGTCCAAAATGGAAAATCTCAGAATACTTTTCAAATTCACTTTTTCCAAGACCCCCCTTTTTCTCGAAAATTGCCCCTTTTTTGAATAATTTACCGGGGTTGACCGCAAAAATAGCATAGTAGGCCCTTTATCGGAAAAGTCGGGAAATCCAGTATAAAATATAATAAAAAATTATGTTTTATAGTTGTACTTGGGCACATCTATGGTGAAAGATACGACTTGTCTACGACAATCCATTCTGGAAGAGGAGGGTGCCAAAACTGGCGATAATACACTTTACCTTTACTCAAAAAACCGGCAATATAACTGAGCGAACTGGCACACGTTACCAGTATATTTGCCGATACCATTTCTACGAACGAATCACAGATGTCGGTATCAATATGGAATGTTACATCGTCTGCTTTGAAATAGTTCTCAACATCATCAATACTTTCCTCGAACCGGAATTCAATGACGGATGCCTGAGTGTATAAATGAAAATGAACGGGCCAGTCTTTGTATTCTTCTCGGATATCGTTCATGATTCTCATAAAATATTCTTTGCGGTCATACCTCGTTTCGTATGTTCTACGATCCTCGTACGCACGGTCGTCGTAAATGTTGTATCTACGAAAATGTACCGCAACATTAATTTTGTCGTTTTTGAATGGATCAACCAAATGCGTTTTGTTCTGCCAAAACATGTTCCGTATTTTTTCTATATTTTCCTTTACAATATAGTCCTTTAGGTTTTCATCAAAATGAGCTTTGGTATATCCATTGTCAGTAACGATTATTTTTGATCGCGTCGATTCATCTACTGTGTCTATCGTGGGAAAAAAAGTCCGGATATTCATAAGATCCTCTATTTTTTCATTGTAGTTTTCTGAATTGTCGTAATTGTGGTTGATCTTTTGTATAGGAGTATAGATAAATTGCGATTTTTTGACATAACAAATCAATATCAGTTCAATTAAATATTGGAACTGACTTCCGAACCCATCCTCCGAACAGTTGTTTGTGACGTAAGACATTAGTATAGATACTATAATAATGTTTTATGTTGGTTTATTGTTATATTCTTTTTGTTGATAAATGTGTAGTAAATATAATTTCCGTAAGCATATTTTTGTACAGTAAGAAGAAAATCATTATTTGTAAAATTAACATGAATGGAAAACCCAATGTTGGGGGTGGGCATGTTGTAATCAACATAAAATTTCATTTTTTGAGGAACCGGTTCCAATATTTTGAACCGTTCATCGTAACTCGGAATTCGGTTTGTATACTTGCCGTCTCTGTACAACAGTTTACCATCATATTTGATGATATAGTTGATTATTTCTTTGGGCAGTTTGGAAAACAATTCTTCGTTCATATTTTGCGACTCTTCACGAACAATCGTTTATATTTCAATTTTAGTCCACTGGATCTACCGTGGGTTCCTTGCCCATTTTGTTTTTCAAATCTTCCGGAACGCCCCCGGGAATGTTATCCATACTTACTCCTCCCGGATTGGCACGCGTCATGATATCCGCAAACACCGCCTCCAAATCCTTACGGTATTCGCGGTAAATCTCCACATCCTCAATCTTGCGGTTACTCAACTTCTCCTCCAGCTCCTTGACCTTGGTCTCAATGAGGGTCTTGTCCTCTTCCGAAGCCTTGTCTTTCATCTCCTCTGTGACGGTCTTCTTCACCTGGTACATGTAATTCTCCAACTCAGACTTGATGTTGACCGCCTCTTGGATCTTGAGATCCGCATCCTTGAACCGCTCGGCTTCCTCCACCATACGTTCAATCTCCTCCGGACTGAGACGACCCTTGTCGTTTGTAATCGCAATCTTGTTGGATTTACCGGTAGATTTCTCCGATGCAGAGACATTCAAAATACCGTTGGCGTCCAGATCAAACGATACCTCGATCTGGGGCTGGCCGCGGGGCATCTGCGGGATACCGTCCAACTGAAAGGTACCCAGCAACGTGTTGTCCTTCGTAAGCGCGCGCTCACCCTCGAACACCTGAATCAAGACCCCCGGCTGGTTGTCGGCGTACGTAGAAAACGTCTGCGATTTCTTCGTAGGGATCGTCGTGTTCCGCGGAATCAGTTTGGTCATGACCCCCCCGGCCGTCTCCAGACCCAAACTGAGGGGACAGACATCCAACAACAATAAATCCTGAATCTTCTCGTCCTTGTTACCAGAAAGAAGCGCGGCTTGTACTGCGGCACCATAAGCAACACACTCATCCGGATTAATCGTCTTACACAATTCCTTACCATTGAAATACTCACTCAACAACTGTTGGATACGCGGAATCCGGGTACTTCCGCCGACCAAGACAATCTCGTCCACCCGGTCCTTGGAAATCTTGGAATCCATGATGACCTGGTCCAATGACAGCATCGTTTTCTTACAGAGATCGTCACACAGGTTCTCGAACTTGGCACGGGTAATGGAAGACGCAAAGTCAATGCCGTCATACAAACTGTCAATCTCAATGTTGGCTACCGTCGACGAAGACAGGGTCCGCTTGGCATTCTCACAAGACGTCCGCAATCTCCGCATCGCGCGTTTGTTGTCGGTGAGATCCTTCTTGTGCTTGCGCTTGAACTCATCCGCGAAATACTCCACCAATTTACTGTCAAAATCCTCCCCACCCAAGTGACAATCGCCCGCGGTAGCCTTTACCTCAAATACCGAATTGTCAATCGTCAAAATAGAAACATCCGTGGTTCCGCCGCCCACATCCATGATCAAAATATTCCGCTCTTTGGCGGACTGTTTGTCCAGTCCATATGCCACCGCAGCGGCAGTCGGCTCGTTGATAATACGCAACACATTCAGGCCCGCAATGACGCCGGCATCCTTGGTTGCCTGGCGCTGCGAATCGTTGAAATATGCCGGGACGGTAATTACTGCGTCAGTGACCTTCTCGCCAATGAACGCCTCCGCAATTTCCTTCATCTTGGTCAACACCATGGATCCGATCTCCTCTGGGGAAAATTCCTTGGTCTCTCCACGAAACTCGACTTGAATCGCCGGCTTGTTGCTTTTATTAATGACCTTGTAAGGGAAATGCTTAACGTCCGATTGTAATTGGGGATCATTGAAGCTCTTACCGATAAGACGCTTGGCGTCAAATACGGTATTGGAAGGATTCGACGCAATCGCCGACTTCGCAGAATCGCCAATCAATCGCTCTTCAGCCGTAAAAGATACATAGGACGGAGTGATGCGGTTACCACACTCGTTCGCAATGATTTCGACTTTACCATTCTGCCAAACTCCCACACAACTGTTCACGGTTCCGAGATCAATTCCAATAGCAACTGGCATGATATACCTGTTACTATCGACATGTTTTTATATACCTTCAATAAAAAAATATTCTTTGTTAGGATAAATTAAAAAATATCCTAACAAAACACCCAATGAGGGGCTTGAACCCTCGACCACCAGATTAAAAGTCTGGCGCTCTACCGACTGAGCTAACCGGGTTTTTGGAGTACACCTTCTATACTACTATACATTAGTACGAATGCTTTATATATGTTGAATAAATGTTTTGTAGTACGGGTTAGAATCCCATATTGTAATCGTCATCGCACGTTTCATTTGTCTCGCCCTTTTTGATATTCACGATATTATTACGAATCTCCAAATCTTTCTTGGAACAGATATCCTCCTTGTTCTGTTTGAGTTCAAATTGTTTGGCAATATCGTCCGTGTCGTCTTCCGACGACGCCACGGCATCCGACAAATTGCGCATCTGATTCATGTCCAAGACCAAACTGAACGATCCCGTACCGTAATTACCGTATTGACCACACATTACACTGGCCGAAACGCCGCGCATGTGATCGAAATCCGCATGTCTTGCCGCATCCAGTAATACTTCGGTATGAACCTCGAATGTCGCTTTGGCAATCGGTCCAATGTTGTCGTTCAAAATGCCCGAACGGAAAATGGGAACCATGTCTTTCGTCATCGTCATGCGGTCACACAACAAACTCAAATGGTGGTAATTGATGTAAGCGTCTGCGAACTCCATGACTTCGGTGATCTCGTTGAACAGCATCTGTCTCGCCGCCTCAATACCCAATACGTTGTAAATTTCCCGTACATCGTTGCTGTAAGTCCGCTTGTTGTCGATAAAATCCATCCCAAGCACATTCAGCAAATTCGTACCCGTCGTATCCAAAACCCATACGTCTTTACGGACATACTTACCTTCTTCGTACACCACCGTATTCTGTAATTTCCGAGGGATCACTTTGTCAATCTTGTTTACACCACGGAGTACCACATTGTTCAACAGGGAATCTTGGAAATTCTTCAACATATAAATCTCGTCGGATTGATCCAGGGTATTCGCCACCGTAACCTTCTTTTTCTTATTGTCTTCGTTGTTGATACGAATCCGGAAAACCAATTTGTCCTCATTGTAATCCGAAAACACACAATCCACCGCGTCACCGTAAGTACTATTCTTAATCGCATAGTGTATATCGTCCATGGTAATATTCTTGTCCAACAGAGTCTCGGGATCCATCTCCATACGAATAATCCACTTGGACTTTTTGTTTACTGCGTCCGAATCTGCTTGTGTAGCGTTTCCGGCACACTCTTTCACCAAATTTTCAAACTCGTAGAATTGCTCGATCAGAGCTCTGTCCTCCTCGATGAACGAGGCATTCTCGTGTGGATCAAACGAAATCTGAATGGACTTGACCACATCAATCAGTTTAGTATACTCAATCATGTTAGCGTAAGCCAGCGCCCGGTCTTGATCTTGTTCTTCCAACAACTTCATACGAATGGTGAGAGACGGGTTCTTGGGATTCTTCGTCAACCGTAGCAATTCCTCCAGCCGAGGCACACCACGGGTCACGTTGGACTTGCTAGCCACACCACTAAGATGAAATGTGTCTCTCATATTTAGACCATTGTAGCAGTCGAAATTTCTCGTGTCTTCAACCGTCAGATCATACGCGTAAGGGGTGCTATTCGGCACTTCCACAATACTAACAATCTGATCAAATTTCAAGTCCATCATGCGGTCATTTCTAGATTCCATCACTAATTCACCCTCTACGATATTAGGCAAAAGTAAATCCGATTCACAGTGTTCATAGCGAAATTCACGCCCCATCAGATGCTTTAATTTTTCGCGTTTTGACGGAACGGATAAATTCAAGATCGATGCCAATTTTTGTGACTGTTTATTGCGAATCGTAATACTGTATGCCGGCTGTTTTGTCAGTTTATTTACACTGCTATCAATGTCAATATTTCTCAACATGACTCCAATATCGATAAGCATGTTTCTTGAAACCGAGCAAATACGAATGTCAACCGGCTGCACCAAACCAGATTTTCTAGTTTTACAGTTGATACATCCGTGACCACTGATATATGCGTCCAAGAACCCCAAAATACATTCACGGTTGGAAAATACAATGGTTGGTGAAATCGATTTCTTGTGTCTCAATTTACCCACCAATCCGTCTAAAATTTTACACAATATGGTATTGTAAATGCGCAAATCCGTGCTCGTCCGGCCTTCTCGATTCTTGTTCTCGTGGACGTGTATCTTAGTGGTCAAGCGCCATTTTTCGCACAATCGTTGGATGGGTTCAAAATATTCTTGGTCGTTGTTCGCAATAGATACTTGGTATTTTGTCATACGACCTTCCGCCGCATATGCGCCCACCAAGTATCCGAAATCGTAATCCAGTTCAATTTCTTCCGGAATTTCGTAATTACACATGGAACCGGTTTTCGTATATACCAACCCCGATACCTGGACGTTGGGTTCGTTTATCTTTTTGCCTTTGATCATAGCATATGCCGAATCGCTGCGACTATATGGTAATGTAAACAATTTATTGGCATATTTCTTCCACCAATAAGATTCGTCCACCACTTGTCGGGCTTTTTCGACTTCGCTACCATAAATATACTGGGAAGGCGGTAACATTTCACGCAAATTCAATGTATGGGTTTCTGCGTAATCCAGCGGTTTTCGTGACACCGGCAGATAATCCCCTACCTTCAAGTCTTTGCCATTCACACCCTGAATTTTACCATCAATGAGTTGAAGAAACGATTTTGCCTTGGTGGCAGTAACTTCACGACATTCTTTGGTGGTAACCTTCAACATGGTGTTTGTGCCATCTTCGTTGATGACCGGATGTCTAGTGACTGCTTCAATTCTTCTCCATACCGTTTCGCCGCTTTCTGTGGCACAAGGAACTTCATAATAATCGCGCAACTCCGCATAGGTGGTGTCTTTGTCTTCCATAAAATCGATTTTTTGTGATAATTTTATTTGATCTTCGGTAAACTGTCCAATTTGAACTTTCTTAATTTCCTTTTTAGAATTTCTGACAATAATTTCATCTTCAAACACCAGGGAATTCAACGTCATCTGCGTGGATGGCTCACCCACGCTGTGGCCCGCTACAATACCCACCATCTCTCCCGGATGGACAATAGCCTGTTTGTATTTCAAGATCACCGTTTCCAACAACAAGGTGATCGCCTTGGAATGGAACCGCTTGTTTACCAACAAATCGCGCGGCGACAAGTAGAAGAAATACAACATTTCAAAGAGAGAATTGGGTGCGGCATATTCCAAACGCATGAGTTTTTGGTAATATTCGTCTACCAAATTGAAACATTCCAGCGGAGTAATGTCCACGACCGAATTCGCGTTCAAATGGAGTTGACCTTGAATGTTAGCAATGATGTTTTGAAAGGCTACAGGCACCTTCACTTGGTTCTCGCTCTTGTATTTAAACACTGACCTGACCACTTCTTCGCGGTATTTGATCATCTTGTCAATGTACTTTTGGCATACCATCTTGGCATCTTTGGCCTGTTTTTTCATTCGTGTTACGGTGGCCTTGGCGTAAATTGCCAAGGTATCCTTGTCCGTGGCCTCATTCACACCAATGATATCGTAATGGAGATAAATATCCTCAATCGTCATTCCCACCAGAGGAACCGTTTGATTTTCTACCCGGGTGGTATCGAAACCGTCTTCGCCATACGTAAACTGGACAATTTTACCCTTGCTGTTGCGAACCGTCATATCATACTCTACTTTGATATCTTCCAAACCTTTGATCAATCTTCTCTGGATATATCCAGTGGCTGACGTTTTCACCGCAGTGTCGATCAAGCCAATACGACCGCCCATCGCATGGAAGAACAATTCGGGGGCGGTCAATCCAGAAATATAGGAGTTTTCCACAAAACCGCGCGCTTTGGGACTGTCGTCGTACTTGAAGAAATGCGGAAGAGTACGGCTGTCGAAACCGTAAGGAATACGCTTACCATCCACATTCTGTTGACCCAGACCCGCAATCATCTGGGAAATATTGATCAAACTGCCCTTGGAACCCGAATTGACAATCTGAAGAAACCGGTTGTCCTTACCCAAACTGTTACGTCCAATACTGCCCGTGTTCTCCGTCGCCTTATTCAGAAGTTTGTTCACCTGTAGCTCGAATTCGACCATGTTGGTATTGGCGGTATTGTTCTCAAAAATACCCAAATGAACCTTCTCGATCAAGGACTGTACTTCAATCTTTTGTTTGTTCAATGCTTCAATGATGTTTTCCATGGTGGTTTTGTTCGCAATTAAATCGCTGATACCCACACTGAATGAACAGGTTTTCATGTATTCAGTGATGACGTTTTGAAGATCATCAATGAAATTCGCACAGGCCATGAACCCGAAATCGTTGAAAATTCGGTGAAGAATCCCTTTCGTAGTGGATCCAAACACGGATTTCTCTACTTGACCACGAATCCACTTTCCATTGCGAATCTCTAAAACATTGTTGGAAATGGTGGGATCTTCGTCTTTATCGTTGTACAATTTGGTGTTATATTTCAGAGTGATCGGCTTCATGATCTGTGACAAAATATCGAAATTGGATATCCGCGAACCTGCTTCCCGAAGAGCTTTGGTATCTACATTCGCATACATCATCAACAAATTCATGGCATCTCGGGGAGAGAAGGAAATATTGGGACGGGTGAATTGGTACGAACCCAACAGTGAATCTTGATAAATTCCGATGATTGGTGAATTTGACGACGGACTTACAATTTGGTAAGGAATTGCGGCCAAATGGCGTAATTCCGTTTCTGCTAGTACATTTTGGGGCATATGCATATTCATCTCGTCACCATCGAAATCCGCATTGTACGGTTTGGTGTCCGCAACGTTCATGCGAAAGGTGTCACCCACACGCATAACTTTGACAATATGACACATCATGGACATTCGGTGCAAACTGGGTTGACGATTGAACAATACAGCGTCTCCGTCCACCATGTGCCGATGGACGATGTCGCCGTATTCCAAACGCAGAGAGGTGCGATCTACATATCTCAACGAAATATGCTCACCGTTCTTACGTTCCAAAATCTTGGCACCAGGATACACGTCGGGGCCATTTTGTACCAATTTCATCAAATAGTCCCGGGTTTTTTCGTTCACCACGACCGGTTTGGTCAAATTCATGGCAATTTTCATAGGAACTCCCAACTGACGAATCGATAAATTCGGATCACCGGTAATCACCGAACGCGCACTGAAATCCACGCGT
>Ga0164297_10002855_pt1 | contig 16625 bp, 12 predicted proteins | sample GEODES058metaG_FD_113539 | JGI IMG/M metagenome (GOLD analysis project Ga0164297, IMG submission 113539) | Dystrophic lake water microbial communities from Trout Bog Lake, Wisconsin, USA - GEODES058 metaG | ecosystem: Environmental > Aquatic > Freshwater > Lake | place: USA: Trout Bog Lake...
GAAATCATTGGCGAAAAATTCCGCTCAAAAGTTATCCAGAGAAAACGCACATTTGCCCTATGGGCGCTTAATGAGTGCGAGCCCCTTGCGGAAATATATGAAAACTCACATTTATAAAGATTTCGTACAACGGCTGTTGAAATCATTGAAGATTTTTTCAGTGAAAAAGTTATCCACAGCAAGTCCAATTCGCGCTGCTCTAGCTGGGTAACCCGCCACTTTGGACGGACTCCGGTTGCTCTGATAAATATGTGAAAACACAATGCAATTAACGCAAACACATGATTTAGGAGAAATTGAATGGCACAAGCAAAAACACTGACAAAAGAAGAGATGACGCGTGTAATGGACTACATCAACACACGCCGCTTCGCGCAACGCAACAGAGCAATGATGCTGCTCACACACCTAGCTGGTTTAAGAATCGGCGAAGTCGCTTGCCTACGCTGGAGCGATGTGATGAACTTAGACGGAACAGTAAAGGACGAGATCCGCTTGCTGCCCGACATGACCAAGGGCAGACACGCTCGTACAGTTTTCGTCAACATAAAGCTGCGCGAAGAATTGCAAGCCTACGCAGCACAGGCCAAGTGTGTGGATCGCACATACCCATTCTTTGCAAGCCAAAAAAGCGTTAAGGCAGGGTTCAGTGCAAACAGCTTAGCTCAAACGTTCGCCCTGCTTTACGAGGGCGCTGGACTTGAAGGTGCCAGCAGTCACAGCGGTCGCAGGACGTTTCTAACAAACCTTGCAAACAAAGGCACCGCGATACATATTTTGAAAACGCTTGCTGGTCACCGCAGCATCAGCACTACAGCTGCTTACCTGTACAGCAGCCCAAGTCAGTTAAAGGCAGCTGTGGAACTAGTTTGATATCTCTAAAAATCAATTAGGATTATCAATAGGAATTTCTTTAAGAAGATACACCGTGTTACTTAAAATTCGATCGAACTCAGCCTGAAAATCATTAGTATTTAATTTAAGTTTAGAAATGACTTTTTCATACTCAGAACCTTTTCGATGAGCAACACCAGCAGAACGAATTGATTGAATTGCTTTCAATGAACTAATGTGCTTTTCTAAGTTTTGAGTATTCAGCTTAACTAGAAAATTCTCAAACAAACTTAAAGAACCAATTTTAGGATCTGAAACCCCAGTTGCCTTTCTAAGTTCTTCTTTATTTAATGAATCAATGACAATTTTTGCTAACGCTAGTATTTGGGAGTCAAACTCAGATTGCTCATTAATTAACATTGAACGAATTGATGCAAAAAAATGACGATCGTTAACAGACAAAGGCAAAAATAAGTGCCACTTATGTTTATCGAACCACTTTACTTGAAATGAACTGAAAAAATATTTAAATTCATGCTCAGGGTTCTCTGGGTCAGAAAAATTACCCATGAAACTTCTCTCGAAGTTTGTTCTACTAATTTTTTTTCCATCAGCGAAAATATTGAAACTTTTCCAATATTCTTGCTCTTTAGTTGGCAAGTCTTGACCAAGGTCACCTAGAAAGACAGACACATGATCTTTAGCATTATTGTCAAATCGTAAACTCCATGAACCTCGTCTAGATAAACGACCATCACCTATCAAATACTCTTCAGAGGAGTAGTATTTTTGCATTACCTCTTTTTTAAAAAAAACTGATGTTAAGTAGTTAGGAGCCTCTTTATTTGCCCCAAAGTAGTTAGATAAAACCTCAGGATTGCAAGTATATTTTTTCGGACTATCAACATCTCCTCCAATAATAAAATCTAAGTAGACCTTTTCAACTTCGAAAGGCCAAACACGAGACATCTCAATACGATCACAACGAACAAGCTTTTTACCTAACAGTCTGGAGAAGGAATTAAAGCCTTTAAAGGAGTAGTTATCAGAAAAAATTGAAAATATTAAATGTGAATTTTCTTCCTGTAAACAATATTTTTCATTATGTATAAATTTTCTCGTTATATCAAAATATAGTAAGAGATGCATCTGTTTTGCAGCCATAAATGACGACAAATAATGACGTCTAATCTGCACTTGATCAGGGTATATCTTTATCACATCAACTTCATCGCCTACCTCATCAAAAGCGATATATTTTTTCCCATCTTCAAGGTAATAAAGGTTGTGAAACAATCGAAATTCTTGATGGATTTCAACATAATCAGACATCCGATCATGAAATTCACGAATAAGAACTAAGCGCAAAAATCCTTCTTCTTCGTTTGAATAGTAATTGACTTTCTTTTCGCCATTCACATAGTTAATAACAAAGCCTGGACTTCCAGCGCCATACGTCAAGTCCCACGATGTATTCTTAAGAGCGACTACAGATTTCTCATTCGTTACAAAAGCACTATACATACCCACAGATTCCGAAGCTTGGTTTATCGGAGTGCTTTTATATACTGTTATCCAACTTTCTTGGCCATGTTTATTTTTTATTAATTCAATGTAATCATCAAATGGATTTTTTAACATTAAATTCTCTTTTATTAAATTAAATGGTTTTGGTTAATTTGAAAGAGACCTCGTATCGGTAGAAAGAGATATCCGGTGTCATTGCCAAAGCACGACGAATCCGAGTGTCATCATCAAGAGCAATGATGACACCTTTCACACTTTGATTTGGTTCGGCAAGCTCTTGCTTGACGTAGCCCATATAGCGAAGCACCTGCCCTACTACTGCGTCGCTTGCCCTACCCTTTTTCAACTCAACAACTAACAGCTGTGACTTGTCTTTTTTGATAGCCAAGATATCCATTGGCCCAGTATCTGATTGGTATTGCTGTCCAACAAGTTCACCATCCTCTTCAAAGATATCAAAATCTTTGCCTAATTCAGTTTGCTTCCAGTTCTGGACCAAGAAATCTTCAAGGTGCTTCTCAAGCGCAAACTCTGAAGGATCTTCAACTGTTGAATCTGTGGAAATGATGGGCGACTTATATTCACCGGCAATCAGTAACTCTAATTCTTGAGCGTAGCCCGTAATGTTACTTACTGTACCGATAGAACCAGTACTTTTTTTCAGCGTATCCGACATAGCTTCGCGTTCTACATGCTTGGCCATCCACTTAACATTACGTCGATGCGGCAATATCCCACCTGGGTGGTAAAAGTAGTTGCTCGAAATTTCGCCAACGTGGTAATTGCCAGAGCCGTCAGGACAAAGAACAATGTCACCAATCTTGATGCCTTTAGACACAGTCCAAAGAAACCCGCAAGCCAAGCCAGCCCCTACATTAGTTTTATCGGGATGATTCGACTTAAAGATATCGCGGAACTTTGCGTTGAAATCACGCCAATTTTCTGTCAGCTCGTTTGTTAGGTCTTGATTGACTTCAAAGTCAGTACCGATGAAGCCTTCAGCAAAACAAGTTTCAGCATGAACAGACTTCCTGCCAAGCATTACACGGTAGTAGCTTTTCATAGTTTTAATCTTTCTGAACTAATCACTTCACAAGCTCCATCAATTTCCCATACCCATCCACCACTTCGTATTTCACTTGATCAGATTTGATCTTGGCGAAAAACTTTCTCGCGCATTCAATCTTGCTTTCTTCGATTTTCCGCAGATCCATGCTGGACATGGACCCCTTAGTCTCAGCAACAAAGTAAACATGCTTGACCTTGCCCTCTTGAAAGGCGATAGCCCAGTCCGGGTTGTAATTGCCAACTGGTGTGGGAATGAAGAAGCCACGCGGCAACTTGGCGTAGACGACCACTTCGGTGCTTGCATCCAGCTCCCTTACAAAATCTCGTTCATTTTTGGAGTCTGTGAAAACGTAGTCGTAGATGTGGTGGTTGGCCTTGACTGCCTTGCTGAAATCTTCCTTGGGTTTGTCCTGTGTGAAGATGTCCATGGTGTGGGTGTCGCCCGTGGGGTCGTAGGCAATGTGCTCCACGATCACAGTCGCCTTCTGCTCGTTCATCAGACGTGCTGCCGTTTGCATAAAGTCTTCCGGGTTCGTTCGGTACTGACTGAACACGGCTTTATTGATGCCCTGCAAAACACTGGCTACAGTTGCGCGGGTAAGTTGTGTCTCACCCGCCAGTCTGCCAATCAAGTCGTACTTGACGGCAGAATGGGCTGAGGCAGCTGAGTAGTCTGTCGTGGACTCTGTGACTTTGAACGATTCACCCTGGCGAATGCCGTCATAAGTCGCTGATTCAAGCTGTTCCCCGGCAATCACGGTGTATTGCATAGGGCTGACCTTGAGTTCGGCCTCCAAGGCCTTTACACACTTGGCCACCAACTCAGGAGTTTCGAATTCCACGGTGTAAGCGGCTTTTCGGTTAATGCGATTCCACAGCGACTTAAATTCGGACTTTTCGAAGTTGGCATTCAGCGGATTGGTTTTTGCCTTGCGGTCATCTTCCGGCAGAGGCAACTTTGCATCGCTAAAAACACTGTCAATCAGAGCAAAGACCGCATCGGCATGCAATGCCAATTCAGGGGGAAGCGCGGCAAGCGTTCCCTCTTTTTTTGCCTCGTGGTAGACCTCGGAAATTTTGTCTTTGTCGTCGGTGTAGTCGTTTTTGATCAGGTATTTGTAAATCTGCTTGGCCAGTTGTGGTGTCACCTCTACATAACCTGCTGTGGTTTTCAGAACCTTGGCGGTGAAGTAAGACTCGTCCGCAACCCGTGGCCGCTCTGACAATCCTTCGCTGATATCACGCTGCAAGGCGGTTACGAAGTCCTTGTAGCTCTCGCTGGCAACAACGGTCAACACGTTCACCTGGTGGACCGTGGCCGGGTTGTCCATTCGATCGCCATGCTGATTGACAGACAAGCGTAGCCCGCGTCCGACTTCCTGGCGGCGGCTCACAGTGTTATCGCTGTGCTTCAGCGTACAAATCACGAACACGTTGGGATTGTCCCAGCCTTCACGCAACGCGGAATGCGAAAAGATAAACCGGACCGGTTCATCAAACGACAGTAACCGCTCTTTGTCTTTCAAGATCAAGTCATAAGCATCGACGTCTTCGGTTTCTGTGGATTTTTTCCCTATCTCGGGGTCGATCATCCGTTTGGTTTTCTTATCGATCGAGAAATAACCATTGTGCGTCTTGGTTGTCGCAATACCTTTGAGATACCGGTTGTAGGGAGTGTCTTCAAGCGTCTGCACTTCGGCTAGCTGGTGGTTGTACTCTTCCTCAAACATTTGGACATACTCGCCGGGCTGCTCACCCGATTCGTCATAACTGCGGTATTTGCTCACTGTGTCGATGAAAAACAGCGACAGCACTTTGATGCCTTGAGAGAAAAGTGCTTGCTCCTTTTCGAAGTGGGCTTTGATTGCCTCACGGATCTGAATGCGACGCAAAGCTGGTTCGCTAACATCACCAGTAGCCTCGCCAGCCATTAGCTCTTGCCCATTGGTGAAGGTCACCGTATTGGTCAACGCATTGATGTCAGACACGACAAAACCACGGTACTGTTCCAAATCGCCGGAAATATCGTAGAGGTTGTCGTTGCGAGATAGCTTGCGCAACACACGCTTGATGCCGTTGTTTTGCTTGATTTCTAATTCAACCCGTGCGACAGGAGCACTGGTGGATACCTCAATCGACTCCAGGTAGAGATAAGCATTGGTGCCGGTCAGGCCCTTGACTGATATGCCACGCACAGCGATTTTCTTAACCAGCTTTTGGTTGTACGCATCTAGTGCATCCAGCCGGTGAATTTTGTTGTGTGTTGTCTTGTGGGTGGCCGAATAACGCAACACCGCCAACGGCTTGAAGTTGGCCAGTGAATCCAGCGTTTTGCCGCCTTCCATCTTCTGAGGCTCGTCCAGAAACAGGATAGGTCGGTTGGCACTGATCACATCAATTGGCTTGCGCGACTGGAAATCGTCAAGCTCCTCGTAAATGCGGCGGGCATCCTTGCCAGTCGCATTGAAGGCTTGCACGTTAATCACCATGACGTTGATGCCCGCGTCACTGGAGAAGCTCTCCAGGTTGTGCAACTGCTTTGAGTTATAGATGAAAAACCGGGCGCGCTTCTTGTAATCGTCTAAAAAATGTTCGGCTGTAATTTCCAGCGACTTGTGAACGCCTTCACGAATTGCAATGCTGGGTACCACCACAATGAATTTGCTCCACCCATACCTGGCGTTGAGTTCGAACATGCTTTTGACGTAGCAATACGTCTTGCCCGTGCCAGTCTCCATTTCCACATCCAGATTGATGTCGCACACTTTGGTTTTGACCAACGCGGCGGAGAGGGGCAGATTCTGTCTACGCTGAACGGCACGAATGTTTTCAAGCATCTGGCCTGGCGTCAAAGCCAAATCTGCGTTCTTGAATCCCGCTGTCTCCAGCGCTGCCACGGCTTGACCGCTGGCGTCCATGGCGCGGCCTGGATCCATGCGATAGTTCAAGCCCTCGCGCTTGGGTTGCCCTGCAAAGCAATCTGCCACTGCATCGACGGCATTGGTCTGGTAGGCCTGTTTTTTGAATTTGAGCTTCATAACCCCGCCGTTCAAATCGTTTTGACTTCGGTGCTGGGAGACATCAGCTTGAAGATTTGCTCGACGTTAATTTTGACGCTGTCGCTGGCAAAGCCTGCATCGCGAAATACGACGCGCAGCGGCTCCCGCTTTGCCAGCAATTTGACGAACTCTTCGCTGACCCCCTCTTCAAAGCAAGCGGCTAGAGCGTTGCCATCGACAAAGTACACGTCTTTGCCAGCAATTGATTCCTGCTTAACAGGCAACGCCAGGTCAACGCCCCAGTCCAGCAGCACCTGGAACAGCAGATCTTCCGGTGTACGGTCTTCGCGGATGTTGTTGACCTGATCAGACAGCAGGTCTTGCGATACTGCATCAGGTGTGTAAAAAACGTCTTTCATGTTCGAGTTGTCTACTTTGAGAACACGAAAACCAATATGGCTCCCATTTTCCGAGCGTTGAGTCCTGCGAATTCTCTCTTTACATATTTCTGCGATATTGGTGGGCCTAGCTAACGATTTGCAAAAATCAAAACCAGGCTTTTGTTTTGGATTTTTCCCGTCCAGGGTTTCCGGTAATTGAACTAGGATAAACCTCAAATCACACAATTCGCCAGAATCTTGCAAATCGAAAATAGCGTTCGCAGTTGTACCGGATCCCGCGAAAAAATCAAGCACTATTGAGTTGTTGTTGGCACCCATCTTGATAAGGTAGGCAATAAGTTGTTTTGGTTTAGGGTAGTCAAATGGGATTCCAATTTTTGCAAGCTCAGATTTCATTTGTTCAGTTGTTCCGAAATTCCTAAGAACAGAAACAATATTTCGAGCCTTTTCACGATCTCGGCGGTAATAAATCACACCGCGATCTGAAAGGTAAAAACTTAAAGTATTCCCATCCCCTTCATCTATTGGTTCGCATCCACCATTGATAAATATTTTAAGTTTGTCTGCGTTAGCCCATCCAGCAAACACCCTGCATTTTTGCGTCAGTTTAAAAGCTGAAACGTTCATTGAGTCACGACGTATTGGGTACGTAACACCACTATTTTCTGTGGCTTGTTTCGTTATATACCCAGCCTCATTAACAGCATCAAAGAAATTTTGTGATGGATAGTTGTTGTCTAATGATAAATTTTCAGCAAGGCATGGAAATCCTATTGGCAAAGTTATTTCGCTAGGTGGGTTGGCTGGCCCATTTTTAGTTATTGAGTTTTCTGCAAAACCCTTCCATAGATTGCTCTCTTGTCGAGTGTTCGGATCAATAACATAGCCTAGCTTCGCTTTATCTGATTTTGCGTACACCAAAATATACTCATGGTTTACTTTTATGTCGTATTGATTATCGGTATGCCCTTCAGTATTCCAAATTAATTTGGCAATAAAGTTGCTTTCCCCAAAAATTTCATCGCATATCTTTCCGAGATTGCAAACTTCTTCATCTGATATAGAAATGAAAATGAGGCCGTCGTCTCGCAATAAATTTCTTGAGAGTTTTAGCCGTTGATAAATCATTGACATCCAGTCGGAATGAAATCGGCCATTAGCTAAAGTGTTTGAAATTAAGCGCCGTCCATCTAAATCTACCTGATTCGATTTTTTTAAGTATTCATCCGTATTCTCGGCGAAATCATCCTCGTAAATGAAGTCATTACCTGTGTTGTATGGCGGGTCGATGTAAATCATCTTGACTTTGCTAAGGTATGTCTCTTGCAGCAATTTCAGCGCGTCAAGGTTGTCACCCTCAATAAACAGGTTTTTCGTGGTGTCAAAGTCCACGCTCTCCGCGCGGCAGGGGCGCAGTGTCTTGGCAATCGGCGCATTGGCGGTCAACAGCGCTTCACGTTTACCGGGCCAATTGAGTTGATAGCGCTCTTGCGGGCCTTCTACGATAGTCCCTGATAACTCTTGCCGTAACTGGTCAAAGTCGATGCTCCGTTTCACTGTGCCGTCGGCATCAAGAGCTTCCACGGCGCAGTTCGGGAAGAGCTGGGCAATCTTTTCGATATTTACCTGTGTCAGGTCAGGGCTATGTAGTTTGAGTTTTTCCATGATTCTGTCTTTGATTATTAATTTGTTAGATTTTCAAGTTCTTGCCGTATTGCACGCAGCTGGGCATTGATTTCGACTTTGCGATTGAACTGCTTTTCTTTGGCGATTTTGCTTGCTATTTTTTGGACTTCGTTTTCTTTAAGGCGCAGATCTTCAACCCGCCTCACCAACTCGGCAAGGGTCTCGTTCTGTCGCAAGTTGAGTGGAATCAACCTTTGCAATAACTGCTCATAAAGGACCCCCAAATCCAGTGCAAGCGGCATCGCCAATCTTGATCCGTCGGTCGGCATCCATTGAGTCGAAAAATAGTCGCTCACAACCCAACGATTGCTATCTGACTCACTGGGGCGTTTGAATGCCGCCACTACTTGTGTCTTGCCTTCGAAGGTCAACTCAAAAATGATGGGGAATTGAACCGCACCATCGATGCAACGAAGGACCTCATGATTGAGCGCAGGCGTTTTGAGTTGAATGGCAAATATTTGTAGCTCTGGCACTCCTGGTTTTGATGCCAAGTTAATTGTTTCTGGTGCCAGCTTGAACTGCCAGACGATCTGCTCCACCTGACGCACAAACATTTCACGAACAGCAGGGGTTGCACCACTGTGTTCGTAAATTTTGTTCTTCGGCAAGATACGCCCAAAGGCGGCCTGCTTGGGGTAGCTGATGAACGGTAACAACGTGGCTTGATTCATCCAGCATCCTGAATTACGAGGAAGGTGATCAACTCGAAATCGTCCAGACCCGCGATGGTGTTGACCAGAGCGGTTGTCTTGCCGCCGCTGAACAGGCTGTCCAGATCCTTCTCTTCTTTCACCTCGATCATTGAACGAATGGTCTTGCTCAACAGGTCTGAGTACGCCTGCATCTTGCGGCCGTCAGCAGTTTCTTCATTGAACAGGCGGCATATATCGGCAATTGGTACCGATTGACCTTTGCAACAGCTTCGAACCAAATCAAGAAGTCGCTTTACTTCGGTGTGGTCACTAATGACCTCGCCCGCCCTGTTGATGTAAACGAGGTAATACGGATGCAGGCGATTGTGCTGGTTTACGGTGACGTTGGGATTGAGGTTTCGCAGCGTAAAGATCACGCCAGGTTGCAAACCCAGCTCAGGTTTTGCCGGAACAACAGCGTGCATGCCGCTGGGGACATTGTTCAAGTCGCCGTTGGCTTTGACGTAATTGAGCAGATCCATTCTGAAATCATTGAGCCCTAGGTCTGTGATCGATACACCCGTCTTGAGATCTTCCAGTTCAATCACCTCTTCTTGCAACCGCCGAAGCTGCTCTTTCCGATATGACACGTCATTAGCTTGGGCGCTAAGGACGTTGTCGTCACCGGTTGCCGTGACGTCAGCAATCATCATCCGACTTTCAACTCGCTCTTTGAGGTTGATGTATTCATCAAGTGAGATGTCTGGCCAGTAGTTGACCAGTTGAATGCTAGCGTTGGTAGAACCGATCCGGTCAATTCGACCAAAGCGCTGAATGATGCGAACCGGGTTCCAGTGAATGTCGTAATTGATCAGGTAATCGCAGTCCTGCAAATTCTGGCCTTCAGAAATACAGTCAGTGCCGATGAGCAGGTCAATCTCTGCAGGTTCGCCCGGAAGCACGATGGCTTTCTCTTTTGATCGTGGGGAAAAAAGCGTGAGAAGCTCCTGAAAGTCATAGGTCTTTTTCAGGGTGGATTTTGGAGCCGCGCTGCCGGTTACTTTGGCGCTATGCAGGTGCTGAACTTCCAATAACTCTGGTGCTAGATTCGCGTAAAGGTAGTCTGCGGTATCGGCAAAGGCCGTGAACAGCAGGATTTTCTTGTTGCCTGCATTGATGGGGTTGGCCAGCTTTCCAAGAATCAAAGACTTTACATGCTGGAGTTTCGCATCGTCCGCAGGCGTGACCTTGTTCATGGAAGCTAGCAGCCCGTCGATGATCTCCATGTCGACTTGCAGCTCGTGCTCCCAAGATGGAAGATCCATATCGCCTAAACTAATCTTTACCTTGTTGCCAATTTCGCTGTCACTTAGATTTGGTAAGTCGTCGTCGTCAACATCTAAGTTTTCCATTTGGCTTGTTAGGTCATCAACATTGACAGCAGCGCCAGTTTTATTGAAAGCGCTGATCTTGGCTAACGTGTTTGAGTTGTTGTCCCTTAAAGAGGTTAGAGTTAAACGAAACGACTGAACTGAGCTTTCCAAGCGCTTAAGCAGATTGGTCGTCATTAGCGCTTGAAGACTTCTTTCACGGTCTACCTGTTTCAACTTACCTTTGCCCGCGACTTCTGTATCGTACATATCTTCGTACTTACTGAGGCGACTTGGAAGGATGTAACTGATTGGTGCGTAAACAGCGAGTTTTAGCAAGGAGAGCTGGGCAAAAATCTCGTTGAAACTCATCACATCAGACCGTTGGGTCAACGGTGAATGAAATGACAAGGGTTTGAGCCGTTCTGGGAACGGGCCGATATCTTTTGTATCGTAAAAGGTCTGAATGTGTTTGCGCGAACGTGCAATGGTTACGCTATCTAGCAGTTCAAAGAAATCAAACTCCAATGTCTCAAGGATTGCCTTTGCGGTTCGTTGCTCTGGGGGCAGTCTGGCCCAGGCGTTGAAACTGGCCTGGGCATTACTGAAAATTTTCTCAACTGTTTTGCCAGTTCTCAGCTTCTTGGTTAAGTTCTCAGAATCACCTTCATAGGCAAGAGCTAATTGGTTTCGAAGGTCATTGAATCGGTTGTTTACAGGTGTGGCCGATAGCATCAAGACCTTCGTTTTCACGCCCTCCTTGATGACTCGGTTCATCAGTTTTTGATAACGAGTTTCTTTATCTTTGTAGGCATCGTTGTTGCGGAAGTTGTGTGATTCGTCAATGACGACCAAGTCGTAGTTACCCCAATTAATTCGGTTCAAAGGTGTACCAAAGGACTCGCCACTGGTTCTGTTCAAGTCGGTATGGCACAGCACGTCGTAGTTGAAACGGTCCTTTGAAAAAATATTAGTCTTGAGGTTGCGGTTGTAATTCAACCAGTTGTCTGCCAGCTTCTTGGGACAAAGCACCAGAACCGATTTGTTGCGCAGCTCGTAGTACTTGACCACCGCCAAGGCCGTGAACGTTTTGCCAAGGCCCACACTGTCAGCCAGAATGCAGCCGCTATAAGTCTCCAGCTTGTTGATGATGCCGGTCGCTGCGTCTTTCTGGTAATTGAAAAGCTTGTTCCAAATCAGCGTGTCTTGATAGCCAGTCCGGTCATTTGGCAGAACGTCTTCATTGATGTCTTCAAGAAACTCATTGAAGATGTTGTAGAGCATCAAGAAGTAAACATGCTCAGGGGAGTTTTCTTGGTATACGGATGCGATGTGATCGCAAATCTGAGCGGTTACGTCTTCAAGCTTTTCTGGATCAACCCAAATTTGGTCAAAAAGGCTGATGTAGGTGGACGTGAATGTGGCCTCGTCCATTTTGTTAACCAAATTCGATACGGCGTTCCCTTGCTGGTACCCAAGATCGACAGCTGTAAAGCCGTGCAAAGGCATGTAGGCTGTCGCTGTCTCCTTGGCCTGCACGCATGCAAACTGCTGCATTGGAGCCTTGCTGCGGTTCGATTTGAACGTTGCTTTGCGCCGCATCCAATCAGCGCATTCTTTAGCGATGGCTCGCTGGGTCAGCTTATTGCGGAGTTGAATTTCGAACTCGCTGCCGTAAAGACTTCGTTCCCTATCAGACTTAGGGATATGAAATTCGCGACGTTGCTTTTGCACCTTGTCGGTAACTTCATCTGCAACAAATGTAGGTGACGTGAAAATGAAACTGAGCTCATCAATCTTCTCTAACTCAGCCTTGAGTGCTTCAAAGGCATACATAGAAAAACATGAGGCAGCGATTTTTAGTCGCGCATGAGGCTTAAGCGTCTTCTTTAAGTCATCACCGAGCAACCGATTGATGTTGTCAATAAGTTCCATTAAACGGTGCTCCTTTGAATTGCAGAGTAGCCCGGCGCCAAGGCTGCGCTTTCGACACCGTAAAGCGTTTGTAAATTGCTCAAAGTTAAATGATGCGTCTTGGGATCGAGTTCGTGCTGCAAAGTGCAATCCACCGCCCACCTTCTCAACGCATATCCAACTAAAGGCGCTCGCATATCAAGAACCAACATCCCATCTTTCATTTGATAGTCGGCCTCAATAGCCTCAGGATGATCGACTCCGGGATGTGGCACCAGCTCAAGCCGAACTACCCTCGCCCACTGAACATCAGCTTCAATTCTTTGATTCAGCGGGATGTCAATCTCCAATGGCTTGGCTTTGACAATACGAGTGATTGAAAAGTCAGCAAAGCGCTCACGTTCACAGTCATAGGCGCGAAGATGCCAACGTTGCCCAGTGTCAGCCAAAGCTAAAGGTGAAAGAGTTTTTGTAGATGCTCCAGATGTCAAAGATAAGTAGTTGACCTTGACTTGCTTACGGCCAGCTATGGCACGAGTCAGGACAGCCAGTGTCTCTAAGTCTGGCTGAACGAGGTCAGAAGCAGCTTCGCAGGCAACGGTTCGCTGGATTTTGAGATCTAAGCTATCCCCATAGCCATCTCTAAACCAAGCCAAGACACGATCGGCACTGTGCTCAAACACCGGGTTGAAACGGTCGGTTGGTTCGTAATTTCTTAGAGCTGCGTTGTAAATGAGGTTGTTGGGGGCGAGACTTTTGTAACTGGAGAGGTCTCTTGCAGACGCGGCAGGCTTGACTCCGAAGCGGCGCTCGATGTCAGCACGGGTCAAATCGCCACAGAAGAAGGCTTTGACCTCTATATAGAACAGCCTCTCCCTTTGGGCTTGTGAGAGTCTGCTCAGCTGTTCAGCGGCTTGTTTACTGACCAAAACTGTCCCCAATGTTATTTCTATACCACTTTAGCATAAGAATCATCTACAGTTAATCAAAATGATGCACCAATGAACAATTCAAGCTAATATAGAGACCTAGCATAGCGGTATCTGTTGTTAAAGGGGGCAATCATGTCGTTTTGGCAAATTTTAGGTCGACTAGCAGTGTCCAACGAGGGTGAAACCATCCAGCGAGTCAGCGACAACACCAGTGTCAGCAGCGACGGCACCACTTACACCCGTATGGGGTCAACCACTGTGGGTTCAGACGGATCAATGTTCACCCAGATGGGCAGCTTCAGCACCGATGGCAGCACTAGGATGGGCAGCACAACTACTGGGTTAGGAGCTGTGTTTAACAAGTTAGATGATTGGCCAAACTCGAAAGCCGATAAATTTGGCCTGGGTGATGACAATTGGTAACCAGCTAAAAGATTAGAAAAATGGCTTTTATCGTTGAAATGGTGCACAGAAAAGAGGATTGCCCTGAACCTCAATTCTATTCATGCCATCGAGATACCTGGAAACAACTCCTAACGCTAGCAGAGAGTTTTGGATGGCAGCCAAGCGGTTCAGTAAATGCGAATGATATAGACCATCCAACAGTCGACTATGACGAACACTTTAAGCCAACCTACGATCCTGATGAATGGGCATACTGCAAAGCAGTCACTAAGGAAGATTCAAAAAATATCGCTATTGCACTTCTCAAGGCAGAAGATGCTATCAAGTCAGGAAAGGTAGCGATTCTTCCAAAAGCAAAATCGACTATCTTTAAAAATTCTTTATATGAGAAAGATTTTCAATCAATGAATAGCAGCATTGGTCAACAGATTCTTCAGTTTGGACTGTTTGCATCCCAAGGCGGTTTTTTATTCGCGTGGGATGACTGACTTGGAGCTAAAAAAGATATCAGCTGGTTGGTTAGCTCTTGTGGTACCTGTCATCGGCGCTGGCATCTTCTACCTTTGGCAGCCCATCACAGATTATTTTGTAACTGGCGCATTTGATGAAAACGTAGTTTTGCTCATAGACACAGAGACCGTAAAGTCAGATACAAAGAATCCTTTACTTGTTATCCACGTCAACGCTAGCAACAGAGGCAACGTGCCGGTAACCATCAAAACAGATGGCGGCATCGGCCAGATTGCATTGCAAGTTCGACGTATTGAAAATCCAGCAGAAGCTAAGTGGGTTGAACCAGAAAAACTTCCGCTTATTGCAGAAACAAATTCGCTGCGTCGGCACAATGGTGGGTATGTCATTGCACCTAATGCCTTCTACGAAGAGATTGAGGGAATCGCCCTACCTGCAGGAACCTATTGGATCAAGGGATCAATCATTTTTGAAAATGGCGAGTACATAGATCAAACCGCCATAGTCAGTCATACTCAAAGATAGGATTAAAAAGATGGGTAAATTAATCATTTTGAGACCTAATAATTTATACACCAAACCTCAACAGGTGACATCATGACGTGGATTCCAAGCAGAAAAGATTTCGATAATTACCAAGAAAAAATCTTGGAAGACATAGTTAGCGATACAAAAGAATCCTGGTGGTTACAAGGATATCCAGGAACTGGAAAAACCATGTTGTTGATTCACCTGCTTTCTGAATATATCGATGCAGGCTGGGATTGTGCATACGTTACCTTTACACATGCTCTTAAAAAATTAGCGGTTGAGGCAATGAAAGAGCTTGGGCATAAACCAGGACAACTGCACATAGAAACAGTAGATAAACTGAATGTGCTTAAACGGAAATATGACATTTTATTTGTTGATGAAGTACAGGATTTAACTGTTAAACAAATCACGAAATTAAAAGGTTTAGCTGATAGGGTTGTATACGCAGGGGATTTAAATCAATCGATATATTTACAAGCAGCTCCGAGAAATAAGCTTCGTGACTCACTAGGTAAGGTTAAAGAACTAACTGACATTTATCGTATGCCTGAACCAGTCTTTATGGCTGCAAACATTATTTACCCAGAAGCACAAATCATGAAAGGAGCACAGGTAACGACTAACCTAGGCGCTTCCGTTAATTTAGTAGCCGCAGACTCTGTAGAAAGTGAAGTAGCTTGGGTATACCAGCAAGCGAAAAATGAAAGCAGAAATCAAATGCCGTCAGCTATTATTTTTGGCAAACATAAGGATTTGCAAAAATTTGTAGTCACATTATTAGATGCATTAGGAAAAAAATCAGCACCCGAAGTAATAGGACGAGATTACGATCCAATGAATGCACACCTTAAGGAAATAAAAATTCCAATGATGTACTACGGAGGGGCGCAAGGGGGTGATTTAGCAGATGCAAGTTCCACAAGAACAATTCTTTTAATGACTATGCATAGCGCTAAAGGTCTTGAGTTCGGTTCTGTATTCGCGCCATTTATGAATGAAGGCGGCTCACTTTGTCCTTATCCTTCGTTGATCAATAAGGAGATTTGGCAACGCAGATGCTTATTCATGGCAATAACTAGGACAAAATTTAATTTTTATGCTAGCTATTCTAAAAATCTAAACGAGTATTTGCATGATCTTGCACCACCAAATATTTCAAACACTCTTGAAAATAATGGACAAAGATCGTTAATTAAATACTTCAACCACTTCCACATTTAATGATGAACCTAATTTGTATCACCGAATCAGAACTCGCGCAGTGGGTAAGCAGGAGGTATTTTGATACGCTATCTGCAAGAGTGCTCACAGAGCAAGAGAATGTGACTAGAGAAATCTTCTCAACATCACCCTATTTAAAGCTTGATGACGCAAGAGGAAGGATCGTTGTAAATTTGAAAAACGATTGGAAACGTACAAGCCACAAAATTAGTACTATTGAAAATATTGATGTCATAACAATACCGTTAGATGCAATCTCTGAGATCGCTCCAACGATGGATCAATACGCAAAAAGATTAGAAGTCTATAAACTACCAATTGCAAAATGGTCTATTGAAAAATTATGGGATGAATGGCTTATAAATCAAGCAGTTTCAGAAACTTATAGAGCTACAGTTTTTGAGATTAACAAAATTGGTTGTGTCGATAAAGAAACGATCAATAACGAGAAACTAATAAAAGCGATTATTGAGAAGACACTAAGACCAAATATCACCTCTGGAAAAGAGAAACTATTGATGGGGTGGGATAAAGTTTTTGAACAGAGAGATGATTGGATACAAGCACTAAGAGTGAATGGGCATCTCGACAGTACACGCATGTTGAAAGCATCTATCGAAATAATAAA
>Ga0164297_10002856_pt1 | contig 16624 bp, 19 predicted proteins | sample GEODES058metaG_FD_113539 | JGI IMG/M metagenome (GOLD analysis project Ga0164297, IMG submission 113539) | Dystrophic lake water microbial communities from Trout Bog Lake, Wisconsin, USA - GEODES058 metaG | ecosystem: Environmental > Aquatic > Freshwater > Lake | place: USA: Trout Bog Lake...
AAAGGCGGGAGAAGTGCTCCTCTTGTTGGAGATTATATAAAACAATATATCAACAAATACGAGTGGGAAGTCAATCCCCAAGAGTTGAAGGATATCATTGTCAGTAGCGGCAATGACGTAAATAAGGCTGCAAATAACATGTTTGCGTTAGCTCAACAACAAAAGCAACAATCTAAAGGCGGAGTATTAAATAGAAGCGCACAAGCTGCGGGTAATGTTAATTCTTTCGGCAATACAGGTGGGAATCCTGCAGTCAAACAAGTAATTAATGTCATTAATAAAATGTCAAGTAAAACTGACGGTCCTTCACTTGAGCAGATTGCTAAAGCAGCGATGATGAAAATTTATAAATTGAGTAAAGCAGAATATGCTGAACTAAGGCAAGAAATTATTACCGGAAGAAGCACTACTCCTACTCAACAAGGAGGTTCAGGCGCATTTGGAAACATAGCATCTAATCTAACTAAACAGGGTGCAGCTCAAATGTCAGCAGACCATGATCGTCTTGCTACAGGTACTAACGAATCTATCCGTAAAACCAGAAAAATCTGAAACAGGAATAAATAAAAGTAGAGTCTATATGACTCACAAACTTTAAAAGGAAAAATATCATGGCAGATCAAACAAAAGTCCACGGTGACTTTAAACCGGTAATGAACTTTGACACAGGTTCATACACAGTAGGTTCATTGAATGACGTTACTACAGGCGTAACCGTTCAACCACAAGGTCCAAAGTTAGACTTCTTCACTATCACTGGTGGCGCTAACTGTAACCTAGCTACAACTTCTAACGTTGCAACAGCTATTCAAACTATCCAACAATTGGGTACAGTTTACTTGTACAATGTAAGCACAGCTTCAACAGGTACAATCACTATTGCTACATACCCAACAGGCGCTTATACAGCAGCAAGTTTGGCATTGGCAATCAACACAGCTATTGCTTCTAACGTTACTAACGGTAACGCAAGTGCATCTACTGGCGCATCATTCTAATCTAAAACTTAGATTAATAAACAGGCCCGAGAATTTCTCGGGCTTTTTTACCTCTATAAATACTGTATGAGTTACAGAATCAGATGCTATACGCTTTTTGACATTACTAAGACCGGTGTACTTAACAGAAAAGCACCGTCAACCTACACAACTGAAGAAATTAAAATTTGGGAACAAAAGCGCAATACGCAATTGAATTATGATACTATTCTACAAGTTATTTCTATACGTAGCCAACCGGAAAACAATACATCCACTAAAGAAATTTTAATTAATTTTAAAGAATTTGGACATTTTGGATTTTTATTTGAAGACGAAGAAGATCAAAAATGTTGGTACTTTGATTTTGATATTGCACAGGCCAAAGTTTTCTATGATGGTATAGACGAATTGGGATCATTGTTTACAGATGCTAACGGTGTTCCTATCATCAAAACCAACACAGCTTGGGATAAACTTCCTCAGTTTTTAGATACTAGTCCTGAACTAAAAAACATTCATTTTGAGATAATAAACGATGAGTAAAAAGAAAATTGACATGTTGAAAAACATGTTTGACAACAATGATACCCAGTCTTTGATAGAATCTATTATCTATGAGACAAAAGATGGATATCAATTATTTGGTGAATATCACATTGAAAAAGTAGGTAACAAGTTTATTGTTTCTAAGAACAAAACTGACTTAACTGAGATTTTTAGTAATTTAAAAAATGCGATTGTTTGGACTACTATGTACAAACGTGACAAACTTGTAGATGCAAATCGTGTTAAAGACTTAGATATTTTGCTTGAAGGTGCGGTGGTAAGCTATGAAATTCACAAAAAACTAGCTAAAAAAGCAAAAGACTTAGATACAAAAACACTTCATATAGTAAAACTTCAAGAAGATCAAATGAAACAGCAAGCTATCATTGAAGAACTAGACCGTTTTGTAATTAATGCTAAAAACTGGCAATACCGTCAGTTCAAAGAAGCCGCAAAATAAATAAAGATGATAAATACAATATAAGTTACTTCGGGAAAAACTATGAAACTAACAGAATTTAATATGAAACCAACGCAAGCAGCTAAGAAAGCTCTTAAAGAACATTTCAATGCTAACATGGACGTTGACAATTTGGGTCTATACGATACCAATCGTATGCTACGTAAAGTACGTGGTTTTATTGCAGAAATGAAATCTGCGGGTAAAGTACATCAAGGTCAACATAATCCAGCATACTTGAAAGCGGTATTCATGGAACAAGCATTAGCAAGTCACTTTGCTACATTGAAGGCTTTGCCTGTATATAATCAACGAATTGTTGTAGAAAACGAAGAAGTTGAAAAATCACAAGTTATTTTAGCAGCACAAGAAATGGTTGACAGTCTACAAAAGATGGTTGAGCAAATTTCTGACATGCTAGTTAAAGAACTTCCAGCAGTTGTTGACGGTGTTAACAGCGAAGTTGGTACAAATGAAGGTGATTCTTTTAATCAACAAGCAAGTGAAGCATTAAGCTCATTACAAGGTGCATTGACACAAGCTAAAGCAGGTCTACAAGGTGCACTAGGTGTTATCACTGGTCAAGGTGGTAACATGGACATGGGCATGGATGACGGCATGGGTGCAGAACCTGAAATGGGTGATGAAGAATTTGGCGGTGATATGAGTGATGACTCTGAAATGGGTGCAGAACCTGAAATGCCAGAAGAACCAAGCGAGTTACCTGAGCCAAATGTAGGACGTGCAAAGCGTTAATATGAGACTATTTGAGTTCGCTGACGATGATCCATTGCGTGTTAAGCTGGCTAGCGTTGCTATTCAGCTTAAGTCCAAAATAGCTGAGACAGAGGAACCGATGTCAGTTGATGACTTCTTAAACTTATTAAATGACAATGGAGTAACGATTGACAAGTCAGACATATATGATTTAATTAAAAAAGAACCATTAGTCAACATCATTACAGCAATTGAAGGTGATAAAGTTATCTTCAAAGGACAAGGTGATGATGAAGACTTAGAGGGTATGAATGATGAACAGCCCGGGGAGAATGAAAAGATTCTTCAACAGATGGCTAGTAAGCAAACTGCAAAACTAAGTTAACCAATAAGATTGTACTACAGAGAAATTTGTAGTACAATTTCCATATGTACATACCAAATAAATTTATTTACGAACCTATTAGTAGAGTTGATACACCAGAGGGACGTAGATATGCTACACCCGACGGTAACAAACTTCCATCAGTCACTACTATTCTTTCAGCAACTACTCCTGAAGAAAAGAAATTAATTTTACAAAACTGGCGTAATCGTGTAGGCCATGCTAAAGCACAAGAGATTACAACAGAAGCCGCAGGTCGCGGTACAAGAATGCACAAGTTCTTGGAAGATTACATCAAGACAGGGGTGTTAAATGCATCAGGATCGAATCCCTATAGTATCCAAAGTCACAAAATGGCTGATTCAATTATCAGGCAAGGCTTATCGCAATGCACTGAATTTTGGGGTACAGAAGTCCCATTATATTTCCCTGCAGTATACGCTGGAACAACTGACTTGGTTGGTGTCCATGATGGTAGTGAATCTATTATGGATCATAAGCAGACTAATAAGCCTAAAAAGCGTGAGTGGATTGACGACTACTTTATACAACTTACGGCTTATGCAACAGCACATAACGAACTTCACGGTACAAAAATCCGCAAAGGCGTCATTTTTATGTGCGATCCAAACGCTATGTACCAAGAGTTTATCATAGAAGGAAATGAGTTTGACAAGTATCAGCAAGAGTGGTACAAAAGACTAGAACAATACTATAGTCAGTTCGTATAAGGGGTGATAAATAATATATCGGACGGATATATTATATGCCAATTGTACAAATTTCAAAAATGCAACACAGAGTCGGAGCGCTTTCCGACTTACCTCAACTTGATATAGGAGAGTTAGGTTTTGCCACAGATCAGAATCGTTTATTCATTGGTGAGGATTTCGCTAACGTAGTAGGTAAGTCTAACGCTATTACTGCAAATGCTGGTAATGGTTCTGATATCTACAACACTGAGATTTTCACCAACAGCCCTAATTGTTTAATTAGTTTTACACAACTTACGGGTACACTTACACTTGCTACTGGAAATCTTAAAATTACAGGGGGTAGTCAAGTTGCCGGTCAAGTATTACAAACTGATGGGGCAGGAAATCTAAATTGGGTCACTGTTTCCGGAGTGGGAGCAGGACAGCCAGGTGGTTCAAATACATTCATTCAATATAACAACTCCGGTGGGTTTTTAGGTACTGCAAACTTTACTTACAATGACACTAGCAATACACTAACTGTTGATAACATCATTGGACACGGTAGTATTGGTACTACTGGTAATGTTTCTGCTAGTAAGTTTTTAGGTAATGGTGCATTATTAACAAATATTACTGGTGCTAATGTAACTGGTACGGTTGCTAATGCAAATATTGCCAACACTGTTGTTGCAAGTTCCCAGCCTAATATTACTAGTATTGGTACATTATCTAACTTATATGTCACCGGTAATGTCACAAGCGGTGCTAATCTTACAGTAGCAAACGCACTAAGTGCAAACAATATTAGCTCATACGGTACAGGTGGTAATGGCTTTGTTGTTGGCAACGGAGCACAAAATCAATCAGCACTTGCATTTGTACCAACTGCCGGTGTTAGTGCAAACATGGCGATTCGTGATTTCTCTACTGTGCCTAGTAATATGTATTTTGACGTATCAGTTGGTGCTAATGCGAACGGTCAGTTTATATTCAGAACAGGTAATGGATTTCATACATACGCAACACTTTCAAATTCAGGAACAACATTAAGTAATGGATTGATCGTTACAGGTAATATCTCATCTTCAAGTAACATTACCGGTAACTTGATTATTGGTAATGGTTCTAGCTTAACAAGTATTACTGGTGCTAACGTTACTGGATGGGTTGGTAATGCAAATATTGCAAATACTGTTGTTGCAAGTTCTCAGCCTAACATTACTAGCGTAGGAACTTTAGTTTCATTAAATGTCACTGGTAATGTGCAAGCAAATAAATTCTTAGGTGACGGTGGATTCTTAGGTAACATCAACGCCGGTAATGTCATTGGAAATATTCAACGTGCCAACATAGCTAACTTAGCATCTTCTGCTACAACAGTAATCGCACCTAATCAACCTAATATTACTAGCGTAGGTCCTCTTGCTAATCTAAGTGTATTAGGTAACATAGCAAGTAACGGATTCTTTGTTGGTAACGGTAGTTTACTAACTGGTACATTACCTAGTAGATCCAACATTAGTGTCGTTACTGCCAATATTGCTAATGGTGCATCGGCAAGTGTCACTGCACAAGGGTATAAAGGATATGCATTATATAGTTTACAAACTACTGCACCTGCATGGGTCACAATCTATACGTCAATTGCAGCACAGACCGCAGATGCAAATAGACCAATCACTAGTGATCCATTGCCCGGATCAGGTGTTATAACTGAGGTGATTACTGCTAATACTAATCCTATTATCTTTGCGCCGGCGTTGATGGGTTTCAGTTCAGAGAATGTGCCTGATGGTAATATCCAGATGAAGATTAACAATCAAAGTGGTGCACATCAACCTATCACGGTCACAATAACAGTACTACCACTAGAAGATTAATATGTCATTTAGACCATTACTTAGTTCATATAAATTTATACCTGAAGCTCTTACTAGCATACCTCTAGCGATACAAAGTGGTGTGTATATTACTCCGGTTGAAGTGACAAAAGCATATAATATACCATCAAGCACTGGGTTTGGAGTTACTATTGGTGTTATTAGTTTAGGCGGCGGATTTTTGCAAAGTGATTTAGATAAATCAATGAGTGATTTAGGATTGCAATCTCCTTCAATAAATTTTATTTCTATTAGCAGTGCAACTAATAACTTTAACGCTGACTCTAGTAATTTACAAAATCCCGTATCATTCAGTATTGAGAATACTCTTGATATTTTCTGCATCGCAAGTATGGTGCCGGATGCTACAATTAACATTTATATCGCTTCTCCTAATTTTTCGGTCAGAGATCAGATTGTTTCAGATTTTAATGCCGCTGTACAACAAGCAACCAATGACGGATGTGATATCATTGCCATCAGTTGGGGTACTGATGAATTGGGTGACAATGCACAACCCGGCGGTGATGTATTTGACACTGTATTCGCAACTGCCGAAGCATCGGGTATTACTATATTTGTTGCTAGCGGTGATTACGGGTCGTTCAATCCTGTGGTCGACAATTCTGTGAATAAAAATCTAGCGATTGCCCCTTTATATCCTGCAAGTAGTTCAAGAGTAGTTGCAGTCGGCGGAACTTATCTAACTGTTAATAGTGATGGTAGTAGAAACACTGAGTATGCTGCTCAAAATTCAGGTGGTGGTATAAGCAGAATAATTCCCGTACCACAATGGCAGAACAATCTAATATATAATACCTACCCAGTCACTACTCCAACAACATTAATTCAGTATCAAGTAAATCAAACTACTAGAATTGGCAGAGGAGTTCCTGATCTATCTGCACCATTTTTTAACTATGTTTTTTATTTTAATGGTTCTTTGATTACTGCTTCAGGTACAAGTGCTAGTTGTCCAGTGATTGCTGGTATGTTTGCTAGATTTATTGCAATGAATCATAAACAAAGACCATCATACGGTGCTAGCACCTTTATGTCTAAATTGTATGCTAACATGTCAACTGCATTTTATAATAAAACATTAGATAAAGCAGTTACCTTGTCTGGACAACCAACTAACAACAACGCTGCAAAGAGTCCTTATGGTGGTTATTTAGCAACAGCAAACAGTTGGAACCCAGTTACTGGATTAGGTGTGCCAAATGGTAGAATTGTGTATAGGCTTACCGGAATATCAGGGCAAACATTTCCCTACAAAAAATCATCACGCCCAACCTCAGGTATTGCATACCCAAGATAAATATATTGTACGATTCACATAGGGTGAATTTTATGCGGAAGTTCAACCGCGTAGTGGGTTAGAACCCACATTTTCAAGGAGAAAACAAAATGGGACGTCCTTTAGCAAAAAGATATTTTGGTAACGTTAATACTAACGATACAGGGTACAATCAAGATACGTATCAACGCAATGGTGGCGCTGGTATCGGTGGTCAAGGTGTGGCAAGTGTAACAATCGGTACTGCCGGCACTTACACATCAGGTTTACCTACAGCAACATTTTCAACACCAGACTTACCAGGTGGCGTACAAGCTACTGGTGTAGTTCACGGTAACGTGGTGTCAGCAGCTACTACAAGTAACGGTTCAGGATACAACTTTGGTGATGTATTGACTGTAGTAGGTGGAACTTCTACTACAGCAGCTACATTTACAGTTGCTTCAACATTGGTAGTATCAGCAGTTAAAAGTGCTGGCGGTACAGGTTATGCTGACGGTGACTTGTTAACATTCAGTACAGGTTTCTCACCATCATTAATCTTGCGTGTCAATCGTCCAGGTGGCGGTACAGGTTCACCGGACAATTTTACAATTACTCAAGCTGGTCGCCGTACTAGTGCTAACCCAACTAACCCTGTGACTTATGATAGTCATACAGGTTCAGGATCAGGATGTACAGTTACTTTAGGTTTTGGCGTTTATAGTTTCAGTACAGTGGTAGTTCAAGGTGATTATACTGCAATGCCAAGTAACCCAGCTAGCTTCACAGGTGGTAGTGGTACAGGCGCAGCAGCAACAGTCACATTTGGTGTAAGTGGAATCGTAGTTACTGATCCAGGTTCTGGTTATACATCAGCAAGTGATGCAGGTATCACATTCAGTGGTGGTTCAGCCGCAGCTACATCAGTAATGACTACTGATGACGGTAAACCTTATGATCCAGAAGCATTCCCGGCAATTATTGCTTATGGTCAAACAACTTCAGGTGGCTCTAACAAAATTGGTGATATCGTTCGTCAACGTGGTTCACATCGTTATTACTTCACAACAGCAGATGGTACAGCAGTTTGCGCTTTGAAAACATCTGGTGCAGCAAGTGCGGCAGGTGAGATGACTATCAATGCTACTGATACTAATGGTGGCACATATTATATCTCTAAATTAACAGCACATAAAGCAGTTGTAGTTCCTAATACAGGTTCATTATTTGCTGCTAATACAGCAGTTCACTGGACTTTCAGTTCAAGTGATTCTACATATGATCCAACAACATCAGTTGTTATTGACAACGCTTAATATTTTTAAGCACAATAAAAAAGCCGCTTTATGCGGCTTTTTTTATTAGTTTCTGTAATTTATCTTGTACAACATCAAAGTTGATTGTGTTAAACAATCCCGGATGTAATGGTTTTGGATAATGTTCAAACTCTACCCAAGCATAACCACAATGTTCTTCATTGAGTTTGGGGATAAACTCAGTTTCAACCTGACAAAAGAATGTGTGGTAGGTGAAGTTGTTGTTTACAAACTTCTGTATTGGAATAAGTTTTGGTTCTTTTGGAAAATAGCCAAGTTCTTCTAAACATTCACGTTCAACACCTTCATACAGTGTTTCATCTTTTTCAACTTTGCCACCAGGAATGCCCCAGTTGCCTGGGTTTCTTTCGTCATTCCTAAGTAAGTATAAAAATCTATGTGAATCTATAGCGTAGAAGAAAATGCCTGCGCTAGTATTTGTTATCATACTATGATTTATCTCATAGTTAAATGACGATAGAATAATCACCTTGATCGTACCAACCTTCGTAACTCTTCATCCATACACCAGCAGCCCAACGATATTGAACACCAGTGTATGTGTTAGTTACAAATTGTGTATCTGGGTATAGTTGACTGTCAAAGGCTACTTCCCATTTACCGGTATTAGAAACATATTGAATAATATCATTAGCATTAGCAGTGACAGTTCCCCAAGCAACACTAGTACCATCTAATCCTTCAACGATTAGATAACGTTGTCCGTTACTAGCTTCCGGTAACCCATGCTCAATACCAGAACTTTCATTGGGTCCCGTAGTGTGAGGATTGATAACTCTATCTACCGGCTGTAATGTATCTTGCGGTAGTGTGTCATTGTCAAAATTCAACAGCAATACTCTATCATCGGATGGGTTTAATGCAAATGTTGCAACAATTGGATTACTCAAATATTGATTGTCTAACCAAATTTGACTGCTTGGTTTTATTGTACCATACACATTTAATAAACTAGTCCAGTATAATTGTGTATTTGGATTTTCTGGTAAGTCAATTGCTTCATTGTTTGGATATGAAGGTTGGCTACCTGGTACTAACTGTAAACTATTTCCAATCAATAATACTTTGTATCCATATGGTGTGACTTTTTCTCGTGTACCCAATAACAACGAATCGTCTTTCATGTCAGTTAATGCATTGCCTTGAAAGATACTATTGATAATCTTATGAATAACACCAAGTTTCTTAATTTTAGCACTAGAACTTATCCAGACAGGCATGTAGAATTTCCAAGACATTACATCAATAGGATTACCTGACCCAACCGGAATACTACGACTACTAAATGTTAGTCCATCTTGATATACAACACTTAAACTAGTCCAATCAACAAAATTATCAGTAGATTGTAATTCCATTGCAGGGTTGAATAATACACCCAGTTGTTCAATTAACTCTAATTTTTGATTATAGTTAGTTGTCCAAAAATCTACAGTAATACGTAGTGTATACGGTACTGGCATCAGTCTTTCAACAGTGAATGCCTGTCCTTGGGTGTTTTCAAACTGTTGAGTATCGGCGTTGTATGTACGACGGCGAACATTTAGTTTATCAACAAAGAAAGGATCCTGTGTGCGTTTTTGATCGTATTCTAATCCACTTATATAATATGTAATCATTGGTGCGCTAGGCATGCTACTTGCACTATTATTAGCAATAATAGTACTTGCTTGACGACTTGAATCTCCATATTGAATTGGCACACGAACAAGTATAGGATTACCTGCAGGGTCATTACCTTTAGTTACTTGCCAATCTGAAAACACCCTCGCGAATTGAATTAAAAAACGACGGATTTGATTATCGTAGAAGAATGAAGCCATATAGTACCTTTTAACTATTTAGTGTTTATGAAATCTCTTAAATGCAGGAAGAGTAGTTTCCTTATCACACACGGTACAGTACATTTTTATTTTGTTAGGATCTATTCTATCTGCATTATTAAAAGGGTGTTCTTTGTTAGCTAACATTTTTTGTTGTGCTTCTTTAGCTTTTTGTTTATTTTCTTCTTGTTGAAAAGCATGGGTACCTTTAGATAACTCTTAATCTACTTGTATTTTTAAGATGTTTGAAAGAGGTTGTTGTTGTGGAATTGTTGTTCCATTAGTCAACGTAGTTGTTGCGGTGTTATTTACAAATGATCCCATCAATGTTTCACTTGATGCGGTACCTGCTTGTGCTCTAACGTTTACACCAATGCGTACCCACAATGTACCATCATATCTGTATAAAATATTAGGCAAATAGTCAGTACGTAAGAAATAATCACCTACACTTGGATTAGTTGGGAATGTGATTCCTGATCCAGTTGGCAATCCATTTGGAGCAGTACCATCGCCAATCAGGTAACCGTTTGTATAACCAAATCCTTGCGGAGTAAATTGTTTGATATATGTAAAGTCTGGATCAGCGTCAGCACGATAATCCATAACGTTTTGTTGTATTGGATTGCCCTTAAAACTTGAACCTAATGTAATTGTTGCACCAACCGGAATATTTGCAATTGTTGGCTTGCTAATTGAAATCGTATTTGCAACAGAATCATATCCTGCTAGTAATGTGCCCGGAGCAAATGCGTCAATCAGTGTGGTTGTACCGTCAGTTAATGATAATGAAGCATTGATATCCAAATCCAATGAACCTATTTCATCATAATATGTGTCTAAATTCAATGGATCAATAGCTTGTTGTACATGTAATGTAGCTGATCCAGTTGGGATAGCTTGTGCTGCTATCAAATAAACACTTGGGTATTGATCGGTATAAGAATAAGTGTTGTCTGCTGTACCGTATGGTTCAGTAATCACACTTGTTGCTTGAAGTTTTAATACAGGGGTTGATTCAACTAATCCAGAACCAGTATCGGTTCTTTCGGGAAGAATTTCTGCTTGTTGTAGGTTAACTTTAACAAATTCATGTAATGCAACTATATCATCTTCTGTTAGTTTAAATAATTCTTTACGTGCCGCAGCGCCAATACGTATTGCTGGACTAGGATTTTTATATTTAGGATTGTAGACTAATGCTAGTTCTCCCCTAATTGGAGTAGGACTATTTGGATTACTTAAAATTCTAACTGGATTAGCAGGTTGACTTCCTCGTGCATCAACTGTTGGAACAAGATATAATTGACTTCTATCATATCCATTCTTAGGAACAAGTCTAGCAGCTTCGGCAATTGCAGCATCATTGATAGCAATGTTTGTGTTGTAGCGACTGATAATGTCTGATAATGCATCGGCAGTGTCTAGTTGCCACATTGATGTGAAATATGTTGTATTAGTTACCGGTGTTCCTTCGGGCGGTGTTCCATTTACCATATAAGTAATACCATTTTCAGTGACCATACTACCATTGCTATATGTTGATGTGGTTGAATATGCGGTACCGGTACAAGGTGTACCTGCTGGAATATTACCTAGAGTAGTGTATGTTTTGTCTCCATATGTAACAGTATAACCCGAAACATAAGTAGAACTACTATTCCAATTACCAAGATAGTTATCTTTGTTGATTGGTTGACTTAGTATTGTACTAAATTCTTGACTATCAACTAATGGTTCACATTTGATACGCCATAAATGAGGATACCATGTTTGTGTAAACCCTTCACTGGCAAAGTTAGAATCTGTTATCTGGTAGTATCTACGTAAACCAATTGGCAACGTATCATTTAACGGATGGTAGTCTATTAAGTGTGGAAGTTCAAATACGTCACCAACCATTAATTTACGACCCACGGTATCAATCATGTCATTATAATGAACTGTGATAAAGATAATGTCGTTGTTTAAAAACAATCCAAATTGACTTAAATCAAAATCTAAGTTTTGTACATTATAATGTCCACGCAATATATAAATGTCAGGTGCGTAGGTTCTATCACGGTTTTCTAAGAACAACAAATCCTGTATCTTAGTAGGATCAAGATTGGTATTTTGAGGTTGGGTAGAGTCTGTACTTGTTCCCTGATTAGAGGGTCCCAAATATTTGTGAATGTATAAATCTGTGGCCCCGACGGTAAACATCTCCTTGATTGATCTATCAAGGAACTTGTAATCGTTAGATTTGGTTGGCCTGTAAAGTGAGAGTCTTGGCATAGTTTGATCCAATTATCTTGTATTTATGACTAAAGTATTACCATAAAACACTTGACAACAAATAGATTCTCATATATAATTGATACATTGTTAATAGGAGCACACATGGCAACTCGCAAGCCGAAACTTACAGGCGATCACTTTGTTAAAGCACTGAACCCAAAACATGCTGATACAAAATACACAGGGGACGAACCGTTCTTCCCCCTACAACCTGAGGATTCAGATAGAACAATTGCATTGACTAGGGCATTTACCTGGTATCATCACTTCTATAGCAAAAAAGACGCAAAAGAACTATTGTGCCAATATCTAGAATTAAACAATAGAACAGACGAAGCAAAGAAGTTACGCCGTGTGCATGAAAGTGAATTCCTGATGACACTTTGTTGGCTTGCACGTATGAATTTACGCGGGCTTGAGTTGTCAGATCATGAAGATTTAACCCTAGAAAATGAAATTAGCAGACTGTCTAAACTTATAAACAAGCCTGAGGTCATTGAAAAAGAAGAAAAACTTATTAATCGTCCCAATATTCAAGAATTATTGCGTGAAAAAGCACGTGAGGCTGCAGGTGAGTTAGAAGGATTGTTTGACGAGTTTATCACTTTAGGTAAAGCAAGTCAAAAGCCAATTGATGTTGTTGCCAAACTAAATATTGTCCCCCAACAAATCCCCTACATTGTAGAATTCTGGAAGCGTAAACAGAATGAATTTGAAGTGTTGAGCGAGGGTAAAGATAGTGATATCAAAGAAGCATATAGTTTCTTGGGTAAGATTCAGGTTCGCAACATTCTTAAATTTATCGAGAGTGTCATCGGTGACCTGAACAGTTATATTTCTGTCAAAAAAGCAAGTAAAGCTCCTCGTAAACGCAAAGCAGTGCCTGTTGAAAAGATTGTTGCTAAACTCAAATACTTAAAGGAATTCAAAGATGCAGTCAATAAACTTGACCTCGTATCAGTACACCCTACTAAATTACACGGAGCTAGTGAAGCATGGGTTTACGACACAGCAAAGCGTAAACTTCACCACTATATCGCCGATGAATACTCAAAGAGTTTCACGGTCAAAGGCAACGCTTTACTTGGTTTTGACACAAATATTTCCGAAATCAAAACTCTTAGAAAGCCAGGTGAGCAAATTAAGGAAGTCATGGGTTCTAAGCCTGCCGCAAGAAAGTATTTCAAAGACATTAAAGCAGTCAGTGCGACTCCTAATGGCCGATTCAACGAGAATATGCTAATCCTGCGATGCTTTTGATTGACAAGGTGTAATAATGAACGAAGCTGAAAACACTTTTAGGACACTAAAGGAAGAACCACTACTTATTAAAAGTGTGTGGTGCTACTTGGGTTTACATAGGTGGACTCAGTGGAGTAAGCCCATGAATCGTATTGAGGGCGCATACAATGTTGACTTGCAAACTAGGACCTGTAGTTGTTGCAATCAGTATAGTGTTAAAGTTTTGAGAAAGACATATAGATGAACGAACGAATCAAAGGCCTTGCCACACAGGCTGCTAAAGAATACCACGCAACTACTAAACCTGCTACTCACACCATACCCGGCAGTAAAGTGGAGGAAATTATAGAAAATGCTAAAGAGGCTGAAATAGCTATTATTCCTGATGCGTTTTGCGAAAAGTTCGCCGAGTTATTGATCCAAGAATGTGCTGAGGTTGCCGATAATGCTGATGCTACTAGAGAAAAATGGCAAAGTATTGGCAAATTTGTAAAAGAACATTTTGGAGTTGAAGAATGATTGATCCTAGATCACAGGAAGAAAAATTAGCAAGAATGGATGAGTTGATGAAGCCAATTGAGCAACAACTTATGATGTGTGATGACTATAAAGACCAGTTAATGATGGCTAGTTCTATGATGGTCACTGCTTGCGACTTATTTACTCAACATATGGGTACAGAAAGTGCGAAGGAAATGTTTACAATTTTTATGGAGAGAAATTTCAAATGACAAATCAAGTTGATTTAACAAAATATCAGGGGTTCGTTGAGGCAGTTACTAGTCAGGCTAGTAATGACTTAACAACATTTATGAATCGCTTAGATTACCTAGATGGTAACTATGTTGAAAACGAGGGACATGGACCTGATATCAATGTCCCGTTGCTTATCACTGCATGTATGGGTCTTGCCGCAGAAAGTGGCGAGTTCATTGAAGTGCCCAAGAAAATCATTTTTCAGGGTAAGCCGCTTGATGACGCAGCAGTATTTCACATGAAGCGTGAGTTGGGTGATGTAATGTGGTACTGGATCAATGCATGTCGTGCATTGAATCTTGACCCTAACGAAGTTATTGCAGAGAATGTTAAGAAACTAGAAAGTCGCTATCCAGGTGGCACTTTTGATGTTCACTATTCTGAAAATCGTCAACAGGGTGATTTGTAATGGCAAAAATTGATAAAAGTGTCAAAATAAAAAATCTAAAAACAGGATTAAAGTCATCCATAGTACCCTCACAAGCAAAAGGGAATGAGGGGAACGTGGGTAAATGGTATGAGACCCAGCTTAAGGAGAATGGGTTTCCTATGAATTCAAAACATGGTATAGATATACCTGATTTGGGATTAGAAGTTAAAACCAGAAAACTAGGTAGCAAAGCCCATCATACTACAGGTAACATGACGTACAATAATATTGTCAATACGCCTTATAAAGAATCTACTATTTTTCAAAAACTACAACAGCAAAATCGTATGGAATACGATAATGATTTAAACACAATTGTAGAAGAAACAGTTTATGATTTTAGAGACCCGGAGATTCAAAAGAAGATTGAAGAATCTTACGAAAACGGCAGAAGGCTTCTACGTGAAGCCGGCGGTGTCGTTGAGGGTACTGTTGTAGGCGGTGAGTATGGAGTCTTTGAATACAAAGAAGGCAATAGTTACGCACACCGAATTCCCGATTCAGGGATGAGAAAACTTAAAGGCATGTCAAAATCTGTAGTTAATGACATCTTTAAATTTGAATAAACACAATTAAATTTATTAGTCTATAGGTGTCCCAGTACCTTGAAATATGGCTATAACCCGTCCTAACCACAGTGACGGTAGAGTGATGACGACTAACATCTAATTTATAGGACTACCCATTTGGATGCCTAAACGCCTTGCCGCTGCAAGTAACGTTTCCTATATCTTAACGGTTGAAAGTTTGCCGAGTCATGGTAATTGCGATAGAGGGCTCGGGCTGGATAACACTTCCCGATGAATCATGTGTTATCATAACAGCGAATGCAGCAAATTCCCTTTATGGGTTAGTGAGACATAGACAATCCTCCACTGTAATATTTGAATTCATCGTCGCCTAAGTTCCTCAAGAATGTTTTGGTGTGGTAGGTTTATATCTACTCGCCATTGCCTAAGAATATATAAAACAACTCCGAATCAAATGAACCCATAGAATTTCCGATAAATAATGTATCCGGAGAGTATAATGAACCTACAAGAATTAAAAGATCAATTATTTCAAAACCTAAGATATCGTATGGGTGAAGGTATAGTTGATATTGAAGCAGACCCAGAACATTTTGAAGCAGCATATCAATATGCCATTAAGATTTACCGTCAAAGAGCACAAAATGCTACTATGGAATCATACACATTAATGAGCCTACAGGAGCATGTTGATACATATACCCTACCACAAGAATTTATCAATGTCCGTCAAGTTTTCCGTAGAACAATTGGTTTAGAAACTGGACCTAGTTCTAGTAGCTTTGATCCATTCTCCAGTGCTATCTTAAACACATACCTATTGAATTATAACTACAGTGGTGGTTTAGCTACATACGATTTCTATGCAGGATATATTGAATTAGCTGCACGTATGTTCGGTGGCTATATGATTTATACCTTTAACCCTGTCACTAAACAGATTCGTTTAGTTAGAGATACAAAGGGTTCAGGTGAACAGATTCTTGTGTGGGCTGATATACAACGCCCTGAAGCTGAACTATTACAAGATCCGGGTGCAGGTGTTTGGTTGGGTGACTTTACATTATCAACTATCAAAATGATTATCGGTGAAGCACGTGAAAAATTTGGTTCTATTGCTGGCCCAAGTGGAGGAACCACATTGAATGGCACCGCACTAAAAGCTGAAGGTCTAGCACAACAAAATCAACTATTAGAAGATTTGAAACGCTATGTTGACTATTCACAACCACTAACATGGGTCATTGGATAATATGAGAGCAAGTGAGTTCATTGTTG
>Ga0164297_10002860_pt1 | contig 16608 bp, 21 predicted proteins | sample GEODES058metaG_FD_113539 | JGI IMG/M metagenome (GOLD analysis project Ga0164297, IMG submission 113539) | Dystrophic lake water microbial communities from Trout Bog Lake, Wisconsin, USA - GEODES058 metaG | ecosystem: Environmental > Aquatic > Freshwater > Lake | place: USA: Trout Bog Lake...
AAGCCAAAAAAGGGCAAAAAAAGGCTTGACAACAGGGCGAAAGTGTGAGTGTGATACACAAAAGCGCCAGCGACACGCCACACAGGGCAAGTGGGGGGGTCAGGGTGTCACCACGCGCACAAGTCTACTTTTTCGTCCAAACGAACAAATCTTCAGACACGCTCGAGCAGGGGGGCCTCAAAAACCCTGGGTCTTGGAAAATCGCTACAGACCACTAAGGGGGGTGGAAAATTTTTTTTCGGGGGGAAATCCTGGACTTCGAATGCTACAATTGAACATCAGGTTAAAAGGAGATGAACTAATGGGCAAGAAACTCGACACCGTTGAAGAAAAAATCATGCTGGCGTTTGAAGAGTCACTAAATAAGTTGCGGACGCCTTCGCACCGAGACGACCAGTTCGAAAACGGCTACGCAACAGCGCTACAAGACGTCAAGCATCTCATTGCTTCTCTGAAGTAGTTTGTGGTATAATAGTAGCATATGACTACGCAACCACAACCAAAATCGGGGCGGCCCTACGGAGCCCGTGAACTCATTTCCCTCCTTGCAAAAAAATGGGGGGAAGATTACCTTGCTGCGGATGAAGCGGCCATTGCAGCGACGATTAGGGCCCGTCTACAGCATTCTAGAGTCACACCTGAAGACGTAGCCAAAGTAAATAACAGTGAAAGGATTGACATGAGCAAGTACAAGTCAAACGTGGAGTATATTGCAACTTGGGGGGAATCGCTGTTGAAGAGCCCCCACAACACCTCAACGCCTCGGGAAAAAAATTCGGGGGCAGACTCAGCCTTCTTTCACCTGACTCGAGACTTCTCTGAAAAGGTCTTTGAAGAGTTTACCCAGGGTACAGCATTCAACGTCTCCTTTGCCAATAACAAGGGACTGCGAGAATTGACGTCGGTAGAGATTCAAGGACTAGAGGGACTTCCGGGCGACACCGTAGTGCGATACAACGGCACATTCGCAATCCTGAAGAAGACTCACCAGGTTTGGAAACACAAGAACGAACTCCCATGACAGTAGCAGTAGTAACATTTATAGTGATACTAGGAATGATTTGGTTCTCTGAACCGCATCCACACAAGTGAGAAATCCCCCGCCCGGCGAGTGCTAGGTGGGGGATTTTTTATTGAACACGTGTTTTTTTATGTACCGTTTTTTGCAAAATTTTTCAACGGCTATGGCTGGGGTAGTTAAATAGTTTGTTTTGTTTATTTAATTTATGGGGGGCCACAATAAACTAATACAGCATTTTGTATTATCAATTGGCTGGCAGACTAGGACTCGAACCTAGAACGGAGCATCCAGTCTGCTCTGGGGCCTCGGGTCGAACGAGGGCTAGGAGTTTCAAAGACTCCGGTGCTACCTTTACACTACCCCAGATTGTTTAGGTGTTTGCGAATTGCGTTATCCGAAACTCCCCAGTGTTGCCATTACACCATCTGCCACTGGTCGATGGGGAGGGATTCGAACCCCCGAACTCTATTGAGGTCTGGTTTACAGCCAGAAGCGTTTGGCCACTTCGCTACCCATCGATATTAGTGGCGGGGGTGGGATTTGCACCCACGACCTTCGGGACATGAACCCGCTGCTCTACTGCTGCGCTACCCCGCTTTGAATAGTATAGCACACGCGGTACTACTTGTCAAACCTCATTCTGCAAATCTTCGGATTTCCTCAAAGATGTGATAGATAAGAAGGGCTTGGTGAATTGGCGCCTCCATGTATTGCAAGGAGATGATGGCGTTCTCTTCTAGCCGGTTTACCTGCTCGAGAAATTCTTCCCGGTCAATCATTCCCAGCCGCCGATAATTTCACCGATGGTCCGCAGGGCATCTTCTGGCGTGCCGTCGTTGGTAATTGAGTAGTCCCAGTCGTTTTCTAGCAACGTCTCGCTTTGGTGCCCGTTGACGGGACCGAGGCCGGTGCGCGCAACTTGGATAATGCTACCGCTCCGGTCGCGAATAGCCTTTGCCTCATTAGGGAACCTAACGTCGGGGATTACAATGCGGTCAGTCTTTGCGTTCTTGAAAAGTGTCTCGACCCAGATTTCTTCCCCCAAAAATTTGCGCCCGCCCTCGGTGCCAAAGCGTTGAAGAAGTTCACGAATCTCTGCGTACTCGACCTTTGCCTGGTCCCAGCCAAGCGTGTCTACAAGTTGTTGCAAGCGCGTGACTTCCCTAAACTTCTCTTCGTAAAAAAGAACAATGATTGGGTTGGTAGCGTACAGCATGTTACGCATAGCATCGGCAAAAGCAATGCACTCAAATCCGTGGTTTTTAACCATGAGTTGAGCAATTGTTGTTTTACCGCTACGAGCGTAACCGGACAGTCCTATAATTTCCATGGTGCCCCCGGACGGATTCGAACCGCCGACTCCCACGTTACAAGGGTGGTACTCTGGCCATCTGAGTTACAAGGGCGGGCGTTGGTCAGGTGGGAGTCGAACCCACACAAAACGGGATAGAAGCCCGTGGCACTATCCTTTATGCTACTGACCAAAAGGCTCCGGGGGCAGGGGTCGAACCTGCGACATACCGATTAACAGTCGGTTGTTCTGCCACTGAACTACCCCGGAAAACCCTTAGCGAAGGTGCTTAGCGGGAGCAGTCTTCTTGACGGGCGCCTTGGCCTTTGCAACTGCCTTGACAGGAGCAGGCGTTGGTGCGGGAATCAAAGCAGTCAACTTTGTTTCCAGTGTTTGCAATTCGGTGAGAACGTTGTCGAACTCAGCCTCAATGTGTGTAATGTACGCAGTGAACTTGGTGTCTTCAGCCTTGGCAGTCTTGATTGCATAAGCAATGAAGCCAACGGCAGAAGCAACCCACGAAGTGCCAACTGCGGTGAAAATGTTAGCGGATGCCGACATGGTTTTCCTTCCTCTTAAACCCCACGTATGTGGTGCTTTCCATTGTAGCACAAAAGTGAAAACCCTGTCAACCTTTTCAACCATGTCAAGTTTTGGGCATTTATTTAATACTAATATTAGTATATATACCCCTCCTCACTGGTGAGGACCCCAAAGTTTCAAGGAAATCGCTAAATGGTTGACATAAAACCCTGTAAATGATAGGGTTTTGCCCATGAGCGAAAACAGCAAAAACAGGTATCTTGTTCTTGCTCACATTGACAACGAAAAATTGACATATCGAGACGTAGTGGTACCAGATATTGTACCACTCTACGTAAACACCGAAGACCGAAAACACATAGGTTCCGCGCATTTGCGCAAAAGAGGCAAGCGCATCTATGCTCTCATTGAGATGACCAATAGCGTTTTAAATTTTGGGCCGGCCCCGTCAATTGCCCTCAGTCTCAAAAGCAAAAAACCGGTAATTGAAAACAACGTGTCCTACATTGACGAAGGTGTGGTACTATGTGCATACATCGTAAACCACGATGCGTGGGAATCTTTATACGGGAACACAGAGGACAAGCATGTTGAATTGGATTAGTTGGGCGCTCGGCGTTTATTTTTTCATTGCAATTCTTTTCTTTGCCCGAGTGTTTTACATATCAAATCGCATGATTAAGACTTGGAAGAAAGAAGGCTTTAATTTCCCAATTCTTAACCTCTTGACCAGAATGATTAGCGATTGCCTTTTTTGGCCTGTGTACATTTTGTGGCATGGATTCAAGAACATAATTGAGGACCTTCGTTGAACACGCCCCCCAAAATCCAGGGCAGTCATTTTGCGAACCCAAGTCTCCGCGGTGCAATTATTGCCGAATGCCCTAAGTGCGGCATTGTATGCGAAGACAGTTCAATCTCCATTTCTCGCATGACGGTTGTTTCTGCGGACAAAACGGAAACGACCGAAAACTTCAAGGGGACGATTATGACCAAGTACGTCATTGAAATTTTTGGAGAGTTTCTTCACCGCACCTGCCTTGTTTGCAAATACTCATGGGAAGACCCAACCGTCGACACGATAGGAGACTTGCTATGAGCAAATCCCGCGCAAAAGGCACCTCATTTGAGAGCGCTCTTGTAGAGATTTTGAACGAAGAAGGATTCCCCGACGCCAAGCGTCCCGGCCCAATCAACTGGGAGTTCGGTGACATTGATGGGGTCCCAATGGTCATTGAAGCAAAAAACCAACAAGCCTTGGCTCTCGCCGCCTGGATGAAACAGGCCGAGATTGCTTCTAAAAAAGCCGGCATGCCGTTTGTGGTTGTCCACAAGCGTAAGGGGAAAAATGCCCGTAAAGCGTATGCCACTCAAGAGTTTGATGCGTGGTTGATTTTGTTCCGCGCATACAAATACTGCATAGAAAACAACGTCGACCTAAATCCTTGACATTGTAAATTTTTTGTTGTACATTTATCGTATAATGGACACCTTTGGGTGCTCCTAGTTCTTTATGGAGGAACCCATGGCTAAGAAGTTGAACCGTCGTTCTCAACAGCGTTTGAAGAGAATGACAGACTCCCTCGAGGCCATTAGTCGGTTCACCAACAAAATCTCCGTTGTGGAACTTGAAACCCTTGTCCGCCGTGATGAAATCGGCGTCGACACCTATGCAGTTTCCAATACAGGCACAAGCATTGCCGCGTCAAGTCGCGGTGCAAGTTCTGAATTGACCCCCACCGAACGCGCCGCCGAAATCAGCATGAAGGGCAAGAAGCCCTATGACCCGGTTCGAGAAGAAGTTCGCAAGATTGAAAAGAAAATCATTCAATCAGAAGAAAACCTTCGTCAAATTGTAGAAAGCATCAACTTTCTTAAAGAAGGCGTTGAAAAGAAAAAGCGCCGTCAAACAAGCGAACCTTGCGAGATTTGCGAAGTTCTTCCTGCGGTTAAAACCGCAATGTGTTCTGATTGCTACCTTGATTGGGTAGATGCGGGGGCTCCCGACCGTTTTCGTTGGCGTGCATACATGCACCAACTGACAAACTCTGACGGGCAAGTTTTGGTGACTGATGTACCGCCCGCCCGCCGTCAAGTTTTAAATACTTGACATTTCAGAAATCTGTGTTAGTCTATGAACAAGAATCGGCCTCATTCTGCCCCGAGCACTGAGGAACTTTATTACCTTGGTTTTGAACCATGGCAAGTTTCTATTATTCAGAAACTACCGATTGACCTTCAGTGGGAAGCACATGATGAGTTCATTCGGCGTCTAATGTCAGACAATGACGTAGACAATTTAAGGTTCTAACGATTATGCACAACGACGACATTAACCAACGTTCAGAAGAACTCATTGAGAGCCTGGGCAACCTTGTTGGCGAAAACGAGATTGAGGCCCGTAAGTATTTGGGCGACAAGCAATACGAGGAAATCACAGCGTTTCTTCGCATGAACAACAACTTGAGCATTGCACAAACAGCGGCTCAAATTGAACTTCTAAAGTCTTCTGCGTTTTTGCGTTCGTCGTTTGCTTTTATTGCCCTTTGGTCAATCGTTCTTGCAACAGCATGGTCTTTTGTCATTTGGTTTAAGTAATGTCTAGTAACACTTTTGGAAAGTTTATTTCAGATTCGGTCAAGCCGCCTGAAATAGATGTATTTGGCATTCTGGGATACGTCCCAACAGAACGCCAGCAAGTGTTTCACGCGGCTTCCGCCGAGCGAGTAGACGCTATTCTTTATGGTGGTGCTGCCGGTGGTGGTAAGACAGCGGCGTTCTTGATGGACGCGCTCTACAATGCCGCAAATTTTCCTGGTATGAAGATTGGTTGTTTCCGTCGTTCATACCCAGAGTTAGAAGAATCGTTCTTGGCGCAGTTAGCCAAGTGGAACTACGGTCGTGACCTAGGTGCCAAGTGGAACTCAACCAACAAGGTTTTGAAGTTCGCTAACGGTTCTGTCATTAACTTTACATACGCTGAAAACTTGGTTGACGCATCCCGAATCCTCGGTGGTGAGTACCAAGCCTTTTACATTGACGAAGCCTCGCAAATGATGCCCGCTGTTATTCAGCACATCGAAGAGCGTCTTCGTTCCGGTAGCCGACTTGTTCCGGTTATTGGTTTGCGCCTTGCTACCAACCCTGGTGGTATCGGCCACAAGTACCTTAAAGACCGATTCATTAATCCCACTAAGCGCGGGAAATTCCGGTACGAAGAAAAAGTGGGCGACGGCAAAAACACCCGTAGCGTTGCTTTTATTCAAGCAAAAGTTACGGACAACCCTCACGTTAACGAGGGCTACCACGCAGTTCTTGACTCCATTCCTGACCCACGGCGCCGCGCAGCGATGCGAGATGGTGACTGGGACGCAATGGTCGGTCAGTTTTTTGAGCAATGGCAATACTCCAAGCACGTTGTGCCATCTTTTGAAATTCCAAAAGAGTGGCCTCGTTACGCTGGTATTGACTATGGCTTCAAGGACCCGTTCGCCGTTGTATGGGTTGCAATAGATAACGATGGTCGCATGTGGGTGTACCGAGAGATTTGCGTCTCTGGTTACAACTCCGACGAGCAGGCCAAACTTATTCTTGCTACCGAACAAGGCGCGGGTGAAACAGAAGTTATCAGAGTGGCCGACCCTTCAATGTGGGGAAGCCGCGGTACTCCTCTTTCTATTGCCGACGACTATGGCATTAACGGCTGTGGCATTATGCCCGCCAACAATGACCGTATCAACGGCTGGGCAAGAGTTCACCAGTACCTCAACGACGCGCCAGCCTGTGAATATCACCGGGCAGAAGGCAAAGAGCGTTGCCCAATGCTTCATGTTTTTGAAGATAAATGCCCGATGTTTATTGAGCAAATCCCAGCGTTGCCACGAAGCGCAGCCAAGCCGGACGACTCAGAAACACGAAACGTTGACGACCACATTCCTGACGCGTTGCGTTATGTTTGCATGTATGCCGGCGTTTATGCTCGACCCGTAATTTATAGCGACTCTTCTTCGCCATTCACAACGAGTGTTCCTGATACAATGGTTATTGTAAAAGAAGACGAAGCCCCTCCACTAAGGCAACCAAACTTTGGTGGTCTATTTGTTGGAGATTTTGGGCTTAGTCCCTTTTAAAGAAAGATAACCACATGGCTATTACATCATTTAAGAGGGGACTTGAGGAGGCCGCGAGCGCCTTTGAAGAGATTCTAGAGGCACGCCCTAAGAGTTCTCCAAAGCGAGCAGGCTACGCCACTGGTGTTCCTATTGGCGGCTCAACCGAGGTTAACCCCGGCGAAAACGTAACCGCTGGAACCCTTGACCGCGCCACGTTTATGCAGCAATTGCTGCAAGCGTACTTGGCCTGCCCATGGTCGTCTGCTTCCGTAGACACCATTGCGCGCACCGCTACCGCTGGTGGCCTCGAGGTTACTTACGAAGGCGGCATGACCGGCCCGATTAAGACGCCAGACGCGCCAGAAGACGTTAAAAAGGTCCAGCAACTTCTCAAGTATGTCAACCCACAAGACGACATTCGACAGTTGATGCGTCAGATTATTACTGACCTTATGATTTTTGGTGACTCGTTCACCGAAGTTGTTTGGGTTATGGGCGAGCCAGTTGCGCTGTACCCGCTTGACCCAACAACAATGACTGTTCTTGCTAACGAGCATGGCGTTGTCAATGGCTACTACCAAAAAACCGCCACAAACCGTGAAGCAAAGTTTAAGCCAAACGAAGTTATTCACGTTAAGTTTGACTCCCCCGGCTCAACTTTGTACGGTGTATCGCCAACGCAAAAGAACATTCTTCCAATTACTTCGTGGTTGTTTACTGCTGCACTTGTCAAAGAGACAATGAAGCGCGGTGACCCTCTGCGTGCGCACGTTGACTGGCCCATTGCCCTGCCTGAAGCAGAGATGCGCAAACTACAGCAACAATACGCAATTCGTAACTTGGGTGCTAGAAACATTGGTAACTTGTTTGAAACCAAGGGTGGCGCGGTCGTCACCGAAATGGGCTCAAACCAAATTAACAACTGGCTCAACACCCTTCAGCAACGCCGTGACGAGATTCTTTCTGGCTACGGTGTTCCGCCTTCAAAAGTCGGCGTTATTGAAGCCGGTAACCTTGGTGGTGGAACGGGAACCCAGCAGGACAAGACGTTCCGCGTCAACACTGTTGGTCCAATTCAAGAACTAGTTCTTGAAAAGTTTTCGTTTGCGCTTCTTTATCAGGCTTACGGCATTACCGACTGGGTTCTCAAGTTCGGTGTAGTCGACTGGCGAGACGACGAAGTTATTGAACTTATTCGTGACCAGCGTATCCGTAACGGTACTTGGACTCTTAACAAGGCTCGCTCAGACATTGGCGAACCTCCTGTTAAGGGTGGCGATGACGCGGTTCTTATTGACCGTCAGAACATGGTTCTTTGGGCTGACCTTAGCGACCTGTCTGCTGCAAACCTTGCAGTGGTTCAGTCGCAGGGCGGCACCATGAACATGCCTCAGTTGCCAAACACAAATCCCGGTGCTCCCGACGGCGCCGGAGCAAAAGCGCCAAAGTCTGCGGTAAGCCCCTCGTCAAAAAAGACTAAGCAGGCGGCAACCCCGATGGGCGCACCAAAAACTCCCAAGGGTTCAGAAACGGCCTTTGCCAAATTCCTAAGGGAAGACGACAGTGACGACGAATAATCAGACTCCCATTGAGTTAGATGGCAAACCTTTTTACAACGAAGGCGAGCCTGTCGTTCCTTTCCTCGGCCTTACAGCCGCTCGAGCAGCAGCATTGGTTCCAAAAGAAGTAGGATAATATGGGCCAGTACCCATCGCCAAAGGTTTATCACGCTGGCTACATGGGACAGGCAGGTGCGTTCGCAACGCACTATCGTTATCCGGCTGGGAGCCAAACGTACGCGCAGTTAACGGCAGAGCGTAACAACCTAATTAAAGCCCGTGCGGCCAAAGGTTATTACCACAAAACCAGTGCGGCCAAATCAATGGCACGCAATCACGAGAGTGCTACTTTCCGAGGCAATCTTGCCCGTAATCACGTTTATGGCGAGTATTACTTGGCTAGCATTAAGCAACACGCAGTTGGTGTTCGTTGGATGGCTTTTCACCAAAAAGCCAAAATCAAAAAACCAAGCATCAACGGTAAGTTTAGAAAATTTAAGGGCGATATTGCCCCTGGGCGCTACATGCAAAGAACTGCTTGGGGGACCGCAAGGAAACCTTCGTTTAAAAGCAATCTTACAAAGCGTTCAAAAAGATTTCACCACGTTCACAAGTGGCGAAGTCATGGCAAGTTTTTTGTGCCGCTGTAAAATTAAAATTTAAGGTAAATTATGGCAGACGGTTTTTCGCCACCAGAACAAGTCAGAAAGAACGCAGCGCGCTCGCTGGAACTCCGCAAGGAGCACGGTCGTGGTATGACCGCTGTTGGCGTTGCGCGCGCTCGAGACTTGTCCAATGGCAAGAATATTTCCGCCGATACCATTAAACGCATGCACTCTTACTTTGCTCGTCACGAAGTTGACAAAAAGGGCAAAGACTGGGCTAATCAGTCCAACCCATCTGCCGGTTACATTGCGTGGCTTGGCTGGGGCGGAGATGCTGGTCGTTCTTGGGTCAATGGAATTATGAAGAAACTTAACGCCAAAGAATCTCAGGAGATTTCGGAAATGGCCTCAACAAAAGCCGCAGTAATTCGTGGCATTTTTCTAAAGCCTGGCGTGTCTAAGAACCGTCGTCTTTACACGAAGAACAACATTGCTAAGGCTGTTGAGCGCATGAATCAGCACTTGCTCAAGGGCGAGGGAATGCCTCTGAACATGGCTACAAGCCACGCTGCCGCCTTTAAAGACGACGCAACCTCAACCGTTGGTCGTATTACAAAGGTTAATCTTTTGCCTGACGGTTCAGCCGCTTTTGAAGCAGAGATTGCCAACACGGCTCACGGTCGTGACGTTGCTAACTTGGCTGCCGGTCAGTTCATCAAGGGTGTTTCAATCCGAGGTGAGTGGATGGGCGAGCCCCGTTCTACGCTTCACACAGACGGCGAAGAAGCCACCACAGCCGACGACCTTGCTGTCCACGGCATTGACTTTACAAACAGCCCCGGCGTTGAAGGCGCGGAGATTCAGTACGCTGAACTTTCGGAATCCTACGACCGACACGCAATCTACGAATCCATTGAAGACGTAGAAGTTGTTGAGCGTTTCTCTGCTCTTGAGCAACTGGCAGACGAGAAGGACGCTTCAAAGCCTTACGGCGATGTTGACTACGCCGACCCTGGTTACCAGAAGGACAAGAAGAAGCGTTACCCAATTAACACCGCCGCGCACGTTCGCGCCGCTTGGTCTTACATCAATCAGGGTGACAACGCCAGTCTCTACACCGCCGCTCAACTTGCTCGCATTAAGACGCGCATCAAGTCAGCCGCCAAGAAGTTTGGCATCAACATTGTCAGCGAGCAAGAAGCGCTTGCTTTTGACATTCAACAAGTTCTCGAGGCTTACGCCTCAATTGCTCTTGTCAACGACGACGACAGCATCAGCATTACCGGTTACGCAACAGACCCTCACCAGTTGAAGACGGTTGCTAACCGAATCGCTTTTGGAGCCATTGCCGCAATGCACGCAATTGACCCAGATGACGACGGAGACATTTACCTATCTAAGCCTGATTGGTCACAGGTAGATGCAACCGGCGACGCTGGGGGCATGGGACCGGAAGACGAAATGTATAAAATAGACGACAACAACATGGAGTGCGCTGAGTGTGGCTGTGAATGCTACGAAGGCGCCGTCCACTGTCACATGTGCGGAGCACTTCTGCCTGCCTCACCGGCAACAGATGCGCTTGGCTGCGGCACTTGTGGAGCATCAACTCCGCAGGACGCCATGTATTGCCCCACTTGCGGGGACCCCGTACCACAGGCAGAGTCAAGCGACGATGCCCTAACCCAAACAGAGGAGGAAGTCACTATGACTGACGACCAGACTACTGCTGAGGCTCCGGCTGAGGAAATTGCGCTTGAATCAACCGCTACCCGCACCCTGACCGACGCAGACCTTATGGCCTTTGCCAGCATCATTGCTGCTGCGCTTAAGCCTGTCGAATCAACACCCGAAGAAGAAGTAACCGCCGAGGTTGCTCCCGAGGAAGAGGCCGCTGAAGCACCTGCTGAAGAGCCCGCTGCCGAGGAGCCTGCCGCCGAGGTTGCTGCTGAAGAATCTATCGAATCACAGGAGAACACCGTGAGCGAAAACACATTTACCGCTGAACAAGTTGCCGCAATGATTGCAGAAGCCGCCGCTAAGGCCGCTACTGAGGCTGTTGCCGCTGCTAAGCAAAGCGCTGTTGAGACGTACCGCAACGGGGGCCAGACCTTCCGTAAGGGCTTCGCAACCAGCGGTTCAGTAGGAAACGACGCCTCTGACTTGTCAGAGTCGGAGGAACTGGACCCTCGCAAGTTGGCTGAGATGAACTCTTCAGCCTTCCGTAAGGTTCAGGCAGAGGCATGGGGCTCGACTCCATTCTTTGCACACAAGTTTGCCCAAGCCGACCGCGGCTACTAAGCAAAGTATTACCCAACCAACCTATCCAAAATATTTAAGGAGAATTAGCCATGGCTAACGATTTGGAAGAGGCCCTTACTGCCGCGGGTGCTGCTGCACTCGTACAGAAGCAAATTGACCCTGTATTGCTCGAGTACCAGCGCCGCTACGCGCCACTGGTCCGCGCGCTGCCTACGGTCAAGTGGGGCTCAACAGTTTACTACTTCAACAAGCGCACACAGTTGCCCTCCGGTGGCTTTGTCACCGACGGTGGTGCTCGCTCTGTTTCCGTCTCTAACTACGCTCAGGAGAACTTTCAGATTCGTCTGCTCCAAAGCGTTGGTGCTGTCACGGGTTACTCGCAGGCTGTTACCGCAGACCTGATTGGTGACCTCCGTGCCCGTGAAATCGAGGGCGCTGCCCGCGGTCTGTACTGGGACATGGAAACTGCACTCATCTGGGGCGCAGGCACACCTACTGCTAAGGGTCCATACCCTCAGTTCGACGGCCTTGACGTCATTTGCTCGTCGTTCTCGTCCTCGTCAACCGGCGGTCCTTCGCAGGGCATCGGCGGCGGTACAATCGACAACTACGGCGGCGAGCCAACATGGGGTGGAATCACTAACCCTTGGACCGACGGTGTAGACCAGAACGCTATCAACGCTGGTGGCGCTCAACTTTCACTTGGTGGTCTTGACCTCCTCATCGACCTCGTTGAATCGAACGTCGCTGAGCCTGTCGAGAACTCGGAGTGGATGTTCGTCATGTCCCCCGCGGCCAACAGCCGTCTGTCGCAGTTGCTCATCAATCAGCAGCGCTTTGTCGACCAGGTTGAGATTTCTTCCGGTTTGATTGTTCCCACTTACCGTGGCGTTCCAATCGTGAAGTCGTCGTTCCTGTCGCCTCGCACTAACAAGATGGGCACAGTTGTTGCAACTGGCTCGACTGCTACTGGTACGCTTGCCGCTGCTACATACAACTACGTTGTGTCGGCAGTTATCGCTCGCTTCGGTGAAATCCAGGGCTCGACCGCCGCTACCGCAACCCTTGCTGGTGCCGGTAACGTTACGCTGACTTTCTCGACCCCCGTTGGTCCTGAAGGCGCGCAGCCTACCCACTACAAGGTGTACCGCGCTACTGGCTCGTCGCCTGCCAACACGGCCTACACCCTTGCCGGTATCGTTGACGCCAACTACCTCGACTCGTCGGGCAACATTTGGCCTGTGACGCAGATTGTCGACAACGGCTCCGGCCTCGTCGCAACTGACGGCACGCACGCAACGTCCGCAACTTCGGGCTACTTCTACGCCAACGCTGGCTTGAACCCATTGACCGCCAACGGCGAGCAGAGCATCTACCTGATGAGCCGCGACCCCAACTACATCGTGCGCCCATTCGTGCGTGAGATGCAGCCTGTCAACGTGTTCCCGACCACTGCTTCGCCCGACAGCCTGCCGTTCGCATTCGTTGCGGACACCACGCTCGCCGTTCGCGCTCCGAAGTACATCGGTCGCTTGGCCAACGTCAAGGCTGCTCTCGACAGCACCGCTGGTAACGGCATCCTGCCTACCACGACGTCGTACGCGCCTAACTTCATTGTTGACTAATTTAGTCAACGTGTGGTTACGGTTTAAGTAGCACACATTTCTAGTGTGGCGGGCGGGGCCCCTCGTTCCTCCCCCGCCCGCCGCGCTGGATTTCTCGAAAGGTTTTAAAATGACTTTGCTTGCAAAGAACGAGCCAGGCGGCGCTGCCGGACTGGTTTGGGAAAAAGCAGGAGCGGAAGGCGCCATTGAGATTCACCCTCAGTTGGCCCAAGAACTTCTTGCCATTCCCGGAAAACTATTCTTCGTTGTTGAAAAAGAAATAAAGAAGATTGAAGAAGAAGTAAAGGAAAAGGTCGAAAAGGCCGTTTCCAAGAAGGCAGCCCCCGAGGCACCTGCCGCTGAAGAAAAGGTCGGAGACGACCTCTCAGATGCCTTAGAAGCAACATCACCAACTAAGCGACGCGCAACAAAGGAATAGGTATACCATGGCAAATAACGGGTCACAATATTCGGACCCCGTTGCTCTTGCCACGGTTGCCGAGTTCTCAAAGCGCTATCCTGAATTGGTTGTTGACTTGGATGCGACAACTATTGCGGACATTCTTGTTGAGGCAACTGCCCACCTTGAAGACCTTACCGGTCGTCGTCTTGCTCCTTTCAAGGGGCACATTTACCAAGACCGTCTCTTTGGGATTGACCCCTCAGAGTACGGCAACAACGCCGACATGCCGATGGACATTTTTGGTTCATTGGGCATGTCACAGGCTATTGCACTTGGCGCCTCAACGCTCGTCCGCCACTTTTGGCTTGACCAGCACGCGCCGGCATACCCTGAACTATGGACTTACAACATTCAGTCCATGACCATTTACCGTACCTATGGTGACTACCAGCCAATTGACTTTAATCATGGTGGCGTCCGCGGCCCAGACGTAACCGACGGTCACGTTTGGATTCGACTAGGTACATTTGCCCCCGAGGGCTCACGAATTGAAGTCGTTTACGACGGCGGTTACACAAACGGCATTCCGCCGTCATTGCGACGCGCATGCTTGTTCCAAGCCGCTAAATTCATCATGCTTGAATTTGAACCACAAACCCGTCGCGAGATGAACCTTGACGACATAGACAAGCAAATTAACAGTCTAATTGGGCCTTGGGTACGTGGTTAATGCCAGTTAAGACAATTGTTTACGGCAAAACGTCTAAATCGGAAAAAAACTTCGCTAATTTTGCAGCCCGGCTTGACATTATCAAGGAACGCCTTGAAGACCCACAGCCGGCACTAAACTCAATTGTTGCAGAGTTTGGCCTCATGGAAGCGCAACGTTTTCTTGATGGCGGTTTTGCTCCTGAATTTGGCATTAATAAAGCATGGACTCCTATTAGCAAGGAGCAAGGGTATAATCGCAATTCTGAGGGCGGAAACAAAAACACCGACCAAACCCTTTTGAATTTTGGTTATCTTGCTCGAGCCGCATCTAATCCCGAACTAGATTATGTTGGGGTTAAAGCGGTAAAGATGATTATTGACCCAACCCGGGAAGCGCCCAGGGGTTATTCTCATGGTCGCAACTATGGTGAGTTTCACCAACACGGATTAGGCCAAAACCCTAAGCGTGAAATTGTTACCATCACACCAGCGTTTGTTAAAATCGCTAACAAAATTATTAAAGTCTACGTGCTTGAAGGCGCAGGAAAAGAAGTTGACCGCAAAAAGGTTAACATTCCTTCTAACACTTGGCGTCGTGAAGACGTTAAAGCGGAACTCCGCAAGTACGAACGTCGAATGGAACGTCGCAAGGCGGGCCTTCGCACTTTTGGTGAAAGCCACATTATTCACAGTGGTCGCGGCATTCCCAAATACGAACAGCAGTCAACATTCCTTGGCGGCGGAAGACTTGGTAAGAGGGGCTACTAATGGCAAACAAAGAGTGGTGGACAAATTGGTCCATGACAGACCTTGGCGATGCTTACGGTCCGGTCTACGGCGGTCATTCAGTTCAAGAGGCTTTTTACAACACGCTTCAGACGTGGTTTCCAACTTACATTGCCGAATTCAATCGTGCAATTGGAAGTAACGTTCTTGCCGTTCCTTTTGAATATCGCCACCGCCCCGATTATCGCACACTGCCCCGCAACGCAAAGGCAGCAGTGTTAGTAACGGTTCCTGGCACAGCCGGGCAACCAGAGATTTACCAAAACAATGTTCGTGCTCACTTTCACGTTGACGTTATGGTGTACATTTATGGTACAACCGACTGGCAAGAAACAGAAGCACTTACACAGGCGTATGCGTCCTGTATCCGTACCTGCATTGTTCAAAATCGTGCCCTCGGCGGTCTTGCCGAAAGCACTATTTGGGTGGGCGAAGAATACCTTGAAGGCGAACACAGTTCCGGTCGAACAACCGGCGTATCGCACATTCGTTTCTTGGTTACCATCGGCAATGTAATGAACATCTTTGGTGGTGTTCCTGCTCCCTCTACAGCGGCCCCAGCGCCGTTGCCAGAAGTGGAAACGTACAACATTACCGTCGAGAAAGAATCGCTATGAATCAAATCACAATTCTAATCCAGTCGAACTATGTAGTATTTGACGACTTGGGGCAACCGATGGCACAAGGAGAAATCCACACTGTCAATCAGACGCCGGTTATTGAGGACCTTATCTCAAATGGTCAAGCCACTATTGTCCCTACGCCCGTAGTCGAAGCGCCGGTTCAAGAAGTAGCACCAAAGGCCGCCACAACAACAAAAAATTCTAAGAATCAGGAAACTGTTTCAACTAGCACAGGAGAAATCTAATGGCTCAAGCCCCAGGCACTTATGTTACAGTGACCGCTAATGCCGCCAATGTTGCAGTCCAAAACCCCACGGGTACTTGGTTTGCACTTGGTGTTGCCGCCGGTCCTGCCAACATTCCGGTCCCCGTTCAGTCAATGAACGACTTTAACGCCGTGTTCGGTCAGATTGTGAACGGTCAGATTACTGGTCGCTACACAACCGCCAACGTAAACAGCACATTGCTGTACGACGCCCTTGACACGTATTTCCGTGAAGGCGGCATGCAGGCTTACGTAGTCCGCGTTCAGCCCACTTCGACCGGTGTTGCCGCCACTTCCGGCACAACTGGTGGTGCCTGGACTCTTACCGCTAGCGGTAAGGGAACATGGGCTAACTCGTCAAGCGCCGCCGCCAACGGTGTTATCGTTACCGTTAACTACATTTCAGCCGGTAACTACAGCGCCACAATTGCGTACAACGGAAACATCAACGCTTCAATCACTGGTCTTTCTGGTGACACCGACATTATCAACTGGATTAACTCGCTGCCTCTTTATCAGGGCCTTGTTAGCGCCGCCTCGTCTGCCGGTGCTTCGACACTGCCGACCACAACCGCCGCGCCTCTCGTTGTTTACATGACCGGTGGTACGGACGTTGCTGTTGTCGACGCTGACGTTACAGCCGCTCTTGCTTCAATCACCGAAGCCTACGGTCCCGGTCAGGTTTCGTACCCCGGTAACACCGACGCTGCAATGTACGTTAGCCTTGCTAACCACGCCGCTGCCTTTAACCGTGTCGCCTTGCTGGACGCGCCCAACTCGGCCACCGCAACCACCGTTGCTTCCGCCGTGTCGACCTTCCAGG
>Ga0164297_10002861_pt1 | contig 16606 bp, 15 predicted proteins | sample GEODES058metaG_FD_113539 | JGI IMG/M metagenome (GOLD analysis project Ga0164297, IMG submission 113539) | Dystrophic lake water microbial communities from Trout Bog Lake, Wisconsin, USA - GEODES058 metaG | ecosystem: Environmental > Aquatic > Freshwater > Lake | place: USA: Trout Bog Lake...
ATCGCTTACTTCCCAATGTTCTTCTTCTGGTCCCACAAAAGGTGTGGTTGTACCCAACATGTAACCAGCGTAACGACGGTTGGCATCGTTGATCTTGTTGACTGTGCCCGGGTAATCGTGTATGGATACTGTAGCAAGCTCAGGAGGTTCATAAAAAATTACATCAGCATCAACTACCAACCAAGTGTTTCCAGAAACCAACTGATCCAGATGTAGTTTAATCAACTGTTGCCGAAACCAACCTGATATCAGCATGTAGTTGAAATCGTTTGATGCAATTTCTGGAATCTGAGAATATATTACAAAATTTAAATTGCCAAACTCATTAGTCAGTTGATTTTTGACATCTTCTACATAGCCGGGCCAAAGTTCAAGGTTAACATCATCAATAATGACATCAATTGGTAGATTGGGGAAATATTGGCGGACCGAACGAATACACAAGACCGTTGTAAAAAAATACCCAGGAAAGGTAGTTATTACAACACGGTCTAATGCAATCATTTCATTCCGGAAAGTTCTTTGAGTCGATCCAAGAATGATAAATCCTTGGCAACTGGTTTCATCTTTCCTGAATGTCCGTACTGACCTTTTAAAGGTGAGCTTTCGTCTGTTTCCTCAGCTTCTAAACTCATCGGAATGGCTTCTTCAATTTCAGCATGATTATAGTCAGGAGCGGCATGCATCTTGTCCGGTACGCCAGCTGTTTTCAAAATATCTGTCAAGGGATCAGCATACTCTGGATACTCAGGTTGGGCTGTGTTATAAGGATCTTCGGTCTGGGTATGTGGATCTTTAACAGTCTCTTTCATGCCTGCTGCGTTTACCATTTTTTGTGTTTCGGCGTCTGCAAATTTATTTTGTTGTTGTTGGCGCTTATCAAAAGCCTTTTTAATCCATGGGTTTTTTAGATTACCGGCTTGGACAATATCCATTTTTTTAGCACCTGCTGCATCATGAGCACGCTGAAGCAAATCTATGCTTACCTCATCTAAATCTTCTGATTCTTCAGCGTAGTCACCGTGCATAACGCTTTCACGCTCAACAGCATAGTCCTCGTCCGGTTCACCACCAACGATGCCGCCACCGCGTAAATGGCTTTCCAAATTTTGTGCTACCCATTCGTGTGCGTCTCCTGACCTGTCTTTTATCACAGGATATGGCATGTCGCCGGTGTCTTTATAGTAATCAAACAAGGCATCATACAGGTGCTCGTCAAGATCACCTCCCTGCTCAAAATGACGAACTTCGTATTTGAATCGATCCAAAATATGATCAAGGGTTTCTTTGTCTTCGTCGATCATGCGGCTTTCGGCTAATTTGTTGATATTGCCTTGGGCACCAGGAACATGTTCAGCATCGTCCATTTCATCTGATCCTAGATCAGCTGGAGTAGCCTCTGGCGGATTCATTTCGTACTGGTCGTCCACTTGAAGTTGATCAATGACCTTGCGCACTTCAGGATGATCGCTCAATTCACTCATGCGGTCATAGACTACTTGGCGTGCATCTGCATTGGCATCGCGATCGGCAAGAGCTTCTAACTGATCAAATAAATGATCATCACCCAGGAGATCATACAACTGTTCAGTGGCATTGGTAGCGTCTGCACCCACAGGCAGATCTGCTTGCATGAGTGCAATCAGTTGTGTTTGTTTTTCAGGAGTGTCTGGCAACTGCCATGTTCCTTCTGTCAGGCGTTCTGCCCAGGCTTCAAATATGTTGGCTTCTTTCATGGCTGTTCCTTGTTGTTGTATGCGAGCCAGTAAGGGTAGTGCTGACTCAATTCTATCGTCTATGCTCTGTGTCACAAACAGATGTTTTAGGCCTTCCACTACCACTTCTTCGTCGGTAATGTCGGCTGGATTCCAAGTTTCAAAATAGGTTTTGTAACCGGTCTTGTTGCTTAAACTTTTTATATTGCGTTGTAGGGTTTCGTAGTATTGATTGGCCTGTTCGACCAGTTCAGCTGTGTCGCCTTCTAGGAGACGACCTTGATTGGCTCGACGGAAACGACTTAACACATTGATTTCTTCTACCATGCTCACAATATGTTGTCCACGCATGTCGTAGGGCTTGCCGCCCTGTCGCACATGTTCAACCATGGCACGGCCACCTGACAACTTGGTAAATGGCAACTTGTAGCGTTCGCCTTCGGCTGTTTCTACAAATAAACTTTCAATGTAGCGATAACGAGCATCTGTTTCGCCCAAGGTCTTTTTGTGACGAATCATAAGGCGAGCTTCAGTCTGCTTGCCATTCCAGCTGACAGTTCTAGTGCCTGACCATGATTCAAACAGGCCTTCTTTGACAGCCGCTTGAGTCATCATGCTGTAGCGTAAACGATTGATATTTTTAGGACTGAACTCCATGAAGTTCTTGACTGCAAAATGTTTCAGTTGTTCCAAGAATGCAAACCAGTTGTCTTTGTCGTCACCTTCCATGGTACGACCCACGTTGTCGCCAAAGTAAACTTCTAGATTTTTGTCATCGCCCAGCAGTACAACAACCGTACCGTAGTCCTTGCCCGAGTCAGCACGGAAATCAAAATTGAACAACTCAGCTTCAGCCGGATCCGGAGCTGGTTTTCCAGCTGAATCCAACATTTCAGGATCAAAATCTCTACTGATCAACAGGTCAAAAAGTTGCCGTGCAGGTGTGTGTTTAGACATAGTCATGTATTTATACTGTTAGCGCAAGACGCTGACGAAGGGCATAGGCGTCTGTATGATTTCACCGTGATCACGCAGTTGATTATCAATGCCAGTATCGTAGGTTTGTAGCAGTTGTAGCATGCGAATGTTCAAGACCGTGGCCATGACTAGATCGTCAGTTTCGCCCGGTTTGGCCGCATAGCCCGTGCCCGACGCCACAAAGGTTTTGAGTTCGCTGACCAAGCTGGCACTGCGTATTTTCATCCGGCCAGATTCTATTAGAGTCTTGAGCTTGTTGCAGGCAGCCAACTTGGGCTTGTGAGTAGTGTTGAATCCCTTGCGGTATCTACGGCTACCACCGCCGTTGGGTTCGCTGAGGAAATAGCCTGGTATATTTTCTTCACCATACTCAGCAATACTAATCAAGGCAGCTTCGCCAATGGTGTTGTTTTCTATACTGAAGTAGATGCTGTTGATGTCCTTTACTTCTTCATTAATATGCTTGCAAATATCGGCCAAGATACGAATCTGTTCAGGAATAGGAGTACGGTTGTGCCGCCACTCGGCTACCTGTTCGGTGGTGTTGGCATCAAACACCTGTATGGCCGCTGGGTCGCCGCCTGTGCCCAAGCTAGGATCCAAAGATACCACATATATACGGCCAGATCTAGGTTTTTGATACCAACGCACCTGGCCGGTTCGATAAAGCGGTTCGTGGCCTTGTAGATCAATCAGCTTAGCTGGTGCAATCAAGGTTTCGTCGTTGATAATGAACTCACAGCCCATTTCACGGCGGAAACGATCTTCGCCCAGTTGTGCTTGTTGTGCCACTGCCCAGGCTTCGTCACGATCTGGATGTTCGTTCCAGTAACTGCGATAAGCCTTGAATCCGTTGATGCCCACTTCGGTTGGGTTGCCATAACTATCTTCACACTTGTTGGCGCCTTTCCATAGGAGTGCAAACTGATCCTCGTCCGAGTTGGGCGTTGATGTAATAATGGCTTTACCACCAGTGGCCAAGGTAGGTGATATAGAAGTCCAGAATTCTTTGGCTATGGTGGGTCTGACGAATGCAAACTCGTCAGCGTACAAGAGTGATATACTCATACCACGACCGGTATTTTCAGTAGTTGTGGCCGACACAATGCGACTACCATTTTCAAAATCCAGGTTACCTTTGTTGTAACTGGTCACCCCGGCTCTGATATGATCTGGGCACAGTTCGTAAGCATAGCGTATGCGTTGCATTATTTCTTGGCTACCTGTGTACTTGTGTGCAGCAATGAGAATGGCTGAATCTGGCACAAACATGGCATACCATAAGAGATAGCCAGCGGCACTGGTGCTCTTACCAGTTTGTCGTGGCATCATGGAGATGCTGAAACGGTAGTTGTGATAAGTGTCAATCAGGCGTTTTTGATAGTCAAACGGATGGTACAGCATCTTGCCCTTGACCGGATGCTGTATGTAAAAGAAATTGTCCAGAAAATAATGCGGACCGGTCACAGGGTCTGCACACTTGAGAAACCCTTCCAACTGTTGTTCAGTAAAGCTGGTTTTCTTGTAGGGCGTTTTTACTAGGTTTGATTCTGACTGTGCCATACACTAATTTATGGCCGTTTCTTGGATCCGTATGGGTTTTCACCTGTCAGTCCTGGTCTAGCAAACCATAATTTAATCCAGTCTGGGTCCGGTGGTTTGAGTCCGTGCTGTCGAGCGTAGCGTTGTACATGTGTACCGGTCCTACTAATGTTGGAACCCTCCAAGGGTTTAAGCCTGGAGGGTTCGTATACACCTTTACCGAACTCGGTAAAACGCATGTTAGTCTACATCAGCATTGGCACCACACAACTTGCGTTTAGCATTTGTGAGAGCACCAAAGTCTACTGGCCATTCTTTGCCAGGAGCCAGCTCTGTAGCGTTGGCAGGCATGGCAAATTTAACACCGGCCTGTTGCTCAATCTGTGCAATTGGCAAACGGAACTTGGTCAAGTCATTGCCAAGGTTTGGATATGGAGCCACATGTGGGAACAACCAACCAGCGACCTGGCCTGTGTTGTCATCAATAACAATCTTATAGAACGCATGTGGCACTACTACACCCTTGCCAATTGTTTTATCACCAGGTGAGTATAAGCCACCCGACACAATAGTGAAGTTATGACCACTTTGTGCGGCCCAACCACGAACGGATGTTTCTAACAACTTCCAGATACCGCGGTTGAGTGAGCCAGCTTGTGGGCTCATGTTGGTCATCAAGAATGACTCATATTCAACCTGTTGATCCCATGATTGATCGCCGTCGGGTGCCATGTGACCTTTGTCGTAGCCGGTGCCGGCATAGTCAGCTGGCACAGCACCGTTGGGCACTGACTGATCCGGAGCAAATGCGTTGGAACGTGCTACGCAACCTAACGCATGGCCTGGTGTAAGTGTCCACATGACAAAGCGTGGCAGTTTGGCTGGAGCATCATAGCCTACCAGGTATGCTTCGCGACAAATTGGTTGAATTGTGCCCTGCACCTGTGGTAAACCGTAAGGTGCATGAACTTGACATGCGGCCACTGGATTTGGAGCCCGCTGTGTCCAGGCAAATACTGATGTTGTTGCTAGGGCAATTGCAAGCCCAACTAATAATTTTTTCATTTGAATTCCTTTTTTGTGATGTACTACTGTTTATTACTTATCTTGCATAACCTTTAAATCCTTTGACAGGACTTGTTTTGTATGTATCTTTGGGTTCAGACGATCTATGATCTTTAAAGGCCGGCACATAATCAGTGTTTATTACACCCATGGCCTGATGCAACATGTTGTGTTCTTCCTCGGTATAAGGATGTATTGTATTATATTTTTCACTCCAACCACAGTCATCCATCTTGACTGGCTTACGATCTCGCCCGTCAGCCATGGCCATGGCCATCATAAGACGATTCATATGATAGGTGCGATCAATTTGCTCGCCGTCGCGCACTAATTCGGAACCTTTCATAGGACGACTTTGATAGTCGGTCATTACACCCACCGCTTCGGTTACAAATTCGCGGGCTCTCATCTAGGATAACCTTTGAATCCTGTTACAGGACTGCGAGTATCTACATCGGTGGCTTCTTCACTGGCCATGGTACCAATTGGTACTGCATCGCTAGGAGGCATGCCCATGGCTTTGAGAGCATCATGAATGTAATCAATCACATGTGGATCATAACTGACTATGATTTCGTTTTCTCCAAACACAGATTCTTTGCCGTCAAATGGTGGAACATCATCTCGTCTGCGTTGCTCGGCACCTTTGGCTCCAGCTATGGCCACACCAAAGCGATACTGCAAGTAAGGATCTTGATTTTTCAGTGCTGGAATTTTAAACGCACCCGGAAGAGCACGACCCACATCCTGTGTAATTGTGCCGGTACGACCTTCACGGATGAACTCGCGGGCTCTCATCTTGCGTAGCCTTTGAATCCTTTTACCGGGCTAGTCTTGTTTGTTGTTTCAGGTTCGTGAGATGCTTGATCGCTGACCTGATTGACCTTGAGTCCTAAGCTCTTGGCTGTCTGTTTGATGATATCGCCATCTTCTTTACTATAGGTGATAGTATTGAGTTTCTGACCAATAGGACCATCTTTTTCTAATTTGTATCCGTTGCCTTTGCCATCAAGTGCCCCAGCGGCTACAATAAAACGCCACATATGGTAGGGATTTGAGTTATCTAATCCTGGTATCATTTGCATACCAGGAATCGCGGCAAGGTGATCGCTATGAAACTGTTCAGCTTCGGCGATAAACTCTCTAGCTCGCATGATTAGTGTCCTGCGGTAGCTGAACTAGCTGTGCCAAGCTCTCTGGCAGTAAAACCGCTACCAGTAATGGTTAACTTGTTGCCGGCACCAACATAGACCTGTTGACGATTGTTGGCAGCCACTTCTGGACTACTATTGGCATATAAATTACCAGCTGGTGCCAAGGTCACTGTGTACTGTACATAAGCTGATGCATTACCCACATTGGCAGTAGCCGGTTGACTCAAGGTTACCTGTGTGATAGCACCAGTAGAGGCTGTGGTAACCGAGGATACTGTATAGGTCGCATTGGCCACGCCATTACCAGCGGCCACTGTGGCGCCAACTATGTTGGCTGCTGTAAAAAAGTTGGTATTGATATTGGCATTGCCAGAAACCATGTAGCCGCCAAATGTAATAGGTTGGGCCACTGTTACCTGGTAGATATTGTAGGTCACTGTGGTATTACCGGTGACTATCTCGCATTTATCAGTATACCATGTTGCATTTGATACTGAAGTGTACACATTAGCCATTTTGATTAACCTTTATAATTTTTCCAAGTCTTGAACAAGCTACGCTCAAGCTCTACTGACTCTTCCATTGTGGATTGGCGGCGTGTCTGGTAGTTGGGAATGCCGCCACCAACCATGGTGCTTTGACCAGTGGACTTGGGGCCATTCAATCCGCCTGACAACCGACGCATGTGTGGGTCATCGCCACCTGTTACAGTTGGATCGGTGGGCCAATCCAACTTGTTTTCTTCTAGTTCGTTGCCAAGACCGGCCAATTTCAACAACATCAACAATTTGGCAGCATCTTCACCATCGGCCTGCACAGTGACACTTGGGCCTTGCCCCATGTCGCCACATTCTTCCATGTTGCTTTCAACCTTGACACTTTCAGTAATCATTTGTTCTACTGAATTGTTGAGGCTTTCGTATACGCCCTTGCCAAACGAAATTCCGCCCTTGCTGGACTTGCCGCTGGTTGTAGCTGTGGCTACGCTACCTGCTACAGTTGTTTCGTCAACTTTTTCCTCTTTGTCTTTTTTATCTTTGGCGGCCTTTTTCATTGATTCTTTTTTGTCGCCGTCCTTGTCCAGATCAAGAAAATCTGGCTTGCCAGCTTCTTCCATCTTGCCCTTCTTCATGGCATAAGTGGCACCTAGAGCTTGATTAATACGCTCTTTTTTAGTCTTGCCGGCAAATTTAGGATTTTTGCTGTGTACAAAATCATGAATCACATCACCTGTGGGTGTGTTCTTGGTAATTTTTTCAGCAATGCTGATGCCTTCCTTGCCTGTGGCCGCTTCAATACCACGCTCTTTTTCGCTCATGATATAGTCCATTACATTGACCAGCATACCTTTGGCCTGACTCAATTTGCCAATACACCATGTTGGCAGGTCTTCGTTGTCACGCAGATGCATTTCAAGATCACGGGCCACACGAATCATGGTGTGCAGTTCAGTTTTGACATAGTCACCTTCGGCTCCAAATTCACCAGCTTCGTCATGATCATGACTGCCTTCCATGTCGCCTTCTTTGACCTTGCGCTCACCCTTGTGCTTGTAAGCATGTTTGGTCACACGCTCAGGACCTTTGGCCGGTCCTTTTGGACGACCTTTTTTCTTTGGCTCGTCGCTCTTGACTTCGTCGTCCTTCTCCATGTCATCCTCGTGTTTGCGAGTATAACGCTTGCTGTAGCCAGTGTCTTTGACATCGTGCCGTGGATGTTCATCCTTGTTGGCAAACATGCTCTTGGCTGTTTCAGGATCAAAGGCAGTGCCTTTGCTCTTGGGTTCTTTCTTTTCCATCATTTTTTCATCGGTGGTGTCACCTGTGACATGATAGGTCTTGCCATCTACTTTGAATTCTTTTTTGCCAGCTTTGATTGCTTTTAATCGCTCGCCCGAGAACTCGTTGCCTTCTTCCATGTCGGCTTCGTCCATCTTGCCCCAACCTGACTTGGCACGGATAGCAAAGGCCAACTCTTTCATCTTGGTGTACTCAGGACTACCTTTGTGATGTGGACCCGATGCCTTCAAATGGTTGTATTGTTTTTGTAGTTCTGCTTTGGTCTTGCCGGCAAACATGCCTTTCTTGGCCGGATTCAGTTTTACTGGTTCGGCAAACTTTTCGTTGATGGGACTAAAGTCTTCATCCATTTCATGATGCTTGGCTTTCTTGCCAGCAATGGCTTTCTTTGTCATGGCCCGTTGACCATACTTTTCACGACCAATGGTGGCAGCAACTGCCGCAGGATTTTTTACCTTGGGGTTCTTGCTAATCTCTTTGGCCAACTTGGAGAAGGCACTTTCATCAACAGCGGTCCGGCTTTCGTCAAGACGTTGATCTTGTTTGGCAGCCAAGTCGGCTAGTCGTTTGTTGAGGTCGTAAAAAAATGTCATTATATGTTCCTTGGTTTTGCGCCAGTTGGTGGCTTGGGTTTACGATGCATCTTGGTCATAGGACTCATGTTGCCCATGGGCAAATCGTTTGTGGTCTTGGCAGGCGGTGTCTTGCCACCAGCCACTGTGAAGTCGCTGCGGTAAGTATTTTTTAACACAGCATGCTCATCGTACGGTGCTGAATAATCTTTCTTCAGGGCTTTCTGTTCAGCATCATCAGCTGGATAGTCAGTGTTGGCCAAAAGGTCTTTATTTTCGTCTTCAATTTTGGCTTTTTCTTCTGCCATACCATCTTCGTAAGGTACGGTCAACATGCGCACACGATTGGGATTCATACCTAACAGTTGCGACAATGCATGTATCTGTGGCTCAACGGCTGGATAGCGGAATTCCACATCCACATGAGTTACACGCTCGTTGTCGTATGCAGGAAAATCTGCAGGTTTGAGTTGAACTGGTGTAGTTTTAGCGGCAGAAATTTTGACAGGATCAAACTGTTTGAGTTTGTCTTCAAGACGCTTTAAAAAATCTGATTCTAAGTCGCCTACAAATTTGATACGATAATTGTAGGTTCTTTCGCTTTCGGCGAGGTATTGTTGAAAATTTTTCATATTTGTATCCCTATATGATATTTATGCAAATTTAATCTTTTGGTCGGTTGCTGATCAAACGCTCTAGCAGATCATTGCGGCTCAAGACTTGGCCATGAGCTGTTTCTACTTCAGGATCTTCACCACGCTCTTGATCCAGTTTCAGCTTTTTCATCTGTAGATCAATCATTTTGAGTTTCTTGTTCATCTTGGCTGTTTTAGCAGTAAGAGCATGACCCAGCATGGCTCCAGCCACGGCAAATATTTCTGAAGCATAACGGCTGTCGATGTTCATGCCAAGATCCATGAGATCATCAAAAGTGGCAGTGGCCTTGGCAGCCAGCTCGTCCATTTCAACATCGGATGCATCTAGGCCGCGTACAGCCGGCAAGGCTGCATCAATTTTGTCGATGGTGGTATCTATGGCAGCCAATGCTGTACGAGTTTCTTCGATGTTTTGAGGCGCAGAATCTTCAGCTGGAGTAGTGGCTTCCAGATTGTCAAACCCAAACAACTCTTCTAATTTTTTGGTCATGCAGATATTTACCGCTTTTTGGTGCCGCCATTGCGGAATATCTGATCTTCGGTTATAACCCTAAAACTCAAGCCATTGGCACGAGCCCATTTGGTGGCCTGATCCCATTTGGCATAGTTGATTGCGACCTGCGCACGATCTCGTTGGCTTTGCTTTTCTTCAATCAAACTCTGGCTTTTGGGTTTGATTTCAATCAGTTCAGCCCGCATGGTATTGTTGGGTCCGCGATAGGTCACAATAAAGTCGGGTACATAAGTAGTATTTTTTCCAGTAATGGGATGCCGGTAAGGAATACGCACTGGCTCGCTGGCCCATTGTAGGACATTTTCATTGGTGTCACAAAAGTTCATGAATGCCCATTCCCATGAACTACGGTATCTGGGTACTCCACTACCTACATATTTTTGTGCATTTTTGACCACATAAGGACCCGATGCAAACTTGCTCATAGATCAAATCCTAATGTTATGAGCTACATAATAGTTGGGTTGAGTCGCAACTTTTACGCCCAACAAGGTAGTAGCACTGCGCACTCCGTTTAAGAAATAGGCCAAGCTGGCCGTGAGCTGAGGCCCTGACTGCCCTTGTATCTGTTGCAACAAGGTCATTACTGGGATATTTGATCTTTGAGCCACTCTAAACAGGCTTACAGTAAAGTTGGCAGCTGCTTCGGCATTGCCAAAGACTGATTTGAAATAACTGAGCACAGCATCGTACTCGTCTGCCGCTACACTCTGTTGATAACTGTAGAACCGATCAAATATCTGTACTGTTTGATCAGTTTTGTTGTTGATTGCGTTGACTGAGCCCATGATTAGTCCTGTGGAATGTTACCACTGTCATAGGCCGCTTGCCAGGCCGATGTACTTGGATCTGCCAGTGATACTGGAGGACCAACTGGATCTGGTGGATTGGCGGTTCCAGGCGGAGATGAAAATAAAAATCCAAATGGCGAATTCTGTGCCTGCTGTGCGGCCTGTGGTGTTCCGAAGGCTACGGCTGGAGCTAATTCAGCCAGCAAGGCCTGTGTTGTGCTGTCTGATCCAGCTAGTGCGGTGCCTAGTAATCCGGCCGCTGCTGGTACTAGGCCTTGGCCCACTGCACCAACAATATTTTGCAAGGTATTCTGGCCCGTATTCAGCGCTTGTAAATCTTGTTTTGTTCCGTTCGGTACACTTACTAGACTACCGCTTTGTTGAACTAGATTATTGCTATTAGGTGCAGCAATTGGGCTGAGTGTAGTGTCATAGTATTCGTTACTGGCAAATCCAGGTACTGTTTCACTGGGTTGTGCTCCGCCAATATCACCGGAATAGTACTTGACTGTTTCGTAACGGAAAGTCATGGTGTGTGTTACAACCTGATTGCCTTGACTGTAATCGTAGGTGTCGTGGGTCCAGTTGGTGATCAACGGATTGATCATGGTGTACTGAGCAAAAGTCTTCTGACTCATGCCATAAATGGTTATGTCATTGAAGAAGGGCTGTTGCCCACTTTGTGGACCAGTCAACAGGCTGCTGGCCAGACTTTCCAAGGTAGGATTGGTGTAGCCTTGCCCGCTGAGACCCCAGTGTTCAACTGGTCTATTTGGAGCATACACATCGCTCACATTGTAATTGGCTCCAATTACCGGCAAGGGTGTGGCTAGCTGTCCTAGCACGCCCGACTGTGCTGGAGTATCGCCGTACTGATAGGTAGGATCATTGTAATAGTACTGATAGTACTGATACCACATGTTGCGTATCAAGTCACTGTTGTCATCGTTGAATACAATGGTTGCAGGATTGTAGTTGATTTTGGTTTGAACCAGACGTTTGCGATTGTACTGGTTCATGGTGGCCACATCTATGTCGTAGCTGGGCAACTGTGCTGTTTTAACCATCAATCCTACTCGTGGTAATTTGCCACCCGAAAACAAATTAGCCAGCGCCGGTATATTTAAATTGACATTGAAATATACATGAAATAAAAATTTATTTCGTGGAAGATATTGATAAGTTCCACTTGGACCGTTCTGTAGCGTTTGGCCATTGGCTTTGTAAAATCCACCAGTATCAAAGGTTTTAGCTGCGTGATCGTAATCAGTTAGACCTTTTCCCTGCGGAAAAGATTGTAAGTCTGTAGGAATTCCCATGGGCTAAATCTTAGCCTGTCGAAACGGGCTGTCCTGGTTGACCTTGACCTGCTACAGTAGAGGTAGGTGTTGATCCAACACCGTCGGTGAGATTGCCGTTAAGTACTTGCTGTGCATTATCGTAACGGATGGTCATGGTAATAGTCATGACCTCGTTTGTACCATAATTGGCTGCATCATAGTTTACAGCTTGCAAATAAGCACCGTATATATACCAAGTTTCTAATACAGTTGGAGCATTGGTGCCGTTACCGCCATCCAGCACATCAAACTGTACAGTAAACTTGTAGTCGATGCCGGCGGCCGAACCGCTTTGCTGGTTAAAGTCTAATTGTTTCTGTAATTGACCAGCAACCAAAGTACTTGCAGTACCACTGGCATCATCACGCAGTTTGCAAGTGATGTCGGCCCAGGAATGTTTACCAGCAATTTTAACAGTACTGTTATAGATAGGAAGATCAATGTTGTCAAAAGTGATATTAGGACGTGTGAAATCCATGACCTGCTGTGTAACAGGAGCAGCCGTAGGAGCAACACCAAAATTTGTAAAAGTAGCGCGAAAGCGATACTGTAGTTTGGGCATCAACAAACCTTGTTGAGGCTGTTGACTATTATCCAAGTCTGGTACGCTCATTCGTGTTAGCGAAGCTGTTGCCATTTGTTATTCTCCTAATATACTTTATTTATGGCGGCTTGTTGGGACAACCTTTGTCCCAACTGTGTTAAGCCGACTGTTGTGCTGCTATAGTACCAGTGTTTTGTATACGCATTGGTATGTAAATAAATTCCACTGCCTTTGTTGGCTCGATTGCAATGTCAACAAACAATTCGTTTGCATCAATGGTTGCAGGAGTATTATTTGTCAAATCACACACTACCAAATAATCGTAGATGCCGCGTTGACTTACCAATGCGTTCATCAGTGATGTAATCTGCCCAGCAATGGCCGAACGAGTTATAGCGTCGTTGGGTTCAAACAAGTACTGATTACCAATGCGTTCTAACTGACCACGCAGGTAAGCTACCAAACGTGCCACGTTGATACGATCCAATGCTGTGTTGGTTCCTTGCAGGGTATGATTGCCAAAGTTAACAATACCAGCGCCTGGAATAAAGGTGATTGGGTTGATATCATTTTGATACAGCACATCGCGCAAGGCTTGGTTAACAGTATTGGCTGTAAACACTCCGGTGACTGAATTAATGTATCCAATAAGTTGGGCATTGTCGACTACACCGCGTCGCAATCCAGCTGGCGCAAACCATGGATAACTGACCGCATCGCTGCGAATAATGGTGCGAATCATCATGTGGCTCGGTGCTGTGACTACCAAGTTACCACTAAGGTCAGTAGTTTGACAGCTGGGGTAGAATGCGCCCGCATAAGCAGCTCCAATGGCTGAATTGCCATCGCCTGTTGCCAATCCTGCACCGTTGTTGTTTGTCGCCCAGGTTACAATTTCACTTGGGGTCAAGCGCAATGGTGTATCGACCACAACAAATCCAGTATCTCTACGATTGTCATTTAATGTTACCATGTTTGCAGCAAGTTCTGGATAAGCTGGGCAAGCCAACAAATTAAATTGAATTTGATTTTCAAGTATTGTTGTATTGCTGTCAATGCCAGCACGCAGAGCCTTGACAATAATGGCTCGCTGAGCTTGACGTCCCATGTATGGACTACCGTCGTTGCGATTGCCACTGGCTGTTACCCAGGTACTTGTTTGAGTTGGTAAAGATTCACCTGGGAATGATGTTGAATTAAAGTAGTTGTACTCAAACTGTTTGACGTTGAATCCTGAACGGCGTGTGTTCCACAACAACATACCATCTGGATACAGTCCTGGATTTGGTGCGTCCAAATCTAAATAGTCGCTGACCAACAAACTGGTGATCGAAGGAATTGGATCCGATACTGGGTTGGTTGTGCTATTTGGAGCCCAACGAGCATCAGCAAACAGGATACCATTGATTGTGGTCTGATCGGTGTTGTTGATCTGAACCCATTGATCTTGTCCGCTGATATTTTCCCAACGGAAAAGCAATGGGTAATTTTCTAAATCACTGGTGTTGATCCACAGATCGCCATACTGCAATGGACTCTGTGTTGAATCAGTCTGTGTAGTTGGTGCTGTAGTACTGAAAATTGGACCTGCAGCATTGGTCAAACTTAAATCATATCCACGCACATCCAGTGGGCAGTTTTGATAACCAACCCAGGCACCATTGTATTGAATCATGATGTCTGCTGTGGTGGCGTCGCTGTAGTACCAGTAGGTGCCACTGGCAGGATTTTGATCTGGTGCTCCTGCACTGGCTATGTAGGTAAAGGTTGGATATGTGGCCCAGTTGCTCAGCTGATATCCAGCCGATGCATCTACAGAGTTTACATAAGTTACACCCACACTGTATGATGTTGATGGTGAAGTGTACACCGTGAATCCTGCTGTGCTGATAGGTGAATGAGTACCATCAACCAGGATGATATCTCCCCCGGCAGCATGCGTCAGAACCAATGCACCACTGCTGTTGACAGTAGCACTAACATTTTCTACACTGGCCGCACTGACTGCTGCTACGAAGTCAGCGGTAGAAGTTCCTACAATAGTGGCCGTTACTGGTGTTGTGTAGGTGCCGGTTTCGGGTTCAGTTGCGGAAATTGTAAAGGTTGAGCCTGTGGTAAATGTTGGATTGCTATTGGTTGCCGTGATAATTGTGGCACCTGTGGCATATCTTTCCAAAATTTGAAGCGCACCAGTAGAATTTTGATATGGGTCAATTTGGGCATAGGTAGTGCCCAACGGTATTGCACCGCCGCCCTGTGATGGATCCAAGGCATAGATAGCACTGGCATTATTAGAGTACACAGGGCAGGCCTGTGCAACAAATGTACCCAGTGTAGAACTGTAATTTTTAACAACCAAGGTCGCGCCCAAATTTACGCTGTTGGTTTGTTGGAATATCGAACCAGTCGGAGCTGGCATGGTCTGACCAGCTCTCCATTTTGGAGCAGCATAATTGGGACCATAGTTGTATTGAGGAGCATAGTACTCGCCAGCTGTAATACCTAACTGAGTCAAGGCTGTTCCTGTGACGTAGATTACACCACCGTTGGCTGCACCACCTGTTACACTGCCACCACTGACATAGCTGGCTGACTCAGTGCTGGCATAACTGACCGTGGTAGTTGTGCAGGCCGTTACTGTATAAGTGCCGTTGTAGCCGGTAGGATTGATTCCAGAAACTACAATTTCGTCACCAACAATAAATGGAGCAACTGTTTGGGTGCTGAAAGACAAGGTAGCCACTGTACCGTTGCCCGTGGCGCCAGTTACAGAAACTGTAGCGCCTGTGGCTGTGCCGTCGGCATACAGGTTCAAACTACCACCAATGTTGGCAGCATAAACGCCGTAGCTGTTGACAGCACTGTTGATTTGGCCAACTAGATATTGTACTGTGTTGTCGCTTGGTGTAGATGAAACTGTAACTGTATGACCATTGATGATCACTGTGTTGCCAGCAGTCAAGCTGGTAGGTGCAGTGGTACCTGTGATGGTGGGCCATGCTGTTTTCCACTCGTTGCCGCCGAGCAGAACCCAGGTGTTGTACAGTTCGTCGGCTGTGTAGCTGTCTTGTAACCAGTTTGGAGCTTGGGAACTTGTTGGTCCACTACGCTTGTAATAAATTGGATTTTTAAGATTTGTTGCCACCACAGCGTAGTTACCGATACTGCCATAGCTTTGCAAAGGTACAGTTGAATCGGTTTCTAAATCTCCGGTGTCGGTAATAACCAATGGCACCTGGTTAGTGAATGCCGATGTTGTGATATTCCATTGATTAAGACCCCATTTTGAATTGGTAGTATCTAACCAAAAGGTATTATTTGCCGGTGCGCCGGTTGGGCGTGTCAAACTTGCCGTCAGTGCAGCCAAATCAATATCAACCCGTTGTACATAGGCCTGATTGGTAACTCCCAATGCCGAGTACGCAGCCAATAAACCGTATTCGTTGAGTTCATAACCGTTAATTGGAGTGCCTGCTGTAGTATTGTAAAAGAACGGATTACCATAGGTAGATAACAAGTCTCGCTGACTTGTCATCAAATACAATTTATTAGCATTTGCAGCCAGTGTTCCAGGAGCAACTCCAGTACCAGCGCCAGAAATTTTATTCTGTGCCGTAGCAATTAAGAAGTATGGTACCGAGCCAGAAGCGGCTGGAGTATAATTACTTTGATCAATTACACTGACTTGTACACCAGGTGATAGTAAGGTCATAACAAAATCCTTTTTATTAATAAAGATATTTATCGGTTATCTCAAAAAGAGTCGTGTATCGCACCCCTTTGCCAAAGGTTTTCATAAGTATTTGCATGGAAAGACCCACTTGTACCGCCTGCAACCAACGATTTTGTGCTGTAAACTACTATCGTGATGGTGTTGCACACTATCGTAGTCGCTGTGAGTACTGTGTCAAGCGAGGACGAAAACAAAAACCACCC
>Ga0164297_10002863_pt1 | contig 16601 bp, 18 predicted proteins | sample GEODES058metaG_FD_113539 | JGI IMG/M metagenome (GOLD analysis project Ga0164297, IMG submission 113539) | Dystrophic lake water microbial communities from Trout Bog Lake, Wisconsin, USA - GEODES058 metaG | ecosystem: Environmental > Aquatic > Freshwater > Lake | place: USA: Trout Bog Lake...
GCACGCTGACGGAGGTGGTTGCATCCACCGGCTGCGTCCACATCACGGACTCCGCCGTCTGCACCAGTCGCAGGGTCTGGCCCAGCCCAGAGGGCCAGGCGACGCTCGATGTGACGAAATGCAAGACGTACAGTGTAGGCACTGCGCTGTCTGCGGCCGCGCTGTGCAGGTATACGTGCTGGTGGAAGCGCGCAAACGCCTCCGACATGGTGCCCACGCAGCACCAGAAATCGTCGTACGGAGAGCTCCATCCTGTGGGCCGCCATTGAGAGACGCCAGCCTTGGAGACGCCCGTGCCGTGAGGCAGCATATACAGGTACCTTCCCATTGAGGTACCGCGCTGGGTGGCCAGGATTCCATTCCAAGTGGCGCGCTCCATGAAAGACGCGTACCGGGCAATGGCAGCCGCACTGCGAGTTCGTGCGCGGGACAGCCAGTGCGCAATCTTGAGCGCATTGTGCGTGCTGCACGACTCCGCAGTGTGTGTGCCTCCGTGACTCGCATCATGGACGGTATCGCCCAACGCATGCGGTGCATGCCACAGCTCCTCGTATGAGTTGCCACCAGTGGCATACGTGCGCGTGTCGTTCAGCAGGTCGAAGAAATTGCGAGCCGCAGCCAGGAACGCGCCCTCGCCGGTGACACCGTACCGTGCGACGACGCCGGGTACGAGCGGCAGGTGCGCGTTCGCGTGCAGACCCTTCATCGGGTCTTGGCCCGCAGCAAGGGGACCGTGGAAGCAAGGCTTGTCAAACAGCTGCGCAGAATGCTCAAAGCGGCCTTGCAGACTGCTCGCACGCAGCGCTTCGGCGACACCTCCGTACTCGAGATTCAGACACTGTCGCCAGTAGTCGAGTCCCTTCGCAGCTACAACACGCTCTGCCCGGGCTGCAAGGTAGGCTGCCAGTTTGGTAGCGACCTCGCTTGCTCGAGGCACATGTGCCAGCTCAGCTGCGTCATTGAGACCAGCAAGCAGCTTGTGGAGTGTATAGAGCGGCGCCCACACGGGGCGTTGCGTCTCGAACCTGTCAAGCAGCTCTGATGGGAATGCGGAGACGTAGCCATCTGGTGCCTGGCATTCCGCGATGGCTGCAACCACATCGTTGAGCTTCGTCCGTAGCGTCTGCATCAGCGCCGCGCCGCTGCTGTCAGTGGAGGCTGCATCCACGCCACTGCCGCCGGTGAGGGCTGCTGCCACTGCTGAGAGCCAGTGGCCGACATAATGACCACGCAGCTCGCTGCTCGGGTGCTCCCACCCGTTGTAATGCTCCGTGCCATGTGGCTGCTCCAATCCTGCGGTGGCCCTGAAACTGTACACCAGTTTGGCAGGCTCCATGGAGGCCAGGTATTCCGTATTCGTCGCTGCGGCCTCCGCTAAAGGAGACGCGCCAGGGGTAATGACCACAGCTCCAGGAGGCAGCGGCGCTCGCGGCAGGCGACGCGCAAGCTGCCCTGCGGTGGCCTTCGTCTTGCTGCCGTCGGTCAGGTCAAGCGCCTCCTTCGCCGCGTGAACTGCGTGCCAGGGATGCACCTTCGGCTGCCAGCCTGGCCCGCTGTAAACTGGGCATTGCAACTCCACAGGCGACGCAGCAGAGTGCCAGTCGTCGGCGTCAGACATGGTCGACATGTCCATAGACACTTTCTGCAGCTCTACTGGCGAAGGCTCTTTCTTCTCACTGCGCAGTATTTCCAGCGGAAGCACCATCTCTTCCGTCGTGTGCTGCTCCACTGCATCTGAGACTGCAGGCGTTGGGGCCACAGAGCCTCTGCGATCTTTGGCCGGCGGCACTGTCAACGACAGCTCTGCGACTTCACCCAGTTCCCTGCTGCGTGTCCCCGTGACACGTGTCCGCACTCGTGCATATGGCGCGAGCGAGGCGAGCAGGAGGAGCAGGAGCACGACGCCGAGGACGCGCCCAAAACGTGTGCCAGCAACAACAGGCAAGCGGCCTTTGCGAGCGGCGGCCATTTCCGGCGGCAACGCCCGCGGGGCGGTCGGCTTCCCACGGGTCACACGTGCGGCGCGCATGCTGGGCTATGATGACGCCACGGGCATCGCGAGAAGGTGATCGAAACTGGGTGCGCCGGGGTAGATTACGGCCCAACGGGTACGCTCGCTTTCCCCGGAAACCGGTGCCTCCCGTCGCCGTCCATGGCTGGGAGTGATGCCGTCGAGTCGCGGCTGGTGGTCGCCATCCGGCCGCGGCCGCTGGCAGCCGGCGAGCCGGGCGATGTGGCCCTGCGCCTGGACTGCGGCACCCAGCACGCCGTCGCGTGCACCTCCGCTGCTGGCGAGGAGGTGCTCAACTTCGACCGCGTCTTCGACGCGGCTGCAGGCAACGAGGACGTGTACAAAGCTGTGGCGCAGCCCGTGGTGCGCGCGGCGCTGAGAGGTATCAACGGCGCAGTGGCAGCCTACGGCCAGACGTCGTCCGGCAAGACGCACACGATGCGAGGCACACAGAACGACCCCGGCGTCGTGCCACTCGCGGTGCGTCGCTGCGCCCGGAAGTGCACCCCGCGCCAGTATCAGCGCAATCGCTCTGACGCTCACAGGCTGCCTTTGCCTCGCCCTTGCGTGTCGCCCCCACCACTCGCTGCTCGTCCTGAATAGGTGGAGGAGGTGTTTGCTCACGTGGCGCGCACTCCGGACCGCGAGTTCGCCATAAGCGTCGCGTACCTGGAGATCTACAACGAGAACGTGCGAGACCTGCTCAACCCGGGCGCCAAGCTGGACGTGGTGGAGGGCCTCCAGGGCGTGGAGGTGAAGGGTAGCAAGCCAGTGCCTGTGGCGGACTTGTCAGCGGTACGTGGCCTGGCGCGTATCCGCACACGCCTAGGGGACGTTACAGTCACGAACCGACAGCTGCACTCCCCCGGTGCACCCCCGCCCCCTCCCTGTTGTCCCCACACCGCGGCGCTGACGTACCTTCCCATCTCCTCACGTCACGCTTCCACAGGCGATGCGTCTGCTTGCAGAAGGCGATAGCCGCCGCGCGACAGCAGAGACTGGCATGAATTCTCAGAGCAGTCGCAGTCACGCCATAGTGCGCCTGCTCATCACGAGCAAGCCTGCGGGGAGTGAACTTGAGGGCCGTGGCTTGGTGGCGGTGCTCAGCCTGGTGGACTTAGCAGGCAGTGAGACGGCGAAGAAGACGGGAGCCACCAGCGGGGCGCGCGCGACTGAGGGTGCCAACATCAACAAGAGCCTGTTCGCCTTGAGCCGCGTCATCGAGGCACTCAGCCAGAAGGAGAACGCGTTCCTGAAGCCGCCGTTCCGAGACAGCAAGCTGACGCATTTGCTGAAACCAGCGCTGGACAGAGGAGCGAGTAGCATGACCGCGCTCGTGTGCGCGCTGCATACCGCGGCGGCGCACAGCAGTGAGAGTGCAAGCACGCTGCAGTTCGCGCGTCGCGCGCGCTGTGTGGTAACGCGGCCGTGCGTGACGGAAGAGCTGTCGGCTAAGGACAAGGCCCGCCGACTGGCTGCTGAGAACGACGCCATGCGCGCACAGCTCGCTGCAAAAGCAGCTGCAGAAGCAGAGGCGCAGCGCAGAGCGGAGGCGGAGCAGGCGGCTGCTGCGGATGCGCAGCGTGCCGAGATGGCAGCGATAGCAGAGCGCTTGGCGTTCGTGGAACAGCAGGCCGCGATGCAGGCATCCACCTTTGCGGCTGAGGCGCAGGAGCTGCGCCGTCGCATTGCGCGGGGTAACGCTGCGCTGGTGAGCACAGAGGCGGCGCTGGCAGCTGCTGTTGCTGCAGGAGGCGAAGGCACAGACACCACTGGCGCAGCTTGGGGCGAAGCCGCTGGCGGACTCAACACGGTCGCCGGTCTGCGCGGTGGTAGGGAGCCTGGACGGCGAGCAACCACGGGTGGAGTGGAGGATGTGGCTGGTCAGCCACAGAGCTTCAGTGCCAGCGAGGAGGGCATGCAGGCCCTGCTGTCCTCCGCCGCGGAGGAGATGTCCCGTCTCAAGGCACTCCTTGAGGAGGAGCGCCGAGGAAAGCGTCGCGCAGAGGCAGCTGCGGAGGCTCTTCGCCAAGAGGTGGTCATGCTTCAGGGAGAGCGGGCTGCCTGGCGCGCGGCCGGTGAGGAAGCTGCCGCTCAATGCGCAGCCGCGCAAGCGGCCGCTGCTGACGCGGGTGTAGAAGCAGATCTTGCGCGTCGCCAAGCCACTGATGCCGCCGTGGAGACGGAGAAGTGGCGCGAGAGTGCCCGCAAAGCAGATGCCCGATGGCTGCGTGCACAGCACGATGTCGCCGCCACAGAGGACCGCCTCAAGATCTCTCGCGTAGAGTGCGCCTCGCTGCGGTCTGAATGCGATGCGGCATCCAGTCGCGCTGCGGCGGCGGAGGCGCGGGCGGCACGCGCAGAGGCTGAGGCCATGTCCGCGAGCGAGCAGGCGCGCTCGTTCCAAGCCGCCGCTCAGGCCGCTGAGGCCCAGGCCGCAGCTGCGGAGGCGCAGGCGGCGGCGGCGGCAGCGCGCGCTCAGGCGCTGGCAGCGTCTGTCGCTACTGACAGTGCTCAGCAGGACCGCACATCCGCGCAGGCGCTCGCAGAGGCTGAGAGCCGCGCGAGCGCTGCGGAGACAGCTGCTGATCTCGCTGCTGGCGAGGTTGCACGCCTTCGCTCAGAGCTCGCATCTGCGCGTCGTGAAGCACACACAGCAACAGAGCGAGCCTCCGCCGCCGATGCCGAAGCCGCACGTGCGCGATCCGCCGCTGCCGCTGCTGGAGAGCGCGCATCCCGCGCAGAGGCAGAGGCTCAGGCGCGGCTGGGGGATGTCGCCGCTGCTCTGGACAAGGAGGCGAATGCCCGGCGGATGGCCCACGATGCCTCTGCTGATGCCTCTGAGTCAAAGGCACAACTCGCAGGGTTGCAGACTCGCCTCGCGGAGGTGTCCTCTGCGCTGGATGCGCGCACGGAGCAGCTGGGTGAGCTGCAGAGCCGTGTGGACGCGCTGGAAGGCGAGATGGCGTCTCTCAGGGACATTGAGGCTGCGGCGGCTGAAGTTATTCAGCAGAACGAGGTCGAGAGTGCGGAGAAAGCGCGTCTGCTGGCTCAGCTGGACATGCTGCGCGCAGAACTGGCGGCGGAGTGCGCTGCGCGTGCGGAGGCGGAGGCGCAGGTGGAGCAGCTGCTCGAGGAGGGGGTGGGCACCGGCGGCGGAGATGAGGATGCTGCTCAAACTGCCGCGCAGCTGGAAGCGCTCGCCGATGAGGTTGTGGCGCTGGAGGCTCGTGCCGTGGAGGCCGAGACACGTGCCGCCGCACTGGCTGCCAAGCTTGCAACCGCCATCGCCGCCAGAGGCCCTCAATCAGTGACTCCCATCCCCTCTGCGCCCGTGTCGCACATCGCGCCGCATGAGAGCGTTGCGCCGGCGCAGGAGGTGCCGGCTGTGGTTGCACCCAGCGTCCCAGTGTTCACGGTTCCACCGCCACCGCACCGGCTGGTGAACAAGGACCACCCAGTGGCGGCACAGCGCGCGCGGGCGCAGCTGGATGCCGCTAAGGCAGTCGTTGCTGCTGTCGCTGACGCTGAGGCGCCGGCGGCAGTGGTGGCGGCGCCGCCTGCCGCTCCTGGAGGCAAACCCAAGTGTGGGGTGTGTCCGAATCCATCACGCGCGCGTGTCGGCGCACACGCGCACCCGCTCTTCCCCCACATCCAGCTCTGCAAGGCATGTCTGGCTGGCCGCAGTGCCGCTGGGCTGAATGACGAAGAAGGCGCAGAAGTGCAGGCTGCAGAACGAGACACCTGCGTCGTGTGCGCTCGACAAGCGTCAGATGCGTCGTTGTGCGCTACGTCTGGATGCTACGGCGCATTCTGCGCTGCGTGCGTGACGCGCCACTTCCCGGAGGAGGAGGCGGCGTGTAAAGCGCCGCAGTGGGCATGCATGCTGTGCAGAGAGGAGTGCGCCAAGCGCCGGGGACCGCCGGTTGTTGCAACCGCCTTCGCTGCGACTGAGGCAGCAGCGGAGACGCACGGCCAGGTTGACAACGGACGGCCTGGAGAAGACAAGGAGAACGCCCCAACTGGAGGCAACACCACCACAAATGCATGTGGTGGTGGTCTTCGCCCAGCGGGTGCCAAGCCGGGAGCCCCCAAGCGCAAGCTAGGCGCCAACCGCGCGCTGGAGGATGACGTGCGGTATTAGATCGCTTCGACGATAGATCTATCGTCGTTGTCGCTCATGGCTATTACAGGCGGATAAAACTCTTTCATCGAGGCAGACACACAGACAGCAAGCGTCATCAGTCCTTGAACTGCGCCATGTCCTCCAGCACCGCAAGCGCCTCGTCCCGCACGGACAGCACACGGCTCGCGACCGGGTCCTGTGCCAGCTGCGCCGCGCTTGTGGCGCCATCCGCAACAGCCAGGTCAACCAGCAGGTTCGTCACGCAGTCCAAGAAGCGGCCAGGGCGCACAGGCGGCGGTCCGTCTGTGGACGCGTCTGTTGAGGCGTCTTTACCACTGACAGTGCCAGCTGTGGTGCGCTTCAGCGGCGACATCGAGGATGCGGGCTTCATGCCAATGGGCTTCATGCCGCTGCGCTTCACAGAATCCGAGTCCGGCTTGTTATTGAGCGGCAACGCTTGTGTCATAGCGAACTGAAGCAGGCCCCGACGGACTGTCGTATCCGCCACATTCACGAGCTCCTTCAGCAGCGCCATCTCCCATCGCGGCAGCTGACTCGGCGGGAACGCGGCCGTGATGACTTTGTTCTGGTCCAAATGGCGCACGCCAACAGGCACAGGTCCGGGCCGGGCTCGTTGCATTGCCTCCCTTGCAGCCTCCCTTGCCAATGCGACGCGCACCAAGAGTTGCACGTCTGCTACGACTGCATCCGTGTCCTCCATCTGCTCCACAAGCCGCGATGCCGCATTTTCAACGTCTTCAGCGCGAGCACTGGGCACTGGTGCATCCAGGAAATCGAGCTCGCCGCCACCCCGAGATGCGAGGTCCAGGATGCGTGCGCGTGTAGCCACATCGCTCGCTTGTGTGAGCAGCTCCACGACTTGCACTTCAGGAGGCAGCTGCTCGGACACAGCGAGCAAGGTCTCCTGCCGAATACTGATCAACAGCTTCGTCAGCGGCGCGTCTTCGCGCAGACTCGCCGCATTGATGTACCTACAGGTCGCCTCAGACGACGTCAGTCATGACATACAACAGGCGTTGTGCAGGGCAAGTCCCGACACACCCGTTCAGTGCGGCCAGAAATTGCTCGTCTAGGTTCAGTAGCTCTGCTCGCACGACGTCTCGTAATATAGCCGCATGACTGCGCTCCGGCTTGGTACCGTCCACCTCCGCGGCGCCGTCCTCCAGGAAGGCGAGCTCGTTGAACTGGGTCACGATGCGCTCCAGGACAGCAGAAGCGCGCTCTACGAGCTCGTCTGCTGTGCGACGCTGTCTCGGAGCCGCGCGATTCCCACCGCTGTCTGAGTCTGCGGCTGCGGCGGCGCAGCTGCGAGGACGCGCTGTGACTGGAAGCGAGCAACGACCTGCAACTGCCTGCTTTTGACTCGTCCACCTCGGCGTCGCGCAGGGCGAGACAGGCCATGCTGCTCGTGCGGCAGGTAATTGACATGGTGGTCCGGTGAGACGTCCGAGTCGCGGTGCAAGGGCCTCCATCAAGCGCCAAGGACTGTTCAAGTGACTTGAACTTCAAGTTTGTTGTGCCACGCTGGCAGCTGTACCGCTTCCTTCGCGTTCTCTGTCTGTCACGACAGGATGGAGGAGGTCGCTCAAGCCCAAATCACGGCCCTGTGCACGGGCAAGGACTGCAGGCGTGAGGCGCTCGACGACTTGACGCTTGACGGACGTGTGAAGAGCGCAGGACCCGTAAAAGTGCGTGCGTCTCGCACACGCGACGCCTAGTTGTGCCTTCACACGGCAGCGGACGTGTGCGTGCGCGCAAGCTGCAGAGGCGTCGGCGCAGCGCACAGAATAGTTGCACCGGTTTGACACATGTCCCTCCGCTCACGCGCACTCCACTGCTCGCGCTTCCTGCAGGGCCTGGACAACCTGCCGGCGCTCAAGTCTCTCTCGCTCGCATGCTGCAACGTGAACAGTCTCAACGGGTGCGCACTTCGCGGCCGAGGGCGTGTGTCTTTCGTACCCGCCCCTTGGAGGAGAGGAAACCACCACCTTGTCGTTTAACGGGGACTCACGCGCGCTTACACGCGCCAGGTTCCCGACTCTGCCGGCGTTGAAGCGGCTGAACTTGTCAGATAACCCCATTTCCGGTGGATTGGAGTACCTGGTGTCAGCCTGCCCCGCCCTCGAGAGCCTCGAGCTGAGCAACACGAAGCTAACCAGCGTCGCCGCCCTGGCGCCCCTCGCGCAGCTGTCGCACCTTCGCCGTCTGGATGTCCGTTACTGCCCGCTGGCGAGTGGGTCGCTCGGCACGCAAGTACAGTCTCTGTTGCCACAGCTGGCTTCTCTCATTGACGATGACGAGGACGAAGATTTCGAGGATGAGGACGAGGAGGAAGACGAGGACGAGGGAGATGAGGAAGAAGGTGACGACGACGGCGATGAGGAGGAGGAGGATGACAGCCCGGGCACTGCGTTCCTGTTACACGGCAATGCCGACGACCTGGCGGACGAGGATGACTTTGCGGGTGAGGAAGAGCCAGAGTCAGAAGACATCGATGAGGAAGAGGGAGACGAGGACGAGGATGGGGACGCTGCAGCCGCTGCCGCCAAGAAACCCCGCACGCAATGAGAGGCTCTCAACTGTGGGAGCAGGCGACATGCGAACATATGAATGCGTGCCGTATACAAGGTACAAAATTTGAGCTGTCACTTGTGTCTCCTCTATCTATCGTCGCCAGCCTCGGTTGGCGTGCAGCTCTGCAAGGCCTACCCGCGGCGGTAGGTCCGGCTTCAGCACTATGGCAGGCACGCCCATGACGGGCGACGCAGGGCGGGAAGCCGGGCCGCTCAGGTGCTGGAGGTTGGACGAAGAGCCTCCTCGCCAACGGCCGAGAGCAGACTCCAAGCACGTCATGTCGCCGTTCAGCTTCGCCACGGTGCTCTGCAGCGTCGCCCTTTCCACAAGGAGGTCGTCTACTGTGCGTTGCAGAGTTGCTGTGTCCTCACACGGGTCACACTGAGTCTCGGCGTCGACACAACGTTTGTTCGGCCTCACGTGACCGCAGAACGCTGCAGAGACGAGCGTTTCCCAGCTCGGAACGTTTCCCATACGCAAAGAGCGCACACAAGCCCTCCTAAGAGCCCTCTCGCTCCTGCGAAGAGCGCAAACGTGGGAGATTTAGAAAAACGGCTCTGAACCAAGGCAGGCCTTTTCCTCCACCACGGGGCGCAGTCAGAGACACATAGAGTGCGCGTTGAAGCATCCATGATATGAGTGACTCATAATTCATACTTTACGGCCCATCAAACGCGCATTGGGGTCGCTGGTGCAGGTGGGAGGGATGCAATCCCTTCTTTGACGGGAAGTCGTGGCGGCGTGCCCGACGGCGGCTGCGTGCGACCACTGCCTACATGCGCCGCAGGAGGAGGTGTTCGACCACTGATGCCGTGCGTGTCCAGCCACTGCGTGAAGGATGGTGAATCAGTGGGCAGCATCTGCGCCGCCAGAAGCGCGGCGGCGGAATCATCATGCGGCGCCTTCCACCCAGCAAGCTCTGGCCACGTAGCCACGCGATGCGCTGGCGGATCCTTATGCAGCGGCTCCAGTCGAGCGGTCAGGCGTCGGGCTTGGGATGCGCCTTGGCGTGTGGCCCGCACTGCTGGCGCAGGGGTGCGCCAGCACGATAGGGATGTGCCTAATGCCGCCAGCAGGTGCTTGCTCATCGCCTCCGTGTGCGACTTTGTGGCGGCGCCATCTTCAGACGCTGTGCTTGCAGATGCCCCCATCCACAAGATGAGCTCTGTGCCTGCGTCAAGAAGGAGCGTGTCTTGGCTGCGTAGCGCCATGTCCACCACAGGCACTTCCGTCAACAGCGCCGGGTGATGCTCTCCATCCAACGAGGCCCACGGAGAGGTGAGCGATCTGAGCACTCGGCCACAGGGCGGCACTCCACGGGTGTCATCACCTGGCGCTGGCGCCGCCACAGAAGCAGCGAACTGTGCGGCTGCATCTGCAATCGAGGCGCCAGCTGCGCAGTGGACCCGGTATAGACGAGGCATGACAGTGGCAGCACCCTGATCCACAGGCGCATGAACAAGCCACGCCATGGCAGCAGTTGCGCCCTCACATGCAGCAGGTGATGAGCCAGCAGCGAGTGGGCCCCGTGTTGCGTGGTACAGGTAGCGCGCAAAGTCGCATAAGGGGTTGCTCAACACAAACTGCGGGCCTTTACTGCGCCTTCGTCCCAGGCCGCCAGTTGCAGCCCTGTCAGCCCGCGTCCCGTGATGAGCAGCCATGTGTGTGAGGCGCTGCACGCACTGCGCCTCCTGCAGTGCCATGGCTCCAGGCACATTTGGCGCATAGGAGGTCACTGCCAATGGAATGCTGCTGTCGCTCACCACGCCATCCGCTGACATGTTCGCAGCTGCCACATCGCTATCTGTAGCCTTGATGCTGCGACACGCATCAGCTGCATCAGCCTTGAGTGCCAGCAGCGCAGCGATCTTGGCGACAACACTGTTTCCATACACCTCCTCGTCGGCAGTGCACTTCAAGCGACGTGTGATGACGCGCACACTGTCGCACGTGGTTTCAGGTCCCTGCATGCCGGCATCGCCTGCGCCTGCTGCATCGCGACTAGCGGCGAACACGCTTCGTATGACGAATTGAATGAGCATATGCCGCGCGGGCGTGTCCTCCTGCAGACGCAGCAGGTAGCCTACGGAGCCACACGCTCGGTGCTGTGGCGACGGGTACAATGCCGTCGCGGCGGCCGTGTCTGGATAAGAGGGACCCCCTGAGTTCGGCACAGCTTGCGGCGCCATGTCTGCGCCTTTAGGCATCGGCGCAACACCACCGATGATGCGATGCACTTGCACACCTTGAGTGCACCGCACATCCACGCCTGCTGCAACAGGAATGCACGACGCTTGGTGAGCGTCCTGCCCACCAGCCAGCAGACTTGGCAGCACCGCGGCCGCGGCCGCGCCGGTGGTGCCAAAGCCGTCTGTACACAGGACAGCAACGCCGCCGGAGCCGTGGATCATAGGCATCAGACGAGGGATATCACAAGGCGCTGTTCCACATGACAGCACATCAACGACGACGCCAGCGCGCCGAGCAGCTGCGCCCAGTTCTGTCCACACACTGTGCGCGTCGCCACCACTGCCAGGTCCCACAGTGGGCGGGCCAGCAGCGAGGAGGGCGATGCGTCCGTGCACGGCGACCTCGGCCCAAGGACTGCGCTCAATCTGGTCGTCTGATGCTGTTGACACCCCTGCAGCGCCTCGAACCAGCTGCAGGGCTGTTGCAACTGCAGGGCCGATGCACCGGGGCAGTGTCCCCGTGGCTGGTTTCTGGTCTGCAGTCAGCCGCTGTTGTGGCCACGGACGTAGAGCCTGCAAGGCGTGCTCCAAAGCGGCCCTAGATGAAGAGACGTGTGCGATGCAGACCGCGCCGTGTGTTTCAGCGTCGTGAAGCATGCGTGTGCGCTGCTCCATGTTGGCAAGGGCGTGGATGCTGGTGCACTCCGCTGGTTCCCCAAATGCCACGTCTTCGTCACCGCCAGCAGGTGCACCGCCCAGATGATGCACGGCGACGCAGGAGGTGTACGTGACCAGGCAAATGCGTGCATCTGCCGGCAATGCATCCATCGCGGCGAGCAGCGCAGTGCGTGCCCCTGCCATCTGGCTCTCATCCAGCGTCGCATCGAGCACGAATGCGCAACACGGCGGTGGCATCACCAGCGGCACGTGCTCCGTGCTCCCGCTCCGAGGCGATGAGCTCGGCGGAGGGCGCTGCAGCGCGTAGTCCACCACGTGGTGGGCCAACTCCGGCACCTCTCCTCTCTCGACGCCCACATAGACGCGGCAGAAGCTGGAGGCGTTGCAAAAGACGCACACCCAGCGCCCGTTGCGATGGTCCACGTCGCAGTACCGGTTCGCGAACGCGCCGCAGACGAGGCAGCGCTGAGGCTCCCGGCGGAGGTGCGGCGGTGGCAGCTGGCTTCTCGTGTCGCCGCTGTGGCACGCGTCTGGTGTCGCGAACGGCTGAAGAAGCACGCCTAGAGGCAGGCTTCCCGTGTTGGCCATGCTTTTGAGGTTGGGGAACTGTGCGCGGAGTGGCAACACAAGGATCGCAGTCAGCGCGTTAGCACTCTGACTGCTGCCCGCAGGTACGACAGTGACTGACGCACCAGGCGCGACGAGAAGAACACGATGCCGTCATCCACGTCGCCTTCGTCTGCATACGGCACCGGCTCCGGCGGCGGCTCAGGCACAGCGAGCACCTCAGGCTGCAGTGTCGTCTGGCCAGCGTGCAGCGGCAACAACGGTCGCCGCTCCTCCTCGATGGCGGCTAGCGCTATATGTTCGAACAGCGTGTCCATTTTTCACGTCGCGTCGAGCAGGCCTTGCAGCCTCTGTCTTTTGCAGCGTACGCTGGCGAAGGAGCGCTGCAGGCGCCCTTGGCGCAAATTATTTTAGTTGCGCATGAGCAAGAATCGTCACTGTGCGACAGAAGGCCCCAAAAGGGTCGCGCGAAAGGCGCGAGCTAGTGCTGCAGTCTGCGACGTGGGCATGCGCCCCATTCCGGAGGACTAAGCTGACTCGAAAACAGTATTCTGTATTACATTGAGCGCGCGCTGCGCTCAGTGTCTGCATGGCTGGGTGACGAGTCCAGGTCGCATGCGATTGAAACAAGCGTGCACAAATCTTCAGCCTCAAGAGTGCCTCCTGTGTCGTCGCCACTCCGCACGTATTTAGCAAAGTCGTCATCTGGCAGCATCATCTGGAGGCAGTACATGCGTCCCGAGCAATCCACATCGATTCCGTGCAGTGATCCGGGAGTGAAGACCACGGTGTCGCCTGCCCGGATGTGCCACTTCTCTCCATCACACTCAGCGGTTCCGGATCCTGACAAGAGTATGAACATCTCATAGCCGCGGCTGTGCATGTGCCGAGGTGTGACGTGCGAGGGCTCCAGGATCTCAATGCCGAATGAGAAGCCCACTTTGCAGTCCTCGTCACGATGAGGGTCCCAGACTAAAGCCACTCTGTTGCTTTGGCCAGGTAGTCGGAACGTGTCTGCATCCGCAAGGCCTCGCACATTGCCCTTATGACGTCCATATGGGGCGGATGCATCGGAGGCGTTCTGCCGCTGTCGGCTTCTGCTTGCAAACAGCCTCTCCACCGCGGCAAAGCCGAGCGCTGGGTGCGGCTTGCCGCTTATGTTGCCACACTTCGGGGCGGCGAGTGGCGCATGTGCTGATGCCACAGCTACCTCGATGGCTGAAAGAGAGAACTCGTCAACGATGTCACCGCAGTAGCCATCAGACTGCAGGGCCTCGCCTTCGACTAGTAAGACACTGTCCCCGGCTGTCAGAAAAGAACCATCGCTGTAGCCGTCTTGTTTGGAATTCAACGTCGAGTTGACGCACGCAGCGCCGTGCAAGATGTAGACCAGGCGCAAATCCCTTTGTTTCGATGTCACGTATGACACGTCGCGTCTGCCACCGCGTCTGCAGACGTGCATGACGACGCTAAACGGCACGGTTCCGTCTTCAATGATTGGAACGGCTAGCCAGCCTTCCCCTTGCTCAAACACCGGCGCTGAGTCAAGCCTGGACGTCACAGCACTGCTGTGCGGTGCGTCTCGTCCCTTGGGGCAATCGAACGCGTCCGTTCCACGCGAGTCATCCAGGACTTGACTCGCAGGTGAGTTGGGAAGTGAGCAGGCCGCGGTCGCAAAAGACGCGCGACTGCGGAGTTGCGGCAGCTTTTGAGGAGCTGGCACTGCGGCGTGGCTTTTGAAGCGCTCTGTGGCCCTGCCCCGGGTGCCCACAAATGCTGACTTCGAGGCAGTTAAAGTTCTAGGCATAGCGTGCTGTACCCCACTCTCAGGCAGGCGCCGCGGGGGAAGGAGCGCACGCAACTGCAAGGAGCAATAGGTGCTGTAGGGCGCGTGCGCAGACGTCGGCGAGTGTTGAGTCGAACCTCTCGCCCCTCCAAAAAGCTTCTGCGAGGGCCGACCTTTTCGTCAGGTACCCCGCCCGGGCGCGAATTCGGCAGGTGCGTTCTGTGTATGGCCGAAGTGTATGCATTTCTGACAGTGAATGAATTCGTGCCCGCTGTGCATCAACCGCCGCCACAGTGGGAGGTACCTTATTAACGCCGCCACTCGTTCACGCCATGAAAGCACGAGCGATGCCGATGCCGCTGAGCACCAGCAGGAACAGTTGGTTGAGGAAGCTGATGCCGAAGCCTGGCCCGCGAGCAGCAGCGGACTTCAGGTAGCCGCGAGCGTACATTGCGCGACCAAGCACCCAGCCCATGCCAGCGACTGTTGCAGCTACGGATGACACGAGAACCGCAGATAGCCACAGCGTCGGCAGGAACACAGCCATCTGCTCAAGCATGTTCATCTGGGCGCGATAGGCCCGGTCAAAATCCTCGCTCACGCCTGTTGTGGCCGGCGCCTTCACTTTGTACTTCCCGCGAGCTGCGGTGACCGCCATAACGCTTGCGAAGTACGTAATGACTGCCAGGAACGTGACCAGCAGCGGGCCCTTGAGCGGAACGGCGGGGAATGCAACGCTTGACAAGTCCGGGCTGGCCAGCGCAGTGGCAATTGCAGCCACAGTAGGCAGCGAAATACCAACGCCGGCAATCACTGCGAACTTGCTGCTGCTTGAGCGCTTCCCTGGGCTGAAGCTGGCCACCCCGGTCCTGCCCTTCCCTGTGTAGCTCACGTCTCCAACTGCCGCCGGAGCTGAGGCAGCCTGAACGACGAAACGGCGGGCACGGAAGGCAGGTACGCCAGCTGTGGTTGGCGTGAACAAAGGCTAGGCTCAGTGAGCGCGTGTGAGACGCAGCGGGGTGGGGTGGCCGCACCAACGCGGGACTGAGCCTTCAGGGCAGCAGCAGGGCGCGGCCGGGCGCTCACCAGCGGCGCGGCGGCAGACAACGCCATAAAGGCCATCGATTGGTGCGCGTGTGTCGGTAACAGTTCAGGCGAAGGGGTGAAGGTAGACAATGATGGTCCCTGTCAGAGTCATTGCGTGACTGCTGTCGTCTTGAAGTGGTCCAGATCCTGTCCGTCCGTCGAAGACGCAGGGGCAGCGAAGGCGTGTGCAGCGGAATGTGAGTGGCGCGATGAAAAGCCTGCAATCAGTAGGACAGAGTCCCACTTCTGAAGTGGGCTCCACGCACCGATCGCAGCGTCGTCAGCAAGCCATCGGCGAGGACCTTGACGCCATTGGAGCAGGCGAGCGTCACCATCACCTTGGCTTGGAAGGGGCTGGTGTACATGTTTGGGTTGCAGAACACAGCCAGCTTGGTGCCGCAACTCGCCTCCTCGTGCCTGTAGTCCAGACTCGCCAGCTTGCGGGGCCGGGCATCACTCTCGCGTGCTCGGAACTCGGACATGAGAGCACTCAGTCCGTTCTCAAGCGCCTAGAAGTGGGTGGACGCAAAAAAGCGCACGAGTCACGGAGGTTGTTGGGATAAGACCCGTCTGCTGCTCAACAATGGAGACAAGAGCTGCAGCAAGCAGCTCTTACATGCGAAACGACGCGATTGAGTCAAGAGCAGACCCGTGAACGTACCAGGAGGCGGTCCGCGGAGCAGGGCAGCGTCAAGGTGGTGTTATCCGTCAAGTGCAGCGTCAGCAGTGAGTGCTGGACTCCCACCGGTGCTCCGACAGCGCTACACGTCACCGACACGGAGCGCCTGTGCAGACCATGACAGTGTGGAGAGAGAGTCAGACAGGACGCAGAGCGGGGCAAGAGCAGGGCGAGAGCAGTTCAACGCCAAAAAGGTGACTGCGTGCACGTGCCGGCGGAGTGGTCCGGCGGGGTGAAGAGCACGCGAGGCGTGTGCGCGGCTGCTGTGCGCATTGTTGGCGCGAGTGCCGCACACTCGCGGCGTGCTGCGAGACGACAGGCGGCATGCCATGTTGGTCCACTAAACCTCCTGCGCTTTTCACACTGCGTGTCCTGTGACAGTGACTGTGACCGTGACACGTGTGCGTCCCGCCTGTGCACGATGTGAGTCCCGAACCTAGACTGCTGGAGAGGAAGGTTCAGACGAAGGGGCTAGCCGGCTACATCACATATGAGGCCCTAAGGTACCCCTGAAACCGCGTTTTGTCTCACGCTCGGTGGTATATACCGACCGCTGAAGACGTCTCCGCGCGCGCGCAGCGTCGCCCAGGCCGCCCGTCAACCGGCAGAAGGCTCCGGACCGTCGCGACGGGGCGTCCGCGGCCCGGGCGGACCGCCGGGAGGGCTAGAGGAGCCCAGTAACAGGCCCCGTAGGCAGCCACACAGCTCCGTTGCGGTCCCCGTGCGCCGCAGCAGGGTTTCGGAAGCGAACAGCCAGGGTGCCGGCTTAGGGCCTCTTATGAGCGCTGACGTACCATAGCAAGGGTCCTTCCTGTGACGGCCGGGCTCACTCAGCCGCTGACCGTGTCGCATCGTCACTTCCTATTCCCGAAATCTCGTATAAA
>Ga0164297_10002865_pt1 | contig 16593 bp, 20 predicted proteins | sample GEODES058metaG_FD_113539 | JGI IMG/M metagenome (GOLD analysis project Ga0164297, IMG submission 113539) | Dystrophic lake water microbial communities from Trout Bog Lake, Wisconsin, USA - GEODES058 metaG | ecosystem: Environmental > Aquatic > Freshwater > Lake | place: USA: Trout Bog Lake...
CAAGTGCTTGCCAACCACCCAGCAAGTGCAGTCTGCACCCTCCTCAACTCGTGTTGCCCGCCGCAGCAACGCCCGCTGTGTGGCATTCCCCGCCTCCGCGACGATGGCATCGTACCTCTGGTCGCTGGTGGTGAGCATGCGCACCTCAACGCCCTTGGCAGACAGGTACAATGCACACGCACGGCCCAGCTTGCTCGTCGCGCCCGTGAGGAACACGCGCCGCGTTCTTTCCGGGATCTTGCGCAGCACAGCCGCTGCGGTGAGTGTGTTGCCATGCACGACGCGGACCCGCAAGTGGGGCATGGCGTCCACCAACAACTTGCCGCCGCCGTTCAGGCTTTCGGCCTTGTTCAGCGCCCCCAGGCCGATGACCTTCACCCCCGACGCGTCTGCGTCCTTGATCGCGCCTGAGATGTGGGCATTCAGTCGCTGATGCTGGCTGCGCAGGAAGAACTGCAGGCCAAAGGCTGGCGTGACCCAGGTCTCCAGCTTCATGTCACGCAGCTGGTGCTTGTCCGCCACAAATACGCGGCCAAAGAAGGCCACCGCCAGCGCAAGCGGCAGACACAGCGGCCAGAGGAGGTAGAGCAGCGGCTGCGGCGCCCACGGGTAGGGGGACAGTCCTCGGCTTGCGAACGGCAGGTGGAGGAGGGACAGCACCTCCGTGCCGTGGGCGAGAAAGACGCAGTCCGGGGCGACTACCGGCACGGCTTTCCCCTGCAGCGCCGCTTCGTGCAGGCTGTCTGATTGCGGGTCCACGGTGCCGTAGATGTAGTCGTAGAGCGGCATGAACAAGCAAAAGTTGGTCTTCACCTGGCTGTGGTGCAGCGCGTGGAAGGTGGGCGTGTAGACCAGGTACTTCAACGGGGGGAACGCCTGTGCAGATGAGGAGGCAGCCGGGGCGGGAGGATGAGAGGAGCAGGAGGAAAGAAGAAACAGACACCCCCCACAGAGAGAGGCTTGGTTTCCACCCCGCAACTGCGCGCAACTGGTCGCACACGCACCCTGAACAGCCAGAGCGGCACGAACTCGAAGTTGCAGTGCCCGATGGCGTTCATGAAATCAAAGCCGAGGAGGTAGCCATAGAACATGGCCCAGCTGGCGCCGCCGCAGGCCCAGGTGCCGAGCATCGGGATGGCGAAATTGGCGGTGTACACCAGATGCTCCGCGAACGGATGCACAGAGCCTAGCGGGAGGGAGAGAGTAAGAGAGCGTTCCAAGGGGCGCAAGGTGCTGTGTGTTTGGGGCCGCAACCAAACCACAAACAGCGGTCCCTGCGCCGCGCCGCGCGCCGCGCCGTGTGCTGCTGCCCCGTGCGCCGCGCGACCCGTGTGCATGCGTCGCGCCCCAAAAGGTGAGTCGCGCGCTGCGCTGCGCGCTGTGTGACGCGCCGCAGTGGCTGGTGTGTTGACAGCCACAAGACCCTGGGCCGAGGTGTTCAGTTACGCCCGTCTGGCGGGCCACGCACCCGTGATCGGCTCCGCCACGAAGCTCGCGTGGTGGTGGCTGTGGTACCGCTTATACAGCGGGTGCCAGTGCAGGCCGACGTGCACCCAGTAGTACACAAACTCTGTGGGTCCAGCATGGAGGAGCAGCAACTGCAGCAGACCGACACCGCTGAACGCGGGGAAGCTGCTGAAGCCCGGCAGCACGCGGTGGACTGCGGTCATGACCAACGCCTGGAGCAAGATGTAGTCGTCCCAGTTCGCTTCGCGGTCCACTTGCTTGAACTCGACCGGCTTGGCCGTGATGCGCGTCCCTGCACTCACCGCGTGCAACCGGCTGGCTGTGTGCCACAGCTGCGCGTGGAGGTAGCGCAGACAGGCGATGAGGAGCATGTGCCAGCACCAGTTGTCTGCATCGTCCACGCCCAGCGTCACAGTCGCGGCAAAAGGGGCCAGCACCACCACCTTCCAGGAGCCCAGGTTCTCCCAGGGGAAGCTATACAACGGGCCAGGCTGCGACGCCATGGACGCCAATGTAACCCCGTCTATCAGTGCCTGCACCCAAGCAGCTCCTGGTAGAGAGGGGCGGCCGGGAAAGCTGTCAACTGCGTTTGGCGCACGTGCACGGCAGGACAGGCACACTCAGTGCACCATGGCTCTCGCGCTGCCCCGAGTCGGCACGAAGGCTACACTCGCTCACACGAAGCGTCCTACACTGTGCGCTTGCGGTGACGTCATGCGCACAAGACGGAAACACTCCTTCTCAAGGCGCTTTCCTCCCCGCGTGCATTCTCATCTGCTATCTGAAACTCCGCAAGCCTCGGCGCGGGTCAGCCATGTCAGATGACGAGGAGTTGGAGGGGTCTGTGCTGGGCACGGCCGAGCACTGGCGCTCCACGTACCAGGCTGAGCTGGAGACCTTCCGCAGCTCTGGTGGCGCCGACAGCGGCGAGGTGTGGTTCGGCGAGGACACACAGGCGACGCTGGTGGCGTTCGTGGCTAGACTGGTGGACGCGAACCAGCTGCCAGGCAGCCGCAAGAGTGGGACATGCCGAGTCTTAGACGCCGGCTGCGGCAACGGCGCACTGTGTGTTGCTCTGTCACGTGCAGGGTGCGTCTTGGCTGAATTCCCGCGACACGCACGGCTGTGCCGATGGCGTTCCCGCGCTCTGCGAGACGGTCTTTGTTTGGCCTGCACACTCTCTCACACGCTCTCCTCCGGTGCACTGTGCCTGTCTGCCAGGTTTGGCGACCTCACAGGCGTGGACTATGTGCCCGAGTCAGTGCATCTGGCCACAGCAGTGGCTGCTGCCGCAGGGGTCGCTGCCCGCTTCCAGGTGTGACCAAACCTGTGCATTCTCCCTCAAGACGCGCTGGAACGGCATGCATGACCTTCGCTTCCCTTCTTCTGTCAGGTGGATGACATGTGTGCATCATCACTGCCTGATGCGAGCTTTGACCTCGTGGTTGACAAAGGCACACTCGACGCAGTGGGCCTATCGCCTGATGGCCAGGCCGCACGCGCACGCTATGCCGCCACGCTGGAACGGGTGCTACCGGTCGGCGGACTCGTGGTCATCACGAGCTGCAACAGCACCGTGGACGAGCTCATTGCCGAGTTGTCAGGCACTGGGGCGTTTGAAGAGGTGGACCGGGTGCGAACATACCCCACGTTTAGATTCGGTGGCCACGAGGGCTCGAGATGGTGCACAGTTGCATTCCGGAGGCGCCAAAGACCGTGCGAATGATCGATGAATAGTGATTCGGATCGAACACAACACCAGAGGAGGAGAGCTCACGCTGCTTGAAATGCCCTCCTGTTCGCTCTTATGGCTTGCAGCGTCTGCAATGCGCTCTCGCCCACGCTCGTGGCGGCTGCCATCGTGGCGGACATGGATCGAGGCACGGGCACACCCGCCTCTCGGGGAGGGAGCGCCCGCTGCAGCCGCCCTGCAGTGGGCGACTCGTCGTCATCGCCGTCTGCCGCAGCGGTGATGTCAGCCACGGCTTGGTCCACCTGCATGCGGGAATGCAGCGGTAGCGCCTGGATGGCCTGGTCCGCGGCGAGCAGGCGATGTGCCTCCATGGCGGCCTCCAAGGCGCGGAGACGATGCTCCGCCGTGTTGAAGTCGATGGCAGGCTGGCCGTCATCGCCGTGCGGAGATGATGCAGTCGGAGGAGATGATCGCCCGCCACGCGCAGTCGGGGAGGAGCGCCGTCGGCGCCCTCCGGAGTGCGGCCTCAGCACCGCCGCTGCCGCTGCCGCCTCTGCCTGCGCTGCGAATGCCACGGCCCGTGCATCTTCGCTGTCGTTGACATATACCACAGCCGGCGCAGGTGGCTCCGGCTCCTCGTACGCCAGGCCCTGCTCTTCTGCGGCCTGGATGGCCGCAGCCCGCGCCCTGGCCCTCGCAATGGCCGTCTCTTCGTCCACTTCCGGCTGCTCTGGTGGTATCGGCGACGCCGGCGGTGAAATGGCGGAGGCGGGCATGCCACTGGCCATCAGGACACTGGGCGAGAATGGAGACTTTGGCTGGTCCCATTGCGGGAGCGTCAGGGCGCCACCACGAGCACGGCCCCTTGACCTGGCCGCCTGGCGAGCACGCTGCCGCGCCTCCTCTGCACGCAACGCCTCGGCGCGCTGCCGCGCGGCCGCCTCTTGTTGCTGCTGCTGCTTCTTTGCCAGCGCGTGCTTCGCCGATCGCGATGCCAACTCCCCGGCTGCCTCCGCCACCGCGCGCACTTCACTCTCCACTTTTTTGCGCTGCCGAGCGTGGTGGAGCGCAGCCACGTACTCCTCCTGGTGAGCCGCATCGCTGCAGGCTGCTTGCAGGGCAACGGCAGCGGCTGCAAGGACATGCGCTCGCCCTGCCAGCGCCTGTGGCTTGGTCTTGTGCAAGGGCAGCCCCAGCTGCACGGCTGCCACCTCGCACTGCGTGGCGCACTGCAGCAGCGCCACACTGGCCGCGGCGAAGCCGACTGCGGGTGGAGACGGGGGATTCAACGCCGCGTTGCTCTTCGCATCTGAGGCTGGCAAGCGCAAGCCGAGTGTGAGCAGCTGGTTTGCCGCGAACTCCGCATCTCGAGCGAGTGTGAAGGCGTCGTTTACTGCCGCTGCGGACGCCTCTCGCGACCCCGCCTCCTGCTCGCGTGCCTCTGGGTCCCCCAAAATGGCAGCCACACGGCGCGCGGCAGCTGCACTGTCGCGCGCCGCCGTCTGCGCAGCACGCATGTAATCAGCCACGGTCAGCTGAGGCTGCTCAGGAGCAGTAACTGCCGCTGGCGACGCTGCAGCCTCCACAGGCGCCTCGTGGCCACCATCCCCGCCTTCTGGCGCAGCCTCCAGTCTGGGTCTCAGCACGCCCTGCATGAAGTCGCTCCCGGGCGCATACTGCGCCGCGCGAGGACTGCCAGGTGCGCCAATGACGGGACTGGTTGAGCGCGACAACACCTGTGCTGTGGCTTGAGCCAACTCCTCGTCGGGCTCGCCCGCAAGAATGCGCAGCAGAGCCTGGCGCTGCTCTTCTTCATGAGACCTGCTTGCTCGCACAATCGCAGCCTTGGCCTCAATCTCGTCGTGCTCTGCCCACAAGGCAGCAACCCGCGCAGCCTCCGCTGCGGCCCACTGCTGCCGTCGCTGCTCTTCCAGCTTCTCCTGCAGCGCTTGAGCGACGGAGGGCGAGAATGCTGCCGGTGGCTGTTCTGCGTGTCGTGCAGCCTCGTTGATGGGCAGGGCTGCCTCAGGAAGGGGGTTCTGCTCTACAGCTCCCACTTCGTGCGGCGCCATCCCGAGGAGCGCCGCGTGCACGTGGAATGCGTCAATGACGACTGGGCCATCGGTGCGCTGCGCAGAGGGTGAGTCCGAGGCGGTAGTGCTGTCCCGGCCCACCGGGGGGGCCCCCTCGTCTGCCATCGCCGCTGCCTCGTCTTCAGCAGCCGCGTCCTGGTGTAGCTGCTCATGCGCCTCCCGCTCTGCCTGATGACGCGCCTCCTCTTGCTGCGCAATCATGCGCGCATGCGCGCGCGCCCGGGCAACATCAGCGGCATCAAGGTCCTCCTGTTTTGTGTACGCATTGTAACGCATCCGTCCGTCACTGGACAGCGCGCCTCCCGCTGAACCACCACCAGAGCTATTCCGGCGAGCACCTTGCTGCTGCTGCTGCTGCTGCTGCTGCTGCTGCTGGACTAACTGTGCATACGCCTCGTGCGTCGCCTCTTCTAACGCGGCCTGCACTCCCGCATGCGTGGTCAGCTCTCCAGCAGCCACACGGCGAGCGACCACCTCAGTCGCGCGGCGACACGCAGCTGCGTGGAGCGCGTACTCGCCTTCAGGAAGTGATGGCTGCCCCTCATTGCCAGGTGCCGTCTCATCGTGCTGCGCCGCGGACACCAAGGACCAAGCCGCTTCTTCAGCAAGCTCCAATTGCCGCCACGCCTGCTCCTCCGCAGCGCGGCGAACAGCCTCGCGCTCCTCGGCAGCCAAGCGGGCAGCCTCCACCAATCGGCGCTGCTCCTCTGCCCGCTGCTGGGCCTCCTGCTCGGCTGCAGCCTGCGCCGCCGCCGCAGCTGCTCGAGCCGCTTCGGCAGCGACGCGCTGCTGGGCCGCAATACGCGCAGCCTCAGCCGCCGCCGCAGCCGCTGCAGCGCTGCGCATGCGGGCATCAGCACTCGCCTGAGCAGCTGCAATGGCGGCTGCGCGCTCCGCATCACGCTGTCTTTGCACTGCTTCATTGAGTGCCTGTCGTGCGCTCGTCTCGGCTGCCTGCTGCGCTGCGCGAGTGGCTGCCAAGCGGACGGCTTCAACCTCGCGTGCTACACGTTCTTGCTCGACTGCCCGCTGCGCATTCGCCCGTTCGCGCGCCTCTTCCGCCTGGCGCTCAAGCTCTGCTTGACGACTCGCCTCAGTGGCCCTCACTGCGAGCTGCGAGGCGATAGCTTTGAGGCGCTGCAACTCTGCTTTTGGGTCATGATCCTCTCCGTCATCCATGGCGCCTCCGTATTCACCACCCATCTCCGGTGTGCTCCGCCCAGATGCTAGTATGCGCGCTTGTCTCGCAGCAAGCGCGGCTGCGCTGAGTGGGGCGGTGAAGCGCTGCCTTGAGCTAGCTGCAGCCTGTGAGGGCGGAGGCGACGCCGCTGATGCGGACTCGGCGCTGCGCACCCACCACTCAGGCTTGGGTCGCCGCTGCTGACCAGGCATGGCGCCAGGCGACCGAGGAGATGCAGGAGGCTGCTGCTGCTGCTGCACCCGGACCTGGATTGGTGTCGCGCGCCCGCCGGGGGATGCCGCGCGCGCCAGCGGCTGGGAAGAAGAGCGTGAACCTTCTGATCCAACAGGGCTCGCCGCCCGTGGATGGCCGCCGGCACGGGGAGTGCCTGTGCGGCCAGGCGCCCTGCGCCGTCCTGGCGACGCCGGCCCGCGCGTTGGTGCTGGGTGTGGCCAGGGTGCTACTGCCTCGCCGTATACTCCGCCGTTTGGCTGCCCAGCTTGGTGGTCGCCAGGGCCCTCGTCACCAGCTGGCGGGGCAGAATAGTGGCCAGACGCCCCTGCTGCGTCCCGCGGGCCTCCACTTCCAGGAGTGGCTGCCCTAAACGCTCCCGGCTGCGCAGCGGCACTGCTCCCACTGTCCGCCGCAGGCTGCTCTGCAGCCTGCTCCTGTGCTCGCGCAGTCCTGCTGGCCGCGTCGTCCTCCTCCAGCGTACTCCACGCCGGGGTGTCGCCCACCAGCGAGTCCAGCAACTGCCGCTCTTCGCTCTTGTGCTGCTGCGTCTGCGAGCGTGGACAACGAGGGAGGCCGGTGAGAGTGGCGAAGGTGTGACCACCATGCACTGCCCAGGACTGGCAGAGCTCTGATGTAGAGGCAGACCGAGCAGGGGAGCGACACGCACGCACGCACGCACGCACGGCGTGCAGGAGCTATGCGGCACGTATGCGCGCAGCGGCGTGGCGCACAGTGCGCGGGTGGGACGTTGGAGGCTGCACGAGCCTGGCCTCTGGTCTAGGAGGGCAGCAACACTGCTGTCGGCACCCGTACCTCGTCCACAAGCAGCGTGAACTCCGCGTTTTTGACCGCGCTACGCAACACCTCTTCGACGCGCACGTCGCCAGCAGCTGGAAGGCACGTGCGGAGCGTGACAGTGCACAAGTCAGTGGGTTGCACATGGCAAAATGCGTCACTCCCATCCCAGCGCGGGGAGGAGGGCAGGACATGTAGACACACGCGTTATGAAACACACCATGTCTGTTGCGTGTCGCGCTGTCGTTGGCAGCGTCCTCCTTGTCCTCCTTCTGAACTGGAGAGAACAGATCCTGATCGCCTGCCCGGACAGACCACATGCTTTCGAGTGGCAACACCACCGCTGTGCGGCTACTCTGGCCTCCGGACCCACCCCCTGCGGCCGGCTATTTGTGCTCCGGGCGAGGAGGCCTCCTGTGTGACGCGTCACTGACAGCGAGGGCGTGGAGCCTCGTTCGCCCCTCGCCGGACCCGCGGACGCAACATGTGAGTTTGTCAGCATCAGCGCATTGCAACATGGCACCCGTACAGCGCTGTCGGGGCGCGCAGTCTCTGCGCTATCGCCTCGTGCTGGCACACATAAGTGGGCGGACACTTAGGTGCGCGTGCTTCGCTCGTATCACGCACCCGCCCGGTGGCTCCGAGCGTGAATACTCACGCTCATAGGGCACACAGAGTGGATGACCTGCGTGTCGACGACCCCAGTCCTGGGCTGCGGGACTACGAGGCCAACTTGTTGAGGCTGCTGGAAAAGGTGACCAACGGCACGCTGGTGGAGATCAACGAGACAGGTGCGCGCAGAGAGAGAGGTCGTGTGGCGAGACGTGCGAGTGTTTGACGCAGCTGGCGCTCTGCAACCGAGCAGGCACAAGGCTGCGCTACATCCCTGGCCTCGTCACCGGCGGCGCAGGTCTAGAGCACGACTGCGCGCCGTCGCGTGGCATTGGCTACTACCTAGAACCTCTCGTGTGTCTCGCCCTGTTCGGCAAGAAGGCGCGTGCACGTCGCCCCACAGCAGCTGGCGGCTCTGGCAGAGTTGAGCCTCTGACTCGCACACCGCACCGCTCCACACGTGGACACAGCCGCTGAGCATCACACTGCGTGGTGTGACGCACCACCCGCTGGACTGCTCCCTAGACACGTGGCGCTCTGCCACCATTCCCCTCCTGCGCCGAGCTGTGGGAGACGTGGCTGCTGGTGCAGTGCAGCTGACGCTCAGTCGCCGCGGCGTGGGTCCCCAGGGTGGCGGCGAGGTGACCATATCGTTGCCGTGCCTCAAGGCTGGCTTGCAGGTGCCCATTAAGTGGACGGAACCTGGACTGGTGAAGCGCATCCGAGGAGTGGCTTTCACGGAGCGTGTCTCGCCACAGGCTGCAAACCGCATGGTAGACGCCGCGAGAGGAGTGCTCAATCCGTTGCTGCCGGATGTGTACATCTTTACAGACCACCGCGCGGGAAAGGCGGCCGGTGGCGGACCAGGCTATGGCCTGTCCTTGGTTGCTGAAACAACCACCGGCTGCGCGCTTGCTGCTGATGCCCTCGCCGCTTCCGAAGAGAACGAGGACGGGGAAGCGGATACGCCGGAGGCGGTGGGAACGCGCTGCGCGTGTGCCCTCCTCGCTGAGATTGCGGCTGCTGGGGCGGTGGATGCCAGCCACCAGGCGCTTGCGCTCCTCCTCTGCGCCGTGGGGCCGGACGCGATGTCATCCGTCACGCTGGGCCGTCTCACGCCGGCGGCGGTGCGCCTCCTGCGCCAGCTCCGGGACTTTTGCGGCACTACTATGAATCTCGATCCGGACCCTGTGACAGGCACCGTCACGGCGTCATGCATAGGCCTGGGCATCGGCAACGTGGCGAGGGCGGTGACGTGAGACGTGAGGCGGCAGGGAGGCAGGACAAGGGGCCATTGGTTCGTGCAAACAGACGAGTATATGACGCGACGCGCTTCGTGTGCAGAAAACCCCATTTCACGCCGTCAATAGCAAAAGTAATTGAAGCATGCGTCAATAGAGTGCAGGCGGGGCCCGCATTGCTGTGCAAAGCAAAAGGGTTTTGAAACCTCGCACCAGACAATGACTTCGACTTCGCGCCTTCGAACCCTGGACCAGCAAAACGATGCGCCACCGTGAGTTCCCAACCTGTCTCCATGGTCAGTACTGCTACGGCCCACCCTCACTTAGCTTCCGGGTGCTAATGGGTCCGGGCGTTTTGGAGGGGGTATGAGCGCATCATGCAGTGTGGAGAGCGAGCCTGGTATATGAACCACTTTCCAAATATTGCACCAAAATCTGACATGGGGGCGGGACGCCATATCACAACGGCTGCGTTTACACGCGTATCATCCATCTATGGTCCTATTAGACCAGGAACACGCGGTTGTATGCCTTGACCTCAGCCCGACAGATGGGGCACCCCGGCTGGGTGGCTGCCTGCAGCACCTGCGCCGCGCACGCCATGCACATGGAAAAGTGCCCACACGGCAGCAACACGCTGTCTCGCGGCGCATCCAGACAAACAACACAGCTGCCCGGCCCAGACTGTGGCCGCATCGGCGGCGCAGATGGATGCACACTGCCATCGAGCGAATTTCCGCGCTCCCAACGCTGCGGTGACTGAGCTGTTGGCATCGGCATCGGCGGCGCGGATGGCTGCACGTCGCCGCTATCTGAAAAGCTGCGCTCCCATCGTCGCGACGGAGACTGCGCTGCTGGCAGTGACATCGGCGGTGGGGACGGCTGCGAGTAACTCCGCTGATACCGCCGAGCCAAGTGCGGGGCCTGCGGCGTGGCGTGTACCCTTGCTACACCAGAAAGCCTGAGCGGCGGCGGTAGGATGCGTGGCGGCCGTGGCACGGCCACGGAAGAAGGAGGTCGTCTGTTGAGCAAGCCAAGGGCCTTGGCATGCTCGTACTGTGCAGGCACCTCCTGCAGACACGCCAGCGCAAAGGCCGCATCGATGGCCGCCAAGCCTGCGCCCCCGGGCACGCTGGCCGTGATTTGGCCCCATTCCACGAATTGCCAGTTGTCAAACCTGCGCTCTGGGATCATGTCGTCGAACAAAATCATCTCATCCCACGGCCCATCGCCGACGCCGATCATGATGACCGCCAGCGGCACGCATGCACTGGCGCTCACCAGCGCGTCGATGGTGTCCCTCTCCTGAGGAGACAACTCGCCTGGCGGTGTGTCCTCTGACCGCGTCACCTGGCCGTCAGCGATGAGAACCAGCACTGTGAAGGGGCAGCCGCGCTCGAGCGTCGCAACTGTGGCTGCGCGGATGGCGGGCCCGAAGCTGGTGGGCCCAGACAGCACAACGCTCTTTGCGAGGTCCCTGTAGCGTGAAAGCACATGCTGGAAGCCACTCGCTGGCCTGTTATTCTCCATGAAGCTGAACACCGCAGCATCTGATGTTGAGGCATCCCCGAAGCCCCAGGCCAGGATGGGCGCCGGTGCAGAGCTACTGCCGCCCAGTATGTGCTCCACAGTGCGCCCCAGGATGGTGACGACTCTCTCGTATGGATTCGGCGAGCTGCCTTGTGTGTCGTGCAGGGACCGTCCGCGGAAGCTCATTTTCCCGTTCCAGCTGTTGCTCTTCGTGAAATCCACTGCCAGCATGAGGTCGCACCGCTGAAGGCCCCTCCGCTTCATGGCGTCAGCAACCTCGCCTATCGTCTCGTACATGTCTGGAATAGGTGTGAAGGTGGACACTGAGGTCGAGGATGTCCGACGGCCGTCCTTCGTTGGCGACGTCTTGTGCGGAGGCGCTGTCAGATCTGCGTCTAGTTTCCGGCTGCCTCCAGCGGACGACCGCCGCAATCGGCGACTCGTCTCCGACCGCTCCGACACTACTGAAGCTGTCGAGCTTATTCGTGACGTGGGCGAGTGCCGCCGCTCGCTGCTGTCCTGAGACAGGCAGTTGCCCATGTTGTCCTGTCGTAGCACACGCAGTGGCGCTCACAGAAGACGTGCGGTCCGGCACAGCAGCCGCCGCATAGACATCACAGACCCGCAATACGCAACCCAAAGTGCTTGTGCACTTCCTCCGCCAAGAGTGCCCGTGACCAGTGCAGAACACGACTCCGACATGGAGTTCGCGCGGCTCCGCAGCGGCGGCACTTTCGCGAATCGCTACCCGTCACACACCGGCAGTCCTCCTGGCGGAGGGGGAAGAGACTGTACGACAGTGCGACGGTGGCAGCAGGCCACAGGCCTGTGGACTCCTAGGAGTAAGTAAGGAGTCTTGCAAGTCTCATGCTGGCACACGGAGTGATTATCCATAGCAACGCTCTCTATTCCCGCGTCTCAGCGTTCACCAACTTGCTAAGCTCCGCATATAACCAGTGCTGGTGCGGCAGTGCCTTGTCTGGGTGGTACCGCACCCGCATGGCGCGCATTTCGCGACGCACACGGTCGGGCGGCAGACCAGAAAGCCGGATGGCGCGAATGCAGCTCCGCACATGGGCTACACAGGCTTGCATTGCAGCCTCGCGCTGCTCTGCACTCGCATCTGCCGGCAACGAGTCTGCGATGTTCTCCACCGTCTGCAGCACCTCGGGGGACGCCCAAGTGGCACCTCCCATGCCAGGCGCGCCAGCAGCTGCAGAGGATGCGGCGCCGGAGGCCATGAAGGCTGCTGTCCGCATAAACATAGCCTCATACTCGCCGCCGCTGGCTTCAGCTTGTTGCGCCTCTTGCGCCTGTCGTGCTGCGCCAGCACTGCCCGGCGCATGTGTGCCGTGCGCCTGTGGAGGCCGAACGCCGGTGGTGGTGAGAATGGCAGGGGCACTGTAGGGTCCCCACGTCCCCTCCCCCGATTTCGCGCGCACACGCATCTGGTACGGCGTGCCCGGTACAAGACGCTCTAGGAGTAGTGGCGGCGAGGCCACGGTGTCGGTGAGTGTCACCCACTGCGCGCCAGGCAGTGGGGGCAGCATTTGAAGCTGGAAGGCAATCACATCATCCCCCATGGCGCCACCCGTCGTCCACGAGATCTCTAGTCTGCAATCTTCCCGGCGCAGCGCATACGGCGCATTGCATTGAGCCACACCTGGGCCAGACACAAGCGGCACGTGAGGGGCTGCCCCTCTGCTGACACCAGTGCTTGTAGCAGCAGCAGCAGCTGCGGCAGCAGCAAGAGCAGCGACGGCGGCAGCAGCCTCGGCCTCCATTTCCTTGTGAAGCGCGGCGTTGGTGTACGCGGTGCTGGATTGCTGGGCGGCAGCCTCGCGCTGTCTGTGTGCGGCGGCATCAGCTTCCCGCCGGCGCCGCAAATCATCGTAGCCGCCGCCTCGCTGGCGCGGCTGTGTGGGCACAGCAGCGCTCGGGGCAGGCGGGGCTGACACCGGGATGCCTCCCATGGCGGTGGAGGGCAACACAGGCTGCGCTGCTCCTTGCCCTCCTCCTGATGTCGGCGTGTCTGCCATGCCACGCACAGCTGACCCTATCTTGCTCTCTATACGTGCCTGCACGCGTGCCAAGTCCGCGGGCTGCATGGCGGCCGCCTTGGCAGCAGCAGCAGCGGCCAGACTGGCCGCTGACGCCTCCCTCGCCGCCCGCGCCGCCAGCTCATCCGCCGCCTCTTGTGCCTGCGCCGCCGCTTTTTGACGACGCGCCTCCTCAGCAGCTGCGCGCGCGCCAAGCGGCGCAATGTCCACGCGCTTGGCCACGTTTGGTGGCAGTGCGGTGTCCGCACTCACCCCTTTCTCTCGGCGCAGCTGCATCAGCTTCGCTTCCGCAGCCCGTCTCTGCGCCTCCACCTGCGCCTGCTCCATCTCTGCGCGCCGTTCCTTGGTCACGGGGTCTTCGCTGCGCACGTGCTCTCGGCGCCAACTGCCCTGTCCCCAGCGTTCGCGCTCGCCAGCGAGGAAGCGCTCGCCGAACGCAGGCAGCGTCGGGCGAGATGGCTGCGGCACAACTCCGGGCACGGCAGGACCGCCGTTTAGCCCGTGCGCGCCGCTTGCGAGTACGGCCTCCAACCGTGTGGCAGCGGCCTTCATGTGCTCTGCCACACGCGGCACGTTGCTTGGCACGGCAGCCGGTGCGCCTCCTCCGCCGGGCTGGTTCCCCAGTGCGCGCCGCATGCCAGCGACGACCGCCTCAGCAGCCTGGCCCGGGTTTGTGGTGCCCGGGGAGCCACCCACCATGCGCACACCCAACGCGCCGAGCTTTGCCTCCAGGCTGTTCGCGGTTAGCGGCGGTGGGGACGCATTACCGGTGGCGCCATATGGCTGTGCTGTGGGCCGTCGCATAGCAAGGCTCTGAAGCCAAGCGGAGCGGAAGCTGTCGTCAACAACTCACAAGGAGCACATGATGGATCGAAAAGTGCCCTTGGAAAGACAGCGCAACACACAACAACAAGTTCAGCGAGTGGAAGCTAACTGGCAATGCCCTCACACGTCACGTGAATGTCATGTTGCGCTTCCCCCCGCGCCTGCGCCACCCTTGGCACGTGGATCAAGCGCAGCCGCAATTGCAGCTGCCACGCGAGCCTGCTCCTCCTTGCCTGCGGCGCGCAGTAAAGACGCTAGCGCGAGATGTGGCCTGCCATCTCCTGGCCTGTCAGCCGCGGCACGCGTGAACGCCTGCTCAGCCTCTGGACAGTCAGTGCGGCCATCGGCACGCGCGAGCATGGCCAGCGCAACACCGTGGCCGAAATGTGCGCGGCCACGCTGCAGGATGTCACTCTCAAAGGCTGCAGCCTTGGCGTAGTGCTCCGCTGCTGCCTGCCACCGCGCTTGCACACTCGCCAGCTGACCAGCTGCAAATTCAACCCGCGGGTGTGCGGGCGCGGCGGCAAGCGCCTGAGCAAGAAGGGCCGCAGATTCTTCAAGGCGGCCCGACGCGCGGGCAGTCGCTGCTTGGGAGAGCAGCGACGCAAGTTTAGAGGTGAGTGAAGCATCTCCGTCTGGGTCTAATGCCTGCTGCGTGTCATCAATATGTCCAGGCATGGCTGATGCTGGTTCGGCAAGGGTTGCTGAAAGAGCCCTGGCATCTGGTGACGAGGGCGGTGGTGGTAGCAGTGCGTATCGCTGTCGGAGCACTGTGCCCTGTGCTAGAGTCCACGCGTTGGAGGGAATCCTGGGGAGCGCCGTGTGGACGAGTGTCAGCCCACTCGAGTGGCGTGGATGATGCGATAACTGCACAAGGGATGGGCAGAGACACGGACCAGTAGCAGAACACAGCTTGAGGCAGGGCCAGTCCTGCTGCCAGTGTGGGCACCGTGAGCCACTCGAGAAAGAGCTTGTAGTGCCCTGGGCCGGCCGAGGTGAGCATCCCGCAACGAGTGTGAGAAGTCACACAAAAGTATTGTCCCAATGATTCAGCGACTCGTGCGCACCCATCATCTGCGTCCGCCTATCTGGTGGTCCAAACGCCTGTTGGATGTTCAACATCATGAGCCCCACCGCCGTGGCTGGCAGAATAGCCCCCCAGGGCCCCGCAGGGGCGGTGAGTGCCCCCCAGTCCAGCGCCGGCTGCGTGAGGTCCATAAACCAGGCGGCGCCGCCCGTTGACATGCCCTCACATGGAAGCAGTGCCGCTCGGCGGACAGCAAGCATGGCGGTGATGAACACAGGCAACTGAACTATTGGAGCCACCAGCAACCAGCCTGGATGCGGCATTCCACCGCCGCCGCTGCTCTGTCGTTGCGCGCGTAGCAGCGCCGCCACCGCACGAACGTCGCCCGCGACGCCCTTGGCACGAGCTGTCGCTAGAACAGACGACAGCCCACTGCCTGCTTGGGCTTGCAGCACCGAGAGCGGCACCAAAGCCGCGCGAACGCATACTGTGCTTGCTGCTATAGACAGCCACCTGAGACGCCGCGGTTTAGGAGCGCGAACGAGTCAGAGGGCACGCTGACTGAGCAAAGGGGACATACCAGGGCAGGCCGGTGGTTGTGTGCACCGCTTCAAGTAGCGACAGCGCCGCAGAAACGGGGCCGAAGTCAGGAGAGCTCACTGCTCCTGCTGCCGCGGCGGCGAGCCTCTCCGTTACCTCTCCCTCGGTTGACAAAGCTCGGCGGAAGCCTGCATGTGTGCTGCCGGGACTCCACGCAGCATCCACTCGCCAGCACGCTCGCGCTACACGCCGCATCACTCAGTCATTGCGTTGCCATCGGTCTCGCGAGCACATCTGCGTCTCTACCATCGCTGATGAGGTGGCACCTCGCGGCCGCCCTCGTCAAAACGCGCCTTGTGAGCGTCATGCGTTTGCCTGCGCCACCTGCGCTGGCAGGCCGCAGCCATCGCGCCGGCCGCACCGCTGGCGCCCGCCACTTGGCTGCGCCTCCGGCTCGTTGCAGCGCCTCCCCTCAGCAGCAGCCGAGCGTCAACGCGGCCACTCTGCGCGAGGTGCCCACTTCATGGTCACCGCCGGCGGTACGTCTTGAAATGCGTCGGATTCGCGGGAGGCGTGAACGGCGCCAACTGGTGCCTGCCGCTGCACTGCACCTGGTAACGACTCACGTGCACACGCGGTGTCGCACTGTTTCACTCCACGCAGGAGGTGAGCACCAAGGCGCTGGTCAAGTCGCGTGCGGAATATGACGCGATGTACAAGCGGAGCGTGGAGGACCCTGTCGGCTTCTGGTCTGACCAAGCCAAGCAGTTCCACTGGTGCGGCACGCGCCGGCGGCTCCGTCTGCTTGCGCTCCCTCGCGGCGCCCTCTTTGCCCCCGAAAGGCGCCTGCTGCCACACGAAGCGCGCGGTGACGCGTCCTAATTCACGTCTGAACACTCCGTCTGACTCGCTGGGGTGCCAACTACCGTGGTCACACAGGGAGACGCCGTGGCCGGCCACCGGCGCATTCAGCTCCAACCTGGACGTGCGCAAGGGGCCCATCAAGCACGAGTGGTTCAAGGCGCGTGGGGGCTGCCACACGTGACGGGAGGCGCAGCGTGCTGATCCGCCATAGCGCCAGTTGTGCTCACGCGTCGCCGCCGCCTGGTCCCACCACGCAACAGGGCGGCCGCACGAACGTCTGCTACAACGCTGTTGACCGCCACGTGGTTGCAGGGCATGGCGATCGCGCGGCGCTGCTGTGGGAGGGCAACGACGTTGGCCAGCAGGCCAGCATGACTTTCGCGCAGCTGCAGGCGGCTGTGTCGCGGCTTGCGAATTACCTGAAGTCTCAGG
>Ga0164297_10002867_pt1 | contig 16588 bp, 15 predicted proteins | sample GEODES058metaG_FD_113539 | JGI IMG/M metagenome (GOLD analysis project Ga0164297, IMG submission 113539) | Dystrophic lake water microbial communities from Trout Bog Lake, Wisconsin, USA - GEODES058 metaG | ecosystem: Environmental > Aquatic > Freshwater > Lake | place: USA: Trout Bog Lake...
ATTATAAACCGGACACCCAAAGGGTGTCCGGCTCAGTGTTTAAGGGCAACGTTACCGATAAATCAATTGTATCAGGCGCCCATCAAAGATGGGCGTCCGGATTCAAATGTTCATCGGTGTAAAATGCGCGTGGTAACGTTGCCTTTGCCACTTCTCAAATTGCCTTCGGCAATTTGTCGTGACACCCGAGTCGGTCCGCCGAAGGCGGACAACCGGGGATTCGCTTCGCGAATCCTGGCAAAGCTCGGGTGTGAACTGGAATCGCCCCCTGAAGGGGGCAATTTAAATCGGCAAAGGTGTAATGACTTTGGATATTCAATTAATTTCCATACCAATCAATGTATCGTGCGTCTCTTACGTGTCATTGGCTTTCGAATTTTACACCGTCGTGTTTTACGCTTACCTCCATTCAATTGAACGCCGTAGAAAGGACGTCGAATAATTTCCTGCACAACATCGAAATCTGGACCTGAAACCGGGAAGTAGGTAGTCATCTTGTATTCTTTCGTATTCAGACAATCTATGTCTGCAACATTATCGATCGGTTGATGTAATAAAAAATAGCATCGTGTTTGGGTTTTCTTGTCTATTTTATGTGGTTCTTGTATCGTTTTATGAAAGTAGATAACTGATATCCCCTTCTTTTTTCCGTGAAATATATTTGATGTATCAAACTTGGTGTCGACCCCAAAATGGTAATGATTGTCCCATAATTCCCCATTGATCATAACGGGTTGAGTAAAAAATACGACAACGTTGCCATTATTATTGATAATCTGGACATAATACCGTTTGTTTTTGATTACTATGTAGTTTGGGTCAAGAACCTTTGTGTGTTGTACCCCATATTTATCGTAATACAACGTAGTCGGTGGTGCTGGGTCCACGAGAACATTGCGCGAATCACTATAATAATAATTCACGAATGATCGATAGTTGAAATTCTTAGCGATAGACGTTGTCATAAATATAAACATAGACGGAGATTATAGTTTGCAATGGACCCACCACCTGAAGCCAGCGTCGTACGTGACTTCAGCTCGGATACGTCATTCAAAGGAGTCATATACATGTACTTGTGGACAGACCAACGTACTGAGCGAAGCAACCCGGTCGGGGTCGAGGATGCGACGACAGGTCATCGTCTCTACGTCACGGTCGAAGGTTTGCATGAAAACGGCGACTCCAAGTATATTCCCCTGTGCCTCGACGAGTGTGGTCAGGCGTCGTTACTGGTGCAGGTTGACCCGTCGATCTCAGTCTATCAGTCGGTACAGATCGTCCTGGAGAAACTAACTGCGGACTACGCGTACCGTCACCTCCAAGAATATTCCGACTACTTGTGCGTATCCTACGAATTCGCGGAGAAGCACCCCACCCAATGCCTAAAATCCCCCCATCGAGGACCGTATATGAATCTGACCGAAGACCATGTTGCCCGGTACTTGGACGCATGGGACACGGAAGACGACGGTACTGACGTTGTCGGTACGTTGCACGGCAGCATAAATTCTATGGGTACGTTCATATATGATTATCCATTGGTGAGCCGGAACGTCGATCCCGAATATTACCAGAGAACTCGCGGAAAATGTGTCTACGAACTTCCCGAACTGCTTGCGTACGAAGCTGCATTAGCAGCCACCATCCTCCGTGGCGATCGATTGCCGTACTGGGGATTGGGGTACCATCCTCATGTTGGTAAACATGACATACGGTCTTCGGAACTATGGACCATCTTTGACCGATCTTACATCTATGACCATGTTTACCCTCGGTTGTGCGAAAAAAAAAAGGATGAGATGGATCGTCAGATTCAAGCGGGAGATTGGCGTGCGATTGCGCGGTATCCCGTACAGGTACCATTTTAGCCATACAATTAACCGCGTATAACAACATAAATATTGAAACTATGTACGTATCTATGGTTGCGACCTGAACATTTGAACATGATGATGATAATGCGCGAAGGTGTAAGTAACGAGCAGTACGTGGCGCGCGACACCGCGCCGCTGGTAGTGTCGTCCGTGGGGTTCCTGTTGCCGTGCATTTACACGGTGCCCCGCCACCAACATTTCTATACGGCCATGTTGGTGTTGACGTCAGGGATTTCCGCCAACTATTGGCGGAAAGCCACCTACGACTGGCGACGGACGGCCGACCTGTGGTTCAGTAAGTTCAGTTTCGTCGTTTTCTTTACCAAAGGGTTGTGTCAAGTCCACATATTTCCTCGCAAAGACCTGACCCGGTTCGAGGTCGTGGCATTTTACCTGTATTTGATCATGATGATTACGTGTTACGCGTGGTCCGAGGCGGCGTACCACCGGGGCTCGCACCGGTGGATACACTATCATTTTTTGTTTCATGTATCCATTATGCTGGAACTCACCGCCATTCTGGCGCCGTTGAAAAAGTCGCCCGTAGGTTGGATGTGGTAAAAATATGCAAAATCCCAAATCCAAGTGTATTTTGCATATTTTGCATATTACGGATTAGATGTTGTTTGTAGGAACGACATACAAAGAATTCGTATATGATACAATATCTATGTATTCCGTGTTCTTTGACGTCATGTATTTGACGGTCGCCGGTGCTTCGATCTACAGCATCTATGTCGACCCTACCTGGATGATCCCTTGTGCCTACATGGTGGGGGGAGTGTGTGTGGTCGATTTCGTGGGCCACGCCACCGGCGTCCGACCGATGCGGACAGACATGATCCTTCATCATCAGTGCGCCTTGGGCATCGTCGGGTCGCTGCACCTGCACCTCGATCTGATGAACATTTACCGCGACCTGCGCGACGAATTGATGACGGGGGTCCTCTCCACCGAAGTGTCCACCCTCTTTCTCATCCTCCATACTTGGCTGTCGAAGCGGCAATCGAAGCGACAATCCGACGACCAACAGTGGTTACTATACGTCGCTGGTTTGAACCGGGCGTGCTTTGTCGGCACCTTTGTCTACTACCGCATCTACCACTACTACGTCGCCATCGTGGCCAACCGGGACTTGCATCTGTTCATGGACAATGTGATTGCGGTCGCTTCGCGCAGTCGCGTCTTACTCCGTCACGAAACGGCCGCATCGGTGGCGTCGTTCACCATGCTTGCCCAACGGAAAGACGTGGCGACCACGCTGGCGTCCCTCAACCATCCACCCGAGACACCGGACACGATGATGACCTCCGAATGGCTACGATCCTTTGTCGCTTACGCCAGCATCCACGGGCTCTTCTACATCAATCTCTATTGGCTGGGTCTGCTGGCCAAAAAAATGCTTCGGGGGTGATTTCTATACAAACAATGTTGGCCAGAAGAAGGATTTCATAGAAACCATAGAACCTCCCCTCCCACAAGATTCTGTATAGGGAACGTCCTCCGAATTGGACACCTTCTATGATTTCTATACAAACAATGTTGGCCAGAAGAAGGATTTCATAGAAACCATAGAACTTACAAACTGCCGTAGGCAGTTTGTAGTGCCAGACGAGCTTTGCCAGGATTCGCGAAGCGAATCCCCGGTTGTCCGCCGAAGGCGGACCGACTCGTCTGGTGACTCAAGAACCCATGGTTTAGAGTCCGGCGTCGGCGTCGGCGTCATCGTCCATATCGCTCGACGACACCAACGGAAGTTTAGGAATATACACGGAAGCGCTCGGCGGGCGCGACCAGGGTGCGTCGACCGCGGGCGACGAATGCACCGATCGTACCGAGCGGTTGGTCAGGTGTGACCGCGCCGAAGCCACCGAGGCCGCCTTTTCGCGTTCGTATTTGATTTCTTGGACCTGGGCTTTGACGTTGTCCGACGAGAACTCCGTTTTGGTGTTGATGCATATTTCGGTCTCCAGGGTCTGGCCGCGAATCGCCGGTGGTAACATAGATTTCATGATGAACGAAAAGACGTTGACCCATGCCTCCATCACTTCGTGGGTGGCATAGAGTCCCAACTGGTTGGCAATGGTGTAGAGCAGGGTCTGCACAAACACCGAGTACATGTAAGGGCGAATGGCGCGTTTGGTGTGGGCCTTGCCCAGGTTGTACAGGCGAAACTGCGTTTCTTCGTCGTTGGCGCGGATCGACAGTGCGTAGTTGATGATGCGAATGATGATTGCGCCCTTTTCGGCAATCTTGTTGGTCCCGTGCGAATGCGCGCTCAAGACGCTTTCGATCTTGCGGTTCTCGTCCACGAGCTGCAGACGTTCATAGAAGTCGTTGTAGAACAGGGTGATGCCCGTCAACTCCACGCCCGACTCGGTGACCTCCCGTTTGGCGCAAATCAGTTTCCACGCGTCGACGCACAGTTGGTTGTTTTGGGCGTTGACGATGGGCACCAGGGGAAAAATACTGGGCGTGTAGTGGGCCACCTGCACCTCCAACGGCACGGCGTATTTCTTGCCCAGCCGCTCCTGGATCCGGAGAATGTCCTGGGTGTCCGTGTCGGTCACTACGATGGCATGACCGTGACTCCCCCCCATGCTTTCGGTGGTTGCTCTGCTGTATCCTTCTAAATACCGCGTGCGCCGTGAATAGACGTTGAATTACACATGCCTGTGATTGTATGTGTAATTATGTAATGTTTGGTTTTGTATCTTATTTGGTGGCCGAGAGGCCGACGTTCATGTCTTCCACGCCCGTCGCGTTGCCCCCGCGCGAACGCAGAAGCCGGATTTGCTCCTGGTCCATGCAGAGGTAGCCGCGCGAGTTCATGTAGCCGTACGATTGGCACGTCTGGCTGCCCGGGGCCTGCGAGTAAATGTCGACGGGGTTCTTTGCTTCGCTTACCCCGGTGGGCGTCGGGGAGCAGAAGACGCCGTCGAATCCCGTTAGACGGCGGCAGTCACCCAATTGCTGCGCTGTGCTGCTGGGCGTAATTTCTTTGCTGCTGTACATGTCCTTGGCGACGTTGCCAGGATAGGTCGAATAATTACTAAACCCCTCGGCGTAGCCCGCGAAGCCAAGTTTAGGGAAAAGACCAGTGGACGAGTACGGCATCGGGGTCGGCGCACACGAAAAGGCCACGAAAAAGAAAAGGAGCACGATCGCCACGATCACGAAAAAGGCGGGCCAATACATCTTTGTTTGGGGGGGAGACTGTGAAGCGAAAATGCTATAGTATTCACGGCGAAATTTTGCACTGTTCGAACTGTTCGTACTTTGACGATCGCTATGATCGCATGTATTTTTGTACTACCGGGCGTACATAGTCGTCATAGACCATTCCCCGTAGGTGGCCGACTTGGCCGTGCAGGTCCAGGATGCGGCGGTCTCCCCACCGCCATCCTTCTATGACCCGGGCGACGGTTCGTTGTACGGCCGATTTCAGGGTGCGACCCACGTTGGACCCGGTTTGTTCAACGTAGTTGACGACGGTGGGTACCAGTTCGGGGTAGGCGTCCTGGGCCGTCGTCGGCGTCGGCGGCGTCGTCGGCGTTTTTGATACAAACGATTCCGTGGGTTCGTCTTCACGGGCGCCTTCTTTTCCTTCGGCAGGGAGAGCGGCGGGTCGACTATCTACACACCGCGAAGCTCCGCCACCCAGTATGGCTCCCATGGGGTAACAAATGCCGTGGTGCCGGTAAATACTGTCCCATACGATGATTTTGAGTAACAAGAGGGTGCCCACCATGAGGATCATCACCGCCCCCCAGACCCAAAGTGTATCCACATTGCAAGTATAATAATTGAGTATGGCTACATTGGGGTCAGTCGCCGCCACGTTACGACGATTAAGGTAAGCGTTTTCTATGGAATCCATCTCCATTGACTATCCTATCTATTATCTACTATACTATACCCTATACGAGTACTTTGCGGGCATAAAACGTTTTGCCGCGCACATGCACGCGCGCCATCACCCTCGACCAGACTTGGCGTATCCGCCGTACCGATGTCTGTAGGAACCGCTGCCACCAGGTCGGCGGCGAAAACTCCGTTCCCGTTGCCGACCCCGATCGGGACCCCACGAACGTGTCTTCGCCGCCGCCCCCGAATTCGGTCTCCCGCGTCGCGGCCACGGTCGGCGTAGCCCGCGGAACGGGAACGGGCGGCAGCTGGGACACGTCGGTTTCCGTCTCCGCGGCGACCTCGGACGCTTTGCGGTGTATGATGGATCGGATACGATCGACTTTTACGGAAGCGGCGGGTACCTGGTGTTCCGTCTTCTGTTCCGTCAAGAATTGCCACAACATCCGGCCGTTGAGTCGGTAGTTGTCCGTAGTGAGCGTATAGAACAACAGTCCCAATACATACAGGCCAAATACAATCAAGACAATTATCAGTTTGCTCACCACCGAAGTAGGGGTCGGAAGAATGATCGCGGCCGGAGCCGGGGTCAGCGAAGCAACCCGGGGCGATGATGCCGCCACCATTGTGCTATTCATATCATCCATCTAACGTTCTAATGTTCTAATGTTCTAATGTTCTATAAGAAGCATATAGAGTTGTTTTACACATATACATACATATACATATCACATATCATACACAACTGGTGATTTGTAAGGTTGAAATGATCACGAACAGCGAAAAACTGGATTTGCAGCGGTTGATGCAACAGAGCATGGCGTCGGGTCAAGCCGCGGAGAGCGGGTACGTCGACAACACGGCCCAGATTCGTCGTCTAAAGCACAGCGCACGGATCCTCGACGATGTTCGCGCGTTTGCCGTGTTCAAGCAAGACCACCCGGAACTGAAAGCGAGCGAAGCGGGCGATCCCGACGCGTTTGCGATCCAGGCGGGCGAGGTGTGTGCGTTTATGCGCGACAACTACCCCGACCTGTTGCGGCGCATGATCCGCGACGAGATTGATTACCAACTCTTGCTGCGGGTCATCCAGGTCCTGCGGCGCATCGAGGACGGCCTCGTCGACCAAAACGAGGGGTCGGTCGAGGTCGGCAAGATCCTGAAAGAAATGTACGTCGACTCGGCCCTCCGGCGCAGTCAACAACTCGACGAAAAGTATGCGGCGGAAAAACCCGTCATCTACGACGGCAAGCCCAATTGCTCATGGCGCGATTTCAAACAGAAAAAGACGGCATAACAACTAACAACAACATAGAGAGATCACGTATCTAAGTCATGTATAGAGACAGAGACACTAAGAGCCAATGTCGCAATCGCAATCGCAATCGCAATCGCAACCCGTCTCCTTTGAGAGCGAGGCGTTTGATATTCTCGAACCAGAGTACGCGGTTCTGCAACTGTATGTCGAAGGTCCTTGTGAAGAAGGACGTACCCAATGGCTGAACTTGTACCGTGAGCACGTCAAGGCCCACAACATGCACGTATATGAACATTTGGAGGAAGCCAATTCCGGCTTTGACGTGTTTTTTCCGCATGACGTGACGGTGCCGCCCGCGACGGTGGCGCCGTGCAAGATGGTGCCACTGAACATCAAGTGCCGTATGTTTACCTGCACCAACGACGGCACTCAGGCCGGTCGTCGGGTCCCCACCGCCTTTTACCTGATGCCGCGGTCGTCGTTCGCCAAGACTCCGCTGCTCTTGTCCAACCAGATGGGGCTCATCGACCGCGGCTACCGGGGCACCCTGCAGGCGGCACTCACCACGGTCGGTACCGAGGAGTGGTATTCGTTGGAGGCGCACACGCGGCTACTTCAGTTGGTGCATCCCCAGGCCCTGCCGATCTTGGTGGACATCGTCGACGACCCCGCCGTGTTGGCCGAGTCGACCACGCGGCGCGGGGCAGGGGGCTTCGGCTCGACCGGTCGGTAAATCTAACATAGGTGAAAAGACACCAAACAAATAGTGTAGACGTACTGTAGACTGTATTTTGGTGGTATGAAATGGACCGAATTCACGCAACGGGCGTCGCCTGATGTGATGGCGTTGATCTACGCGTATGACGATACGTATCGCGGGGTGTTTCGCCGCGTCATCGCCGAATTCCACGCCAACCAGTGGCAACAATGGAAACACGAGATATTGCAGGCGCATCGCCACCCGTTGGTGCAGCGTTCCTTGACGTATTTGTTTGATCATGCCGCTGGGTTGAACCTGGACCCAGATCGAAACGCGGCCGAACCGTCGTCGTCGCCGCTACTGAACTTGCCCATCGCTGCCGCCAGCTACGACGACCGGGTGCGGTACGTGTTGTGGCACCACCATCCGTGGCGCGACGCCATGTTCCTGTTTCAACACGACACGACCCACCGCCCACCTTCACCCCCGCCCATCTCCCTGTTTCCCTTTCTCGAAAATCCTCAACTCGAACCGAACCCAGAAGGTCTTCCGGTGGTCGAAACTGTAGTTTCAACGCCGGCTGCCGTGTCCACGGCGGGCCATGGTAACGAAGACGCCCCGCCGATTCATCACCGGATGACGTTTTCGCTGATGATCGGGCGCGCGTACCAGTTTCACGGCGAAGTTTTTCGGAAAACGGTGTACCGACCCATGTGGCATAGCCCGCATACTACCGAGAGTGTCACAGCGCAGCAATTGGGTAGCCCCCGAAGGGGGCAATTGCCGTGCTGTGCGCTGTCTCCGACAGCGCACAATGACGGACGAGCTTCGCCAGGATTCGCTTCGCGAATCCCCGGTTGGTCGGCTTCGCCGACCCGACTCGTCCGTGAATTGCCCCCTACCGAAGGGAGTGGGGCTACGACCACGACGTCTTCGTACTGGGACTACGTGGAAACGCCTCTTTACTCTGGAATGTACCGCATTTTACATCTTTGAACATTTCGCCGTATTTTGCACATCGTGCAAAATATGGCTATTGATTGACGGCAATCCCACGCCCAACCGAGGTAAAAGCGGTCCGTCCTCGTCCCGTCCAGTTCACGCCATTCTTGGAATAAGCAATCGTATGGCTGGATCCCTGTCCCACCGCGACCCAGACATCCTGAGCCACGCTGTACACGACATTGAAACCATTACTGCTAAATATGCTCGTTCCGGTAATTCCGGTCCACGTGGTGCCATTCTTGGAGTAAGCGATAGAGTTGGTCCCCGCCCCCACTGCGACCCAGAAGTCATTTACAGGATTGTATCCCGCTCCCCATGCGTAACTGAATATGGAGGACCCACGTCCGGTCCACGTCCTTCCGTCCGTGGAATAGGCCAAAGTGTTGCCCCCCGACCCCCCTCCCGCGATCCACATACCGTTACTACCGTACGATGCAAAACTTCCAGCGGCAGTTGTACCAAATATGGTGGTTCCGGTCATTCCATTCCAACTCGTTCCGTCGTAGGAATAGGCCATATTATCGCCTTTACCGTCAACACTATGTCCAGCTACGACAAATAAACCGTTATTGGGGTTGTACGCCCCTTTGTTGGCAAACCCCGCAAGTACGGGTTTTCCCGCTCCATTCCAATTCACGCCATCCGTACTATAGGCGAATGCATTGAGTGTACTTCCCCCGGTCACGACCCACATATTATTCCCAAAGATGTTACCGTGTCCAAACCCCGAAGGAAAAATAGATGTTCCCCTCCCGGTCCAATTGACACCGTTTGTGGAATAGGCCATCGTATTGTTGGTTCCTTGACCTGCGACGGTCCAAATACCCTTGCCATACGCAGCTTGCCAACCCCAACTATTGAATATACTTGTGCCCGTGATGCCGGTCCACGTGTAACCGTCCACGGAATAGGCTAAATTGTCCCCCCCGTTCCCTCCCGCCACCCACATCACTAAGGGGGTGGTTACCGTCCCTTGCGCGTAATTGTTACCCGTGGCACTGCTGGGTACCCCGTCGGTGTTTACTGGATACACCGTGAACGTGTATGTCGTATTCGGCGTCAGGCCAGTGAAGTTTGCACTGATTGCCACCACGTTGGTTCCGGAGGCAGGTGATACCCCCGCCGTGGTGGGGGTATACGTCACGTAAAAACTTTGAAACGAATAATAGTGACCCGCGTTCAGCGTCGTCACGGAAGCACCCGTATCGGTAAAATAAATGGACGGGATACAAGCCCACGTATATATCCTGCCATTGTTCGTTACTCCACCGGTAACGGTAAAGTCCGGGGCGGCTAATCCGTCTGTGTCGTAGGCTACAATCGTGACCGGACCGTACGGCGTGTCGTTCGGCAAACCAGTGATCGTATAAGACGACCCAGTTTGTCCGGTGACCACCACCGTGCCCGCGTTAAATATCGAATAGCTGACAAAACTGCCTGTTATATTCGTGATGGGTATTTCACCGAGGGCAGACAACTCCCCGAAAGACGCCGTCGTGATGTACGCCTGGCTCCGGGGGGGCGGGACGCCCCCAAATGCACCCATCAATCCACCTGAAAAAAAGGTAAATGCCATTGAATGATTATGGTGTTTGGCGTTATATCTATCTATGTTGATGTAAATATAAGATAATACGAATATTATACACATATTTGCGCTGCGCTGCTCTTTATGTCGTTCACCTTTTTTTCGGGCGGGGTATGTAACCCATTTATGACGCCCCCGCCTCCTCTTAGTCAGGCGTACATCACGACGGCGTCTTTCGGGGCGTTGTCCGGAGCCGGTCAAATACCCATTATCAGTATTGTCGGCAGTTTTGTCACCTATTCGGTGTTGAACGCGGGCACGACGGTGGTGACCGGACAAACTGGGTCGTCTTATACGGTCACCGGTTTCGGTGACAATATACGGTACGGACCGTTCCGACTGGTTCCGTACGACAATAACGGATTGGCCGGGACAGCGTTCACCGTGACCGGTGGTAGCGGCGGGATGCTGTATACGCTCGGAAAGGTCACATCCGCCCTACAGTTCACCTCGACCACGACCAGCGGCACCGTGTTGGGTTGCTCGGGTGCGTACGCAAACGTCATCATAACGTATTCGCCCACCGTCGGTTCACCCGCAAGTGGCTCGACGTCGGCATCTGCCAATAGCACTTCGCAACCGTTCAATAGTTTGTCGTCGGGCACGCCGTATACTTTCAACGTCTATGCGGTCAATGGCGATAATGTACAAAATCTGTCCGCCGTGGTAGGATCGGTCACGACGTTGACCCCTATTACGACAATGTGGGTAGCTGCGGGAGGAAATTTTACATCTTCCGGCAACAGTTTAGGCTATTCCATGGACGCGCTCAACTGGACAGGAATCGGACGTAACACGTTTTCAAGCTTTGCTTCGGGACTGTCGTACAGTCGGAACAATAACCTGTGGGTCGCTACCGGAGCCGGGGCCACATCGGTGGCCTATTCCACCGACGGAACGAACTGGTCCGGAGAAGCAAACGTAGCCTTTACAATCTATGGAAGGGGGGTCGCATACAATCCGAAACAGAATCTTTGGGTAGGCACGGGATACGGTCTCACCAACTCACTCGCCTATTCTACCGACGCAGTGAACTGGACGGGACTGGGAGCATCCATATTTCTCACGTTTAGTCCGTCCACTACTTTAGTCACTGGAGCAATCGGGGTTGCATGCGATCCTTCCCGTAACATTTGGGTTGCGACCGGGACGGGTCTCAACCACACGTTGGCCTATTCTACCAACGGGGTCACGTGGACAGGATTGGGACTTTCTACGTTTTCGGGCAGTGGTAATGGTGTGGGGTACGACGCCTCTAACAACGTGTGGGTCGCGACGGGTTACGGGGGCAACACCTTGGCCTATTCCGCTAACGGGGTCGCGTGGACCGGATTGAGTAGTTCTATGTTTTCGCTCAGTGGACAGTGCGCAACGTATAGCAGTGCCAAGGGGTTCTGGGTGGCTGCAGGAGGCGGTACCAACACGTTGGCATACTCCAAAAATGGTGTCAACTGGACCGGACGAGGGCTTGTTTTCAGTAGTTTTGGTTACGGTGTGACGTACGCCAACAATATTTGGGTGGCGGTAGGAGGCGGTACCTACAATTTCGCATATTCCAGCAACGGATTCAACTGGACAGGAAAGACCTCCACCGCATTCGGTAGTAATAATTCGTACACGGTGACGTACAATGCAAATACGAGTGTTTGGTTTGCGGGCGGCAACGGGACGGGCAACACCTTGGCCTATTCTACCGACGGCATGAACTGGACCGGACAGGGAAAGACCACTTTTTCGCAGACTGGGTACGCGATGACCTATAGCACGGGCACTGGTCAAAATATCTTGGTCGCCATGGGGAGAGGTAGATACTACTCTGCTTATTCTACCGACGGATTCAACTGGACTGGACAAAATTCCACCGTTTTTGGCGGATCTTACGGGATAGCGTATAATCCCAATCGTAACCTCTGGGTAGGGGTAGGTGCCGATGCCCATACGTTGGCTTACTCAATTGACGGGGTAAACTGGAGCGGATTGGGCAATTCCATCTTCTCCAATTACGGATATGCTATCGCTTACAGTGCAAGCAAAGATTACTGGGTCGCGGGGGGAACCGGAGGAAACAATTTCGCGTACTCCACCGACGGGATTCGCTGGACGGGATACAATTTTAGCAATTGGACTTTAACACAAAATTCAACCATCACGAACGGCGGCGCCGCTCAGAATAATATATGGATCGTAGGTTTTGGAAACTCGCCCACCATAGGATATTCTGTAGACGGAATCAACTGGACCGGAGTATCCTCGACGCCTTTTACAGGTGGTACCAAAGGGACAGCCTACAGTGTTGCTCAACCCCTTTGGGTCGCTTCCGGAAGTACAGGCAACACCTTGGGCTATTCTACCAACGGAGTGAAATGGACCGGACTCGGACTTTCCATCTTTTCGAGCAATGGATACGGATTATGGTACAGTGCGACCCAAAATATATGGGTCGCCATGGGAGACGGAACTGCAAACACTTTGGCCTATTCTACCGACGGAGTTCGCTGGACAGGACTGGGTAAAACGGTATTTGTGAATATTTACGGCTCGGTTCTCAGCAATCAGTAAAACAAGAACAATAGTGCAGCGAGCTAATTTGATATTACACCGACATCTGCGGTCTGATATCAAAAATCATCTAAAAATCGGCGTTCAGGTCAAACACGTCGCCGTCCACGTTCTTGTTGGCCAGGGCGTACTCGGACACCCGGTGTTCAAAGAAATTCGTCTTCTTCTGAATCGAAATGTGCTCCATGAAATCAAACGGGTTGCTCACACCGTAAATCTTGTCGTACCCCAGCTGCACCGACAGGCGGTCGGCCACAAACCGAATGTATTGGACCATCAAATCCGCGTTCATGCCAATCATCCGGCACGGAATCGAGACCGTAATGAACTCAATCTCGATGTCCACCGCCTCCTTCATGATCTCGACGAACCGCTTCTTCGGAACCTTGCGCTTCAGTTTACTATACAACATCACGGCGTGCTCCACGTGCAACCCCTCGTCGCGCGAAATGTACTCGTTCGACAAGCACAGACCAGGCAACACGTTCTTGCGCTTCAACCAGAAAATCGCCGCGAACGACGAACTGAAATACACGCCCTCCACGATCGCAAACGCCAACAAACGCGTGCTGAAACTGCTGCGACCATCGCTGATCCACCGACGCGCCCAGTCCGACTTTTTCTTGATCGCCGGATAATGCTCCACCGCATGGAACAAACGCATCTTCTCGTCCGCGTCATCAATGTACGTCTGGATCATCAACGAATATGTCTCCGAATGAATATTTTCCATGAAATTCTGAAACGCGTAGAATGCGCGCACCTCGGCCGACTGCACCTCCGCCATGAAGCGCAGCGCCAGGTTCTCCACAATGACCCCGTCACTCGCCGCGAAAAACGCCAACACCTGCTTGATGAAATTGCGTTCGTCGTCGGTCAGGCGCTTCCAATCCGCCAAATCCTTGCTGAAATCAATGTCTTCCACCTTCCAAAACGAATCCACGGACCGCTTGTAAAGATCCCACACATCATGATGTTGTATAGGAAACATCACAAAACGGTTCTCGTCCGGCTGCAACAACGGCTCCACGAACGCCGGCTTGCGCTCCTGGGTAGACTCCTGCGCGGTGGAAGACATTTCCGTCGTGGTTTCAATGTGCTCGTCGTCGGGCATGGCCGCAGCAGGAGAAATAGAGGTGGAAAAGGAAGACGGGGGGAAAGAATCGGATTCGGGGGGGAGCAGGAGGTCAGACATGGGATATAATACGCGGCTATTTTTATCTTCTTGTAGCGCGCTGTCTCTTCGAATCAACAGATGGGTTAGGGTTTGTCGTCATCGCGCCTCTTTGCACTAAAGCTAAAGTTGAACCAGGGCAGGCAGCAACAGATGCGGCGGCAGTGTAGATATTCTTGTTCGATCACCACTGCGACTTTCGGGAGCTCGGTCGCCAAGAGCCCGAGCGAAGTGTCTACAATACGTTTGATGACGGCGATTTCGGCGGCGGGCAACGGCAACAGTCCCGAGTCCAGCAACGCATCGAGGACCAACCGCACGATGTGGATCAGGTTGACCTGTCGCAGGCGGACGGCATCATCACCGTGTAGAGTGGCGCGAAAAATATGGGAAATCACCAGGACAATTTGCGGAATGTCGTGGAAATCGATGCGTCCGTCACTCATGATTCCCAGAATCGTCTGGTTCACTTCCTCAAACGTTTCCGGTGAATCGCGAATCAGTGACGTCAAAAACGTGTGTTCGGCGGGAGTGATCGTTAATCCAGGGTTGCCCAGGGCCTTGGACACCGCGTCCACGATCTGAAGGGTGGTGAGGCTGTACACGAAACTGCCTGAACGCCGGTCAGACGCGGCGGCGACACTGGGAGTGGGAGGAAGTACCGGTACGGACGCGGCCGAAGCAACAGAGGCGGAACCTTCCAATCCAATATCTATGTCTTCGGGGTGGATCAACGGTGCGACGGTTGATGTGTTGGGAGTGGACATCCGTGCAAAATGTATATGTATATATACACACATACATACACATACACTGTTCAACGCTTGCGCGGGTCAGCGCGGCGAGATGTGCGGCGCCTTGTTTTGCGGCTGTTGCTTCGGCCTCCGTGTTTCGTTTTTCTGATTTCGGCCACTACTTCTCTTACCGGATTCAACTCATAATCTTCGGTTCGTTTACCGAATGGTCGCCAGCTCGTTAATTTTTGGTTTTCCAGTAACCGTTTGAGAGTTGTATCGAACTCCGACGGTTTTTTCTCTCCTTTCAACATTTTTTTGAGGTCAGACTCCAGCGAACGCCTTTTTATGGCATCCTTTTCCTTTTTTTCTTTCAACATGCGTTTGAGTTCCTCGCTGAACGAAGGCTCGTTCTTGTCAAACGCAATACCTTCGGTACGTCGCGAGCGCAACGTGGATTTGTGACGCGGTAATGTCATTGTATATCGTGTATGTGTATTATATGACCGCATGGACCGGGTGTCATTGTACGGCGTCTCCGTCCCCGTCGGCGTCGGCGCCGGTCGTCCTAAATATTCTCGGACGACGAACGTAACGGGGGCGACCACGGCGGATCACCCTTCGACGATGATGGCGAGAAGGACGTCGACGGGTAGGTACCGTGTGACGGCGGCGAGATATGGAATTCATATACATTGATTGATTGCAGTGTATATGATATGATTCTGAATCTATGTTTGTTTTGTTGGGAATTACTTTTTACGGTAACGACGGCGGGAGGTGGTGCGCGATGACCGTTTCTGTCGTCGGGTCGTCGGACGACTTTTACGCTGACGCTTGCGAATGGTACGTACGAAACGTTTATATTTTCCGCCTCCTGCTGGGTTAGGATGTTGATTTTCTTCTGTAGTATTTTCTTCTGTAGAAAAAAAATGTGATGGTACTTCTTCAAATACCACTATTTCTCCCTTATTATTACGTAGCCAATTGTGTACTGTTAAATACTTAACAATATACTTGTTAAAATAATCGTTGGTGCTATCAGTTATTTTATATACTTCATATTTAGCATTTTTACTGACAATATCCATGTTCAGAATGATAATGATATGTATGTAACTTTATAATTTTACCACACAAAATCCCCGAGGCGCGCCATACAGTTTCCTTTCCGTGCCGGGACGGGCCGTTTCCCTAAACAGCCCTAAGTCGCCTTGGGTTTGGGTACCCGAAGGGTCAACCAGGCAGCCAGTTTCGCCGGCTGACCTCCGTTTCGGCGCCCGGTGTGCGTACCCGTGGACCCGTTCGTGTTCAATCGTGCGCCACGTTTCCCGCAACACCGGCAGCGCCGCCTCGAACCACCGGCGGTTGCGGCGTATGCGCACCACCGAGATTTCGTCTAAAACCCAGTAGATGGTCTGGTAGAGCAGATAGTCTTTCGCGCGCATTTCCGCCCGTTTCGCCGCGATCCACGCCTCCCGTGTCGACCGACGGTCTTCCGGGCTGGTCGTACCGGCTTCGACGTCCAGGGGCATGTACACGTAATGCGGCGTCGACCCCACCTGCGTGTTGCTCAAAAAGTACAGGATGATGCCGCGATGATCCGAGCCCTTCTCATCCGACGGAATGGCGGCAAACGCGTCGGCGTCCGGCAATTCTCGGAACCGGGTTTCTACAAAGTCGCATTCTTCTAAATCACATACCTCCAATTGGAGTTGGACCTGCACCCAGTAGGCTTCGAGGGGGGCGCCGGTGATCTCGCGGTTCACGATGTTTTTGATTTCGACCATGCGGCCAATCGCCCCTTCCTCTTTCGACGACGTCAC
>Ga0164297_10002868_pt1 | contig 16587 bp, 2 predicted proteins | sample GEODES058metaG_FD_113539 | JGI IMG/M metagenome (GOLD analysis project Ga0164297, IMG submission 113539) | Dystrophic lake water microbial communities from Trout Bog Lake, Wisconsin, USA - GEODES058 metaG | ecosystem: Environmental > Aquatic > Freshwater > Lake | place: USA: Trout Bog Lake...
ATCAGCACCCATGGCCATAGACCCTAACACCATCAATGCGCAATTTCCCATAGCTAATCAGGACAATGATAGCCAGGGCTTCAGGGACAATTTCGCTGCCATCCAGCAGAACTTCATCGCTGCCAATGCTGCTATAACTGGACTGACAGCTACCACCATTGGTATCACTGGACCAGTTTACACGCCCTTGCCTGGTAACTTGGCGGCTGGCAGTGTTACATTAGTCACGCAGTTCCAAAACAGCGACCAAAGCTATCAGCTGACCTTCCCAGGTACCAGCGCAGTGGTATTGCCGGTAGGTGACAGCAGCCAGCGTCCTACGCCTGCAGTTGGCCAGATACGCTACAATACTGATACCAACCAGATAGAATATTTCAACAGCACCAACTGGTATCCTGTTGGTCCAACTGGTCCTACGGGTGCTGCCAGCACTGTAACAGGTCCTACTGGTCCCGCTAACGGCCCAACTGGTCCCACAGGTCCTCTGGGACTGCAGGGTGTCCCGGGGCAACAGGGCTTTCCTGGCATACCAGGACCAACTGGACCTACTTCGACCATAACTGGTCCTACAGGTCCGACCTCGGTAACCACTGGTCCTACTGGTCCAACTGGTGACACTGGCCCAACGGGCTACACTGGTCCAACGGGTGTCACAGGTCCAACCGGAGCAACTGGCCCAACTGGCTACACTGGCCCAACTGGTTACACAGGTCCTACAGGTGTAACTGGTCCTACTGGAATTGGCATACCTGCCCCACCTGTGCGTTCAGTGCAATTCAACGCAGGCGGCAACGTGTTTGGCGGCAGCAGCCTGTTCACTTGGACCACTGACAATGTGCTTAATGTCAATGCTATTACCAGCCAAAACACGCAGATCGTCAATGATGTCATACGCAACAGGCTAGCAACCGCTAACTTGGTGCTACAGACCAACGTAGACGGCGGAGTGTATGTTACCAATGATCTCTACGTTGGCGGCATAGCATATAGGACAGCTCCGCACGTCACTGGCGTGATGTATGTTACGGTCGACGGTGATGATTCCAACACGGGTCTCAGCGAGGATCGTGCCAAGCGCACCATTGCCAGCGCGTGTGCTGCAGCAGCGCAGATGATAGCCAATCCCAGCACACCTTGGATCTATGCTACCATATTCGTGCGTGCCGGTGTGTACGCAGAACCAAATCCTATCTTGGTGCACAGCGGTATCACTGTTTTCGGTGACAATCTACGAGCAGTCACAGTCACTCCGTTGAATCCTACACTTGACATATTCTGGCTGAATCCCAAGACATACCTCTATGGCATGACCTTCCGAGGACATCAATATCCAGCAGCAGCAGTGCAGTTCCCCGAGAATGGCACGACGGTCATACATGAATTACATGATTGGGCAAGTCCATACGTACAGAACTGCAGCAGCATCACACTGGGTAAGTTTGAAGGCAACGTGCAGGTGAGCGAAGCAGGTAGTGGTCTGATCGTTGATGGCGTGCGCGGCAGGAAGCTCAGCAGTGCTGACTTTGGCAACGTCCAGGTCAATACCATGAACACTTGGACCAGCGGCAACACAGCGGTGTTTTATCAGGTATACGCTCCAACTTTCGGCGGCAATGTTGCGCCAACTTGGTTGCTGCAGAGTGGCATAGAAGGCAGCCCGGCCAATGTGGTATCAGTTGGCACTACGGTGTTAAACGGACAAGCTGCCTATACATATTCATTAGACGCAGACGTCTACAACACAGTTGATCTCTACACGTTCGACAACGTTTTGACCAGCACAAGTGCGCTGATACTAGACAACACCAGTCCTGGTTTTGGTGAGACTGTTACCAGCGGTTGGTATCTAGAGAATCCTGCTAGAGACGCATTTGTCAACGCAGAAACGCTGTTGCGAGCAAACATACCTTTCATACAAGCACAGGTAGTGGCATATATGGAAGCTGAATTCAGCTATCCCGTAAGCAGCACCAGCGCTCGTGACATAGGCTACATCACTGATGCGGTATGCATTGATCTGCTGGCAGGCAATCACGATCAAAGCTTCCTGTCAGGTGTAGATTTCTGGACAGAAACTGTCAACGGACCTGTGAGCGTGCTGCCACCGGGAACCAGCAATGTCTGCATCGCAGGCATTCAGTTTGCTAATAGCATAGCACAGAGCGTGGTAACCAACACCAGCTTTACGCCAGTATATGACAACACAGTACCTCAGGTATTTTACGGTTATCTCACTGGTGGCGCACTGGCAATAAGCAGCATCGCTACCAGCTACAACATAATAACTGAGATCATCCAAACCAGTCCTACCACCAATCCATTGGCCAATGCCAAGCGGCTGATGACAGAGAATACCATATTCGTTCAGAACGAAGTCCTTGGATTCCTACAGGCAAACTATCCCAGCAGCGTGAGCGATCCAACTGATGCTGCATACAGCTATCGCGACAGTGGATTCCTGTGGCAAGCGGTGATATATGATACGTTCAGCGGCGGTAATGCGCAGAGCGTGACATTTGCCATGCTCGAATTGGGACAGCTGCCAAACGTACCAGCATGCGTAGCAGCCTGGGGTTACATGCAGACTTTAGCTAACAACATACTGCAGAACATCCAAACCAGTCCAACCTATCAAAATGCCTATCCACAGATCATAGACAACACACTGGTTGGCGGCAGCACGGTTGTACAATACGTGGATCAGCTGTTCCAATACGTGATTGAAATAGTAAATTCAAACGGCAGCATCTCGCCGATCATGTGGAACACTCCTGGTCCCGGCATACTGGTAAGCAGTGTCACATATCTACCAGGTTATGATGGCATGGATGGTAACAACGCATGGTTGGTAGAGTTCGCTGGTGATTTGCCTGGTACCAGCTGGAATGACAGCATAAAGATACCAACAGCTGGTCTGCAGTTCCCGCTGTATAACTTGGTATTCACCAGCCAAGGTGGTCCATTTACCTTCGTGCCATTCAAGAGCGTGCTGCCCTATCGCGGTAGCGGATTGAACAGCATGGTGCTGGATGCGTTTACCCAGTACAATGAGATCGGCTACACACCAGTACCAGTACCAGTAGGAACCTATGACATCAATGCTCTGAACCATGGTGGTAATGGCATAGTGATCAAGAACGGTGGCTATGCTCAGCTGGTTAGTATCTTTGAGATCTGCTGTAACATCGGTGTCATATGCCAGAGCGGCGGTACCTGCAGCATAACAAACAGCAACACTGACTTTGGTAACTATGGCCTCTGGGCAGACGGCATGAGCGATCTGCAGTATGTGTGCAACATCTACAATGCTGGAGCAGCAGCAGCCAGCACCACCAACGGTTACGGCGGTGAGTGGTTCGTCAACAATCTGCCATACTTCAATGCGCAGGCACCAAGCCAGGGCTACGTGAGACCATATGTTGGTCAGGTTTGCTACGTCGATCAGCTGTATTATACCATACAAGCTGCCAACGTCACTGTGGGCGGCAGCGGTTACACGTTCCCACCGAGCATCAGCGTTAATCTAACCAGCGATCAGTATCAGGCATTCCTGTTAGCAGGTGGTACAATCGCGCAGGCACAACCAGTCATGGCGCTGGATGGTGGCTTCTATAATGGCTTGCCTACCTACTACGTGGCACAAGTAGTGATGTTAGTCAGCGGTAGCCAATACACCGCAGCGGATCTAGCACAATCAGACTTCTTCATGTTCACAGCTCCTGACAACCCATCTGGTACAACGGCACAGGCAACTCCGATTGGCTATCCAACCTATTATGACGTGGTATATGGTACCAGCATTGGTGATGGCATAGGCAGCATCACGCTAGACGAGAATCTGCTGTATACACCCGCTGACGGTGCACCTGTTTACATGTTCCAAGTCAGTAGGATCATCACCAGCAGCCACTGCATGGAATATGTTGGTTCTGGTACAGACATTGCCAAGTGCATACCAGCACGCACCAGTAGCTTGGCTGGCAACCCACCAGATCAGACACACGAAGTTGTCATGACCAATGGCGGCAGGGTAGCATATACCACCACCGACCACTTGGGTAACTTCCGCATTGGTCCTGAATTGGTGATAAATCAGAACACAGGTACACTGAGCGGGCGCACCTTCCAAAAGAGCCTGTTCGCCATAATGACGCCATACATACTGGCGCTACAATGATGAGGACACAGTAACATGGCCAGTATTCCATTAAACACCTTCAAGACAGTGACCAGTTACGTGCAGTATCTGGCACCTAATACAGCTATTCCGCCAGGCACGCCTACACCTCCCAGTGGTAATCCTGCTAACACCTACTGGGTTTATACGGCACCTCCCGGTACTACAGGCATCGTGCTATACATGCAGATAGCCAACATCAGCAGCAACACCACATTTGCTGCCAGCGCATGGCATTATAGATTGGTTACCACATATACACCCAGCATAGTACAGACTCCTGTTTTTACTTCTATAGTCAACGATATCCTGTGTCCCGTTAACGACAGCAGGATAATGTTAGGTGGCAAGCTGGTGCTTGAAACTGGCGATCAGTTGTATGTGGCAGGTACAGATAGCTCAGCTACTAGCACAAGCGGATACCTTCAGCTCATAGTCAGCGTGTTGGAATCTGCCAACTCATGATGGCTACAACTGCTAATAAATATCAGGTTATCTCAAAGGTGAATGAATGACCAGTCTGCTCTCAGGTCGAGTCGTAAAGACGGCAAATGATCAGGTACCTGCCGATCGTTACCAATTCCTCGGCCTTGATGCCGCAGAACCAAATCTAGGAAATCCAACTGGTACTGACAGCGTATTAGCATCAACAGTTGAAGGTTATCGCTATTGGACCAAGCTTGCTACAGGACCTACTGGTCAGCAGGGTGCAACTGGTTCTAGTGGCCCAACTGGTCCAACAGGTCCAACAGGCGCACAAGGTGCTACTGGACAGAGCGGTGCCACAGGTCCTACTGGCCCAACCGGTCCTACTGGGCAGAGCGGGACCACAGGCAGCACAGGTTCAAGCGGTCCTACTGGTCCTACTGGTCCCAGTGGTTCAAGCGGTGCTACAGGACAAAGCGGTCCAACTGGACCGACCGGACCAACCGGTGTTACTGGTCCAACAGGACAGACAGGCGCAACTGGTGTTGGTTCAACTGGTCCCACAGGTCCAAGTGGTGGACCTCCTGGTCCGACTGGTCCTACTGGTCCTCTTGGAGGCCCAACTGGTCCCACAGGTCCTACAGGCTACACAGGTCCTACAGGCATAACAGGACCTAGCGGATTAACAGGACCTACTGGTCCTACAGGCACAAGTGGCACTACAGGTCCCACGGGCTACACAGGCCCAACTGGTTATACAGGTCCTACCGGCGCTAGCGGATTGACTGGTCCTACTGGCTACACTGGCGCCACTGGACCTACAGGTGCAACAGGCCCTACAGGTATACAAGGCACAGGAGTAACAGGTCCAACGGGACCGACTGGCCAAACTGGTTCTACTGGTTCTACTGGACCAGCAGGTACTGCTGCTAACACTGGCGCTACAGGACCAACTGGCTATACAGGTCCAACAGGAGCCCCTGGTGCAGCAGCTAACACTGGTGCTACTGGTCCAACAGGTATACAGGGTCCAACTGGTGCGCCAGGCACTGCTGTAAACACTGGTGCTACAGGTCCAACTGGTCAGACAGGTGCTACTGGCGCGCCTAGCGTGGTTACTGGTCCAACAGGACACACTGGTGCTACTGGTCCACTGGGTACTGGTCCAACTGGTGCTACGTCAACCGTAACAGGACCAACAGGTTATACAGGTTACACCGGTCCAACGGGTGCTACTGGTGCAGCTAGCACAGTAACCGGCCCGACGGGTTACACTGGCTATACTGGCGCAACTGGTGCCACGGGTACAACTGGTTCAACAGGTCCATTTGGACCTACTGGTTACACTGGTGCGCAAGGTGCTACCGGTCCTACTGGTTACACAGGTACTACAGGTTATACTGGACCAACTGGTCATTCTGGTGTGACGGGTCCTACTGGTTACACAGGACCTACCGGACCTCTGGGAACTGGTCCTACTGGTGCTACATCTACTGTCACAGGTCCTACCGGGCCCAGCGGTCCTACTGGCTACACTGGTTCAACAGGTGCCACAGGTGCTACAGGTGCTACTGGTCCACAGGGCATCACTGGTCCTACTGGACCAACAGGTTATACAGGTGCTACGGGTGTCACAGGTGCCACAGGCGGCGCTGGCGTTACAGGTGCCACAGGTGTTACTGGACCAACAGGTTATACAGGTGCTACAGGTGCCACAGGTGCTACTGGTGCTACAGGAGAGATTGGCGCCACAGGAGTTACTGGTCCAACCGGATATACTGGTCCTACAGGCGCTACCGGTGCCACAGGAGCCACTGGCCAAACTGGTGCTACAGGCGCAACTGGTGCAACAGGCGGTGCTGGTGTAACAGGCGCTACAGGTGCCACAGGTGCCACTGGTCCAACCGGATATACTGGTCCTACAGGTGCAACTGGCGCCACAGGCGCTACAGGTGCCACGGGTGCGACCTCTACGGTTACAGGACCCACTGGTTACACAGGAGCCACAGGTGCTGCTGGCCAGTCAGTTAGGATCGTTGGCAGCGTGGCCACAGCAACTGATATTCCTGGCTATCCAAGCGGTCCATATGGCGGATCAATCGGTGACGGTTATATCACACAGGATACTGGCGATCTCTGGGTGTGGACTGGCACAATCTGGCAAAATGTTGGTAAAATCGTTGGTCCAACAGGCGCAACCGGCCCCACTGGTTACACAGGTGCCACTGGCGCTACCAGCGTTACTACTGGTCCGACTGGAGCCACTGGCGCTACGGGTGCTAGCGGCGTAACTGGTTATACAGGTTCGACTGGACCCACTGGTGCTACAGGCGCAACCGGCGCTACAGGTCAAACAGGCGTCACTGGCCCTACGGGTCCTGCTAGCACTGGGGCTACTGGTATCACAGGCGCCACAGGCGCTACAGGTGCCACGGGTGCCACGGGTGCTACAGGCGCAACCTCTACCGTAACTGGTCCTACTGGTCCTAGCATCACAGGTGCCACAGGTCCAACAGGTCCTGCTTATACAGGTGCTACAGGTCCGAGCATAACAGGTCCCACAGGCTATACTGGTCCTACTGGTCCTCAGGGTGTTACAGGTGCAACTTCAACGGTAACTGGTCCTACTGGTCCGACTGGACAGACAGGTGCCACTGGTGCTCAAGGTTCGCCTAGCGTTATCACTGGACCTACGGGTTATACCGGTCCTACTGGATCACAAGGTCCTACTGGTCCGGTGGCCACAGGTGCTACTGGCGCCAGCATCACTGGTGCTACGGGTCCTACTGGTCCGACAGGTTATACCGGTCCAACTGGTGCTACATCTACTGTCACAGGTCCGACCGGTTACACGGGTTACACAGGTCCTACAGGTGTCACTGGCCCGAGCGGCGGCCCGAGCGGTCCTACGGGTGCTACTGGTCCAACTGGAGCTCCTGGTACAGCAGCAAACACAGGTGCCACTGGTTACACAGGTCCAACAGGACCAACTGGCGCAGCCAGCACGGTTAGCGGCCCAACTGGTTACACAGGTCCTACTGGACCACAGGGTGTCACCGGTCCAAGTGGTGGCCCAACTGGTAACACTGGTCCGACCGGTGCAACTGGTGCAGCTGGTACATCTACAAACACAGGCGCAACTGGTCCAACTGGCCCAACAGGCTACACTGGTCCGACAGGTGCAGGCAGCACTACTAGTGGACCAACTGGTCCAACTGGACCACAAGGCGTCACAGGTCCAAGCGGTGGGCCAACTGGTCCTAGTGGACCAACTGGATATACAGGCTACACAGGCCCAACAGGAGCGGGCAGCACGCAACCTGGTCCAACAGGTTATACTGGTCCAACAGGACCGCAGGGTGTCACAGGTCCAAGCGGCGGTCCAACTGGCGGTACAGGTCCAACTGGTGCGCAGGGTGCTACAGGTCCTACAGGTCCAGGGTCTACTGGTGCTACTGGTGCCAGCCAATGGATCAACAGCAGTACCAATAGCAATGATATCTATTATGGTCCAACTGGTTCTCTGGGCGGTAACGTTGCGGTTGGCACATACACCACCACGACAGTAGGTGGTAGCAATAACTTCATAGCTGGTGGTAACGTCTATGTAGCTCGCCAGACCTTTGGTAACAGCAGCGATACTGTCACGACTCCTAGCTATTCATGGTTGGGATCTCCAACCACTGGTCTGTATCGCCAGTCAAGCAATGTCGTTGCCTTTACGGCCAATGGTGTTGATCAACTGCGCATAGGACCTCAGGGACTGGGTGTGGGCAGCAGCTCCGCACAGACCAGCATACGCGGCGATCTAACCATGCTGCAGGGCGGAGCTATAACGCCTAGCACCAGCACTGGTAGCGCAGACGGTGTGCACGGCATCATATGGTCACAGCCTACAGGTACCAGCGGTACTGCTTGGATCAAGTGGTACGCAGGTGGATTCAGCACGGCCTATACCACGCTTGAGATAGGAACCGGCACAGACACGCATGACATCCTCTACTTCAATACCAGCGGTAAGGTTGGTTTTGGTGTAGCAGTTCCTGCCTACAAGATAGACGTAGGCGGTGATATCAACATCAGCGGAACCTACTACGTGAATGGTGTGGCCATAGGTACCGGTTCGGGTACCGTGACCAGCATTGGCATGACGGTGCCAAGCTTCCTCAGCGTCACTCCATCCAGCATCACTAGCAGCGGTACTTTTGCCCTAAGCTACAGTGGTACTGCTCTACCAGTAGCCAACGGCGGAACTGGTTTGATTTCTACACCAGCAAATGGTCAGATAGACATAGGTAACGGCACAGGCTTTACCAGAAGCACCATCACGCAGGGTACTGGCGTAACAATAACCAACGGTTCTGGCACTATTACCGTAGCCATAGGTCAAGCTGTAGCAACAACTAACAGCGTGCAGTTTGCTTCTCTGGGTGTCGGTGCTGCTAACGGAACAGCTGGCACCATAACTGCTACAGGCGAAATCACCGCATATAGTTCTGATGCGCGCCTGAAGAGCAATGTAACGGTTATCACTGACGCGCTGGACAAGCTGTCGCAGATCAACGGCGTGATGTTTGATTGGGATGTAGAAAAAGCAAATCCTCTGGGATTCAATCCAACTTATGATCGCGATGTTGGTGTCATAGCTCAAGAGATACAAGCAATTCTGCCAGAAGCAGTGCGTCCCGCACCGTTTGACAGGACACCTGATGGCAAGGACAGCCTGAGCGGAGAACACTATCTCACAGTGCAGTATGAGAAGCTGACCGCGCTGCTGATAGAAGCAGTCAAGGAACTGAAATCCGAGGTAGATACCCTGAAAGCTCGCTTAGACGCGCAGTAACTCCCTGCTAAATATCACACATATTCGTGGCATTAGTGGGGAAAGGGAACCTTAGTGACCGCTCGCAATCAAGACTTTGTAGTCAAGAACGGACTACAAGTCACCAGCAACCTCGTGGTCGGTTCTTATGTTGGCCCTGGCCAACCTCAGATATCCAACGGCGCTATCATCAGCGGCAACGTTGGTATCGGTACTTCTAATGTCATAGCTGGCACTGGATTAGGTGTTTACAACGGTAACATACAGGTCAGCGGAACAGGTCACGGATACCTATTTGCTGATGGTACTTTCCAGACTACTGCTGCTGAACCAACAACACCTGGCGGTAGCATTACTCAGGTACAGTTCAACCTAAACAACGCATTTGCTGGTAACAGCCAGTTCGTGTTTGACAGCAGCAATGTCTATCTAGGCATAGGTACAGCAGCGGCACGTGCTAGGCTTGATGTTGTTGGCAACATACTGATATCTAACACTAATTCTACAACAAGTGGCATAACTTTTCCCGATGGCACGTTCCAGACCACTGCTGCATTTTACACGCCAAGCTACGGTACGCCAGGCACAGTGCAGTTTGCCGGAGCTGACAATACCTTCAGCGGTGACAGTAGCAACTTCAACTGGGATACTACCAACAATGTGTTGGATGTCAGCAACATCAGTGTGGGCAACCAAGCAAGCATAGGTCCCATAACTCTCTGGAGCGGCAATGGCAATGTCAGTGGCGTGAATTTTGCTACAGCCAATGCTTTCGTTGGCAATGCCTTGACCGTCAATGGCAACAGCAACATCTATGGCAGCCTGTATGTCAGCAACAACTTCACCGTGGGTGGTACCGTTTACTTTGCCAACGTCGGCGGTATACAGAATCTCGTGGTCAACAGCCTCACCAGCAACACCACCATACAGGCCGCACAAAGCATAACTGCTAACAATCTCATTGCCAATGTCAATGTTGGCATAGGTACTGCGCTAGCACAGTATCCTCTGGATGTGTATGGTAACCTACACCTAGGTAACACAGCCACTATCAGCGGCATAGTTTTCCCTGATGGAACTTTCCAAGACACTGCTGCGGCTAACACACCCAGCTATGGCGCGCCAGGTACCATACAGCTGGCAGGCGTTGCTAACACGTTTAGTGGTAACACTAGTGCGCTGTTCTGGGACGATGCTAACCTTAACCTAGATGTCGATGGCACTGTTATCGCAGTTGCTGTACAAGCCATAGGTCAGATAGCAGGCGACAGCGTAAACAGCAACAGCACAGTCAATGCTGCTGGCCAAGTTCTAGCAGGTTCGCTGGTAAGCAATACGACCATACAAGCAGCTGGTTACATCACCGCTGGTGGATTGAACAGTAATGGTAGCATAACTGGCAGCGACATAACTTCCAACAGCACAATTACCGCAGCAGGTCAAGCTACTGTCAATAACTTGATCAGCAACGTAAATGTGGGCATAGGAACAGCCACAGTCGCGGGCAGCAATGTGCTCAGCGTGTTTGGTTCAACCAACAGTGTTGGCAACATCTACCTGGTTAACAGTGCCAGCAGCATCAGCGGGATCATGTTCCCAGATGGAACCTTCCAGAACACTGCTCCTATACTGACCGCGCAGACACCAAGCTACGGCACGCCTGGTACCATACAGTTTGCTGGCAGCAGCAACACATTTGCTGGTGATACCAGCAATCTATTCTATGACACCAGCACCAACACACTGCAGGTCAACGGGGGCTTGATCAGCCTCAATAGTGCCACAGCCAATCTCATAGATTTTGGTATCAATGGCGTCGGTAATCCCAATCTAGGCAGCGTTGGTAACAAGATCAATCTCTACAATGACGGCATAGATGCGCCGTATAGCATAGGCATTGATGCCACACCTGCCATGACCTTTGCTGTACCCGGCAGTGCGTTCTTCAACTTCTATGGCGGCGGCTGTGTGGTAGCCCAGCTGGACAGCGTGGGCAATTGGTACAACGATGGCAGTTCACAGATATATGGCTGCGTGACCATCAGCGGTGGGACGCTCACTCTCAACAACGCCACAGAGAATTACGTAGACTTTGGCCAATATGGTTATGCGCCTCCTAGCTTTAACACGCGCAGCCCTGGCAGCAAGCTGGTATTGTTTGATCAAGTGGATTCGCTCAACACTGATTATGCCATCGGCATAGACACAGCAACGCTGTGGATGGGCGTACCTCAGAACAACAGCGGCTACGTGTTCAAGTGGTACGGGGCTACAACACCCGTCATGACCCTTGACGGTGCTGGTGATCTTTCACTGCTTGGCACTGCTACAGTAGGAAACTTGATCAGCACTGGAACCATAACAACGACTGGTTCAGGTGGCAACATCTATGGTGTCAACACGCTGTTCACTGTCAACGTTGATGCCAGTGGCCTGATCACTGCCAACAATATCATTAGCAATGTCACTGTAGGCATTGGTACAGCAATAGCTCAGTATCCTCTTGATGTCTACGGTAACATCCACATTGGCAACACGGCATCTGTCAGTGGCATAGTATTCAGCGACGGTACTTTCCAAGATACTGCAGCGGCAAACACACCGAGCTATGGCCTGCCAGGCACGCTGCAGTTTGCGGGCAACAGCAACACCTTCAGTGGTAATACCTCGGCACTGTTCTGGAATGACAGCACACAGCAGCTGGGCATAGGCACCAACATGCCAGTGCAGACGCTGACGCTGGTTGGTAATGCTGCCGTCTACGGAGCTGTTGGCATAGGAACTGATGTCTATCCAGTCGGAGCCAACTTGGTTGTTGCTGGCGGTAACCTCAACGTAGCCAGCTTCGGTACAGGTATATTCTTCCCAGACGGCAGCTTCCAGCAAAGCTCAGCTGGCAGTTCTGCTGCAGGCTTCGATGAATATGTACAATTCAATAAGGCGGGATCCTTCGCAGGACAGAGCGATTTCATATTCAACTATACCACAAGCAGCTTAGGCATAGGTACTACTTCTGTTAACAACAGCCTAGCAGTGTATGGCAGCAGCCCTGCTTTCTTTAACACCACCAACGGCGGCGATCAACAGCTGATAGTTGGCAATACCACCGCCGATGGCGCAGTGGTCGGATTTAACAGCGGCACACAACCTGCGTATGGCTATCTCACCGCTGCCGGTAGTGCTACTACCAATATAATCGTGACCAAGATTGGTACTGGTATAGGCGGTATTACCATCCCAATTAACACGCTTGATGTAGGCGGTGGTACAGCTATAGGTACAACTTACGGCGGAGTATTTGCAGCTCCGACAGACGGCCTCATAGTCAGCGGCAGAGTTGGCCTAGGTACATACTTGCCTCTTAGCCCTCTAGATGTAAGCGGTAATGCCAGTTTCCGCAGCAACATCAGCGTAGCCAATGAAGCAGATGTAGGTTACCTAGTATCCAACACCGGCGTACAATCAGGTGGTAGAGTGATAGCTAGCGATATCGTTAGCAACACCAACATCACCACCAACACATTGGAAGCCTACGGTAACGTGCAGGTTGGTGCGTTGATCAGCAACAGTACCATACAAGCAGCCGGCACTGCTACAGTGAACGCACTGTTTAGTAATACTCTTATTAGCGGTTCTAATCTACAGATTACGGGTACTAGCACCTTTGCTAACCTGATCGTCAACACTAACATAACCACCAATCTGTTGAATGTGACTTCTGAGGCCTATCTCAGCGATGTGATCAGCAACAACAATATTACCACCAATACCTTGAACACCCAGACTGTAGCACAGGTCAACAGCCTGATCAGCAACACCAGCATACAGGCTATAGGGGGCGTCACGGTCAATTCACTGACTAGTAACACCAATGTCAATGCTGCCAGTGCTAACGTCACTAACAATCTCTATGCCGGATCATTAAATGTAAATGGCACAGCGCAAGCTCAGCTGATCATCAGCAACACAGACATCAGCACGCAGACACTGGGTGCTAGCGGAACCATAATTGGTCAAGACATCGTCAGCAACAACACCATACAGAGTGCTGGCACGGCCACTGTAAACGCGCTCTACAGCAATACCACTGTGACAGCGGGCAATGGATTAGTTGCCACAGGCGGCGGATTACGTGTCACAGGTAACACCAGCATTGCTGGCAATGCCTACGTCAGTGGTAACCTGTACGTAGGTGGTAACATCGTATCAGTAAGCAGCGACAAGCTCAATGTTACTGCACCAATAATATTCGTAGCCAACACCAATCCTGGCGATGTCTGGGATCTCGGTATCGTGGGCAGCTATAACACCACCCAGCGCTATTACACTGGCGTGGTCAGAGATTACATCAACGGCGCATGGACTGTGTTTGACACAGCGACCAATGAACCAAATCTAACAGTTGATTGGAACCAAGCTGGTCTCACCTATGGCGGTTTCATAGCTGGCAACATCAATGCCGCTGGCCAGACTGCTAGCATTAGCAGTGGCACGGGTGCAATAACCATCTTTGGCAGCGGCGGTCTGGGCGTTGGCGGAGCAATAAACGCCGGCGATCAGATAGCTACGACCGCAGGGTTGAACATAGGTGCTACTGCTATCGTGAATGCATTGGTCAGCAACACCAGCATACAGGCCACCGGCGATGCGCTATTCAATACAGTAACCAGCAATGGTTACATACAAGCTGCTGGGACTGCCACCGTCAATGCATTGATAAGCAACACATTCATAAGTGCTAGCAGCCTACAAGTTACCAATGATGTCATAGTCAACAGCCTCACATCAAACACCTTCATACAGGCTGCAGGGCTAACGACCACAGACACCTTCCAAAGCAACGGCGCTGCTACCATAGGTGGCAACCTTGTCATCAACGGCAATGTGCTGATAACTGATACCACACCAACAATGGATTACAACACAGGCGCGCTGCAGGTAGCAGGCGGTGTGGGCATTGGTGGCAACGTACATCTGCAAGGATCACTCACAGCTGGCAACGTCTATGCCAACAGCGCTAGCTTCTTTGGCGACACTGTCACGGGATTTGGTGCGCTATATGCTGGCTTGCCCAGCGGTTTCAGCATACTACCAAACAACATAGCTGAATTCAGCGGCAACAGCAACAGCTATGTTCAGGTCAATCTCGAGAACATCAGCAGCGGCACCAATGCCAGCAGCGATTACATAGCCACAGCAGACAATGGCAGTGATAGCACATATTACATTGACATGGGCATCAACGGCAGTGCCTTTGATGCAGTTAATGCCGGCCAGACTAGCCAATATGCCAATGACAGCTATCTCATTGGCGTGGGCAATGCTGACATGTCTGGTTACAACGGCGGCAACCTCGTGGTTGGTACTGCTACACCAGACACTGTGTTGAGATTGGTCGCTGGTGGCTTGATGGCCAGCAACATAGTAGCTACGTTTGCTCCAACCTACGCAGACATAGCAGTTCCGCTGACCCTCGAAGGAGGCATCTTTGGCAATCTCCAAGTCACTGGTAACGTCGTAGCAGGCGCGATAACCAGCAACAGCACAATACAGAGCTTTGGCATTGCCCAAGTAGGCGAGCTGTACAGCAATCTCAACATACATGCTATAGGCAATATCACAGGCAACGCGCTGAAAAGCAACACATTCGTTCATGCCATAGGCGAAGTTGTCGGTAACACTATAATCAGCAACACCACCATACAGGTCGCAGGCACTGCTACGGTCAATGGTCTCTACAGCAATACTTTCATACAGGCAGCTGGTAACATCACGGTTGGCAGTGTTAACAGCAATGGCGCCATAGTAGGCAGTGCTATAACCAGCAATAGCACCATACAGAGCTTTGGCATCGCTCAGGTAGGCGAGCTCTACAGCAATCTCAACATACATGCCATAGGCAATATTACAGGTAATGCGCTCAAGAGCAATTCCTTCGTTCATGCCATAGGTGAAGTAGTTGCTAACACAGTCATCAGCAATACCACCATACAGGCTGCTGGTACGGCCACTGTAAACGGTCTTTATAGCAACACCTTCATACAGGCAGCTGGCAACATCACCGCCGGCGGGCTCAACAGCAACGGTACCATCGTTGGTAGTGCGATAACCAGCAACAGCAACATACAGGCCGCCGGTCAAGTAACTGCCAACACCTTGATAGCCAACGTCAACGTTGGCATAGGCACTGCTACTGCGCAGTACCCTCTAGACGTATATGGTAACATACACATAGGCAACACTGCTACCATCAGTGGTATCTTGTTCCCCGACGGCTCGTTCCTTAACAGCGCAAACATACAGACTGGTACAAACACGCCTAGCTATGGCACCCCTGGTACCATACAGTTCGCTGCTGCTGGCAACACCTTCAGCGGTAATACCGCAGCACTGTTCTACAATACCACGACCAACACGCTGGGCGTCAATGGCGGCAAGATCAGCCTAAACAATGGCAATGCTAACCTCATAGACTTTGGTGTCAACGGCGTAAGCTATCCAAGCGTCAACAACACTGGCGATAAGATCTATCTCTACAACAACGGTGTGGGTGGAGTTTACAGCCTCGGCGTTGACCCATCGCCTGCCATGTACTTCAACATACCAGTGTCAAGCGGTTACACATGGTATGGTGGCGGTAACGTAGCAGCTACCTTGAGCGGTAATGGCAATTTCTTCGCCCAAGGCAGCGTGACATCGTTTGATATAGCAGCGACCAGCCAGCTGGGCATAGGCACCAGCACGCCATTCAAGTGGGGTTCGCAATCACTGGGTGTGTTTGGTAACCAGCTGCTGAGCGGTAACCTCTACATCACTAATTCAGTTGGCCACACCAATGGCGTTGTTTTTGCCGATGGCACATTCCAAGACACAGCTGCTGCCAACACCCCAAGCTATGGCACACCAGGTACCATACAGTTCGCGGGCGCAGGCAACACGTTCAGTGGCAATACCAGTGCGCTGTTCTGGAACGATGCCAATCTGATCCTAGACGTAAACGGCAGCGTCAACGCCACTGGTGTTGCTACGGTAAATGGATTGATCAGCAACATATACGGAGTGTTTGGTCAGAACGTTACCATAAACAGCACCAATGCCAGCATCAGCAGCATCACTGGTGCACTGGTAGTAGGCGGCGGTATAGGCGCAGCTGGTAACCTAA
>Ga0164297_10002869_pt1 | contig 16582 bp, 21 predicted proteins | sample GEODES058metaG_FD_113539 | JGI IMG/M metagenome (GOLD analysis project Ga0164297, IMG submission 113539) | Dystrophic lake water microbial communities from Trout Bog Lake, Wisconsin, USA - GEODES058 metaG | ecosystem: Environmental > Aquatic > Freshwater > Lake | place: USA: Trout Bog Lake...
CTGTTCCGCCTCGTCTCTGGTCTCATCGTCGTCCCCATGCTGCTGCTGCTGCTGTGGCGGCGGCCGATTCTGATCCCTCTGCGTGAACCCAGGTGCCCCCCACATGGCTCGGAACCGGTCCGCAGCGGCTTGTTGCTGCAACTGCAGAACTTGCTGCGGGCTGAGCGGCGCATGCGGCTGCTGTGGCTGACCTGCTGCAGAGTTATGAACGGGTCCTGCCCAAGGGCCTGTAAGACCAGAGTCACGCTCCTGCGGCTGCGTCTCCGTCTGCCGCCGCTCCCATAGCGGGTTCGGCGTCATCCTCATGGTCGACAGCTCTACACTAGGCGACAAAAAGTGCAGCCTTGGCGTTGCCCCATCTGCGGGACTCTCCTCTTCGGAGGGCTTCGGCGATGGAGGATGCAGCACCCCGACACTGACACTCACCACCGGGCGGCCGTGCATGTCAAAGCTGCACGGGTTCTCCACCAGCACAGGCAGCGACTGGCCGGACATAGCGCCAGCACCACCAGAGGCTCTGTGGCCGGCGTCCATGACGCTCCGGCTGGGCGCCATGTCAATCCCAATGGCTGCCTGCAACTCCTCGTCAATGGCGCCTCCGCCACCTAAACCTGATGCCTCAGCACTCTGTCCCAATCCAAAGAGCAGCGCTCCCCGCCTTGTACCGGCAATGACGCTTCCCGCTGCTGCGGCGAGGACCTCCATGGTGTCATCTCCGACGAAGGGGCTCGGCATGCGCGCCCTGAAGAGGAGACCCACCGCGACGGCCATGGCGAGGTCCGCCAGCTCCGAGAACAAATTATTCAGCCACGATTTGCTGGCCACGAAGAGAGCCACCAGGTGGAGCACCACCTCGGCGCAGGTGAACACAAATAGGGCGACGTGGAAGCGGGAGAACATGGAGACGCGGGCCCACGCGAAGCTAGCCTGCAGCTCATCGGCGGCGGAGGAGACGCGGAGCAGCTGCGCCTGTGCCCGCAAATGGCGCAGGCCTTGCGAGACGCTGGTGAGTGCGAAGCCCAGCACCGCGACGTAGGCCAGCGCGAGGGCGAAGAATGAGCGCGGCGAGTAGAGGAAGTAGACAAAGTAGAGAGCGGCAAGGAGTGCCAGGGACAGCATCAAGCTATTCCGCTCCGGCGCGCCTAGCGCGGCGCGAGTGACGAGCCAGCCTCGGGAGAGGAGGAGGATGACGCCAAGCAGTGTCACCTGGCTGCACGTGCTCATGATGTCGTCCCCCACATTCAGTTGGGGCGACTCCAGACCGGAGTGGTTGAGAGACGCCCACTTGGCGGCCGCAATGGCCATGTTGACGACCTTCAACACCGGCACGGCGAGAAGTGCCGCCTGCAGGACCGTGAGGCCGCCACGGCGCCGGATGTGGATGGCGTCCGTGAGGAGAAGAAGGACCCAACAAGCCGCAAAGGCGATGTACGTCCAAGGCAGCGGCGCCTGTGTCGTGCTCAAGTTCTGGCCGCCGGGGTTGAGCAACACGTAGGAGACGCCGGCAGCGGTGATGTTGTCCGCGTTGCAGTTGATGAGCGTGAAGGTCAGAACCAGCGCCTGGGGCACCACTTCCTTGATCACTCCATCTGCGGGCACCAGCACCGGCTGCAGCGGGCACTGCTCGCTCGCGAACGCGACGGCAGGCAAGCACGCCTGCTGGCCAGCCGCGAGGAGCTGCAGCACAGACTGCTGGGTCCCAACCTGAGAAAGACGTGAGCGTGAGCGCGTGTCAGGGGGACCGTTCACGTGCGTCACCGCCGCTCGGGGACACTCGTCGGCAGGACAGACGCGCAGCGCCGTGGAGGTGCCAGCCACCACGAGGGGGGCGCAGGGGGAGGGAGTCGCCGCTGCGTGTTTCCTTTCCCCCCTTCACCGGCCACAGCGGTGGCTGGGCGCGCGCACCTCGCAGCTGAGCAGATACACGCCCTCAGCGGGCGGTGACCACCCGGGGTGCTTGCGCATGTCTGTGCCGTTGGCGTCGAAGAGAGCCACCTGCAAGGAGACCGTGCCGCCGGCGTCGAAGCCGAACTGGGTGAGGGGAGGCCGTAGGAAGGAGGCGGAGGCACGAGACCCAAGGCGGCGAGTCAGCGACTGTGGTGGAACGGGGCGCGAGGGAGTGGGTGGTGAGCAGAGCGTCAGGCTACACGCGCGCCCCGTCCGCGAGTAGGGGCGGCGGTGGAGGGCAGGTGCCACAAGGAGCAGACTGCGACAGAGTCTGTCTTGTCTCAGGTTGCGGCCACGCACCGGGACAGACACCTCACTCGCCTCCCCCGGGCGCAAAGAAAACGCCTGGCTGCCCACGATGGCGTGCGCAGGCAGGCAGGCCGCCGCAAACAACGCCGCCCAAAGCAAGGGGCCATGCGGCCAGTGGCCTCCCATGGCTGTCAACGCAAGGCGGGGCTCAGCTCGCCTCTGCAGCCCCGGCCCTTCCCCACTGCCCCCCCGACACTTGCTCTTGCGGGAGGGGCCGCCTTGCGAGGGAGAGATGACGTAAGCAGTTGTGTTAAGTTCATTCGCCCTTCGCTAAGTGGCGAGCGCCTGTCGATGTCGACAGCGGCGCAAGCAGCATTGCCGCGCCGGGACGGCACGTGATGACGGGCTCGTGCGCCGCACCAGTGGCGGAGCGCCTAGCCTCGGCGCTGCGCCGAACTTGTGGAGGCTCTTCAGACGCGCAGCTCGCGTCTGAGCTGTCTGAACAGGTGCGCCACGATGACACACACTGTGGGCTATCACGCAACCGCGGTGTGCAACTCGCCGGGTTTCCAAGGACAGAACAGGCTCTGCGGCTCCTGACGGCGGCTGCCATCTGTCGACCCTCTTCTGCAGGCTGGCGGTGACGCTGCTCTGTCCGTAGCCGAGCTACTGCTGTCGAAACCTGAAGCCGCTCTCGCGGTGCGTTTTCCGCAAACAGCCCGCTGGTATTGCACACACACGCACCATTGACAACTCCCGCATCCCCTCCTCGCAACGCGGACCCCCAGTCTCACACGCCACTGCTTCCTGTGCCAGGTTGCTAGCGCGCTGCGACCAGAACTACTCCACGTGGTGGCTCGCGTCGTGGCCTGGAAGGAGGCCAATGCAGGCACACTGGCCTCGGCCGCCGGCGACGAAGACGACGAGGCGGCGGCACTGTGTCGCGTGCTTGCTTTAGCACCTCACGTTGCTCCTCTCGTGGCACGCTACTTCTCGGTTGCGCACTTTCCGCTGTTCCGTGCCGGCGAAGCACTGGACGCAGCGTCACGTCGGCGGCTCGCGCATGGTGCTCTGCACCTATCGCACAGCGCTGCCACTGCGGGTGACGCCCAGCTGCGCCGCCTCGTGTGCAGTCCAGAAGTGCATGCACATGCGCTGCGGCTCTTGTCGTGTCCAGACGTGCACGTTCGCTGGGCAGCAGTTGTCCTCCTTGCCCGTGGCCTGGACCTGTCGCCGACACAAGCAGAGACGCTGCGCAGGCGGTGCTTCACAGAGCAGGAGGTGCGTTTTCATGCATGCCGTTTCATCACATGGTTGGACCATATGCAAACACGCGAGGTCACGTGCAGGAGCTGGATGCGGAGCTTCAATGGCACGATGAACGCGCTGCTGTAGCCATGGAGCGTGCAGGCTGGATGCTGGTGCGTTGAGGGCTGCTGTTTTGTGCCGCACGTGGCAGCGGCGCCTTTAGTCAAGCAACAGGCGGCATCTACCCATTGCGATCTGTTGCCGCAAGGCGCCCACATCACTCCTGCACCTTGAAGATTGCCTGCGCTGAGGACACGTATCAGAGTCGCGTGGGCCATAATGAGTGTGCGACATCTCATTCGCGACGCTGGACGCACACACAGGAAGTGGACGTGGAGGAGCCTCAGGAAAGTGATTGTGGGGCCATCGTCTTGATGGACGATACGCCGAGCACGCCCGCAGCGGCTGTTCCCGGCTACGTCCACATGTTTGGCGTCCACATTCCGTGCCGCACAGGTGACGGCAGCGCTGTTCATGCCGCTGGCAGCACCCAGCTGGTGGTCACACCGAGCGTGGCCGCAAACATGGAGACCTTCGCGCACGCGCTGTGTGCTGGCGGTCCTGTGCTGCTTGAAGGCCCACCAGGATGCGGAAAGAGCAGCCTGCTGCGTCACTTTGCGGCCTTGACAGGTGCGGCCTTGGTGTTTGTGACTGACTCCTCCACCTTTCGCTCTCGGCTCGGACGCGCGCTTTGTGCCTGCGGGATGGTCGGCGGCTCTGCAACGATGAAAGCTTAAGATCACTCTGTCAATCCTCTGAAGCGCAAATCTGATGGCGGAATCTAAGGGTCTGAGCAGAGCCCCACAGCAAACCATCCCGCGGCGCAAACACCTGCGCGTCAGACGCATGCTGCATGAGGAAACCACATCTAACAGAGTCTTTTTGCGCCTTGAACAGGTCAACACGACATGGTGACTCTGCATTTAGATCACGCAACAGACAGCAAATCTCTGCTGGGTGCCTACGTGTGTGGCGACGTCCCCGGCGAGTTCCGCTGGCAGCCTGGCGCTCTCGCGCAAGCTGTTTCGCAAGGCCGATGGGTCCTGCTTGAAGACGTAGACGCGGCGCCATCGGAGGTGATGTCTGCACTTGCTCCCCTGATGGAAGGACGCCCGCTGCCGGTGCCTGGCCGGGGAGAGTCCATCACTCCTGCGCCGGGGTTTGCGCTGTTCGGATCAGTCACCCATCGGCCGGGTCTTCGCCGCGAGCTCGCGTGTCCTGGCCTGTGGACGCGGGTGCACATGGCTCCGCCTCCTCAGGAGGAGATGGCTGACATCCTGTCAGGCCTGCTTGTGCATCCAGGCGGCAAGCAGCTTGTGCAGCCGTTGCTGAGCAGCCTGGCAGCGACGCGGGCGATGTGCGGGCAGTCTGTAAGTGCACTAGGCCCGATGGTGAGCCTCTCTGGTCGCGACTTGACGCTGCGCGACGCCATCAAGTGGGGACATCGCATGTGCTACTTACACGCAGGGTCCATGCAAAGCCATGACGGCGCACTGTCCGCCGCAGCACGCGAGCTGGCTGTTCTGGAAGGGGCTGATGTTCTTGCTGGCATGCTACCCGCTGGCCCTGCACGTGATGCCATCCTCTGTGCGCTCGCGGATGCGTGGACTGTGCCTCGAGATAGAGCGCTGCATTACGACACGCTGCATCGCCCCTCAATGGCGTCTGCAGATGGGCAACTCCACATTGGGCGAGTCTCGCTGGCACTACACAACCATTCAGCCTCAGTGCCGCCGCCATCTGCGAATGGGTACGCGCTCACCAGCCATGCATGTCGTCAGCTGGAGCGCCTCGCCGCTGCTGTGGGTTGCTGCGAGCCAGTGCTTTTGGTCGGTGAGACTGGCGCCGGCAAGACCGCCGCCATCCAGGCCCTTGCCCGTTCGCTGGGCGCCCGCCTGACGGTGGTGAACATGAGCACGCAGTCCGACAGCGCGGACCTGCTCGGTGGTTTCAAACCGCAGGATCCGAGTGCGCTGTGTCTGCCGCTTGCTGCTCATTTCGGGGATCTCTTTGGACAGACGTTCCCCAAGGAGGCGAATGCGGAGTTCGCCGCGCGTGTGGTGCGTCCCACTACCCCTCCTCCCTGTGCGCAAGCTCGCGCCAGTTCATCGCCCCACCATCACGACGAATGCCTGCGGCGCCATCACGCACGGCCGCTGGTGTTTCACTGAGGGCGAATAGCACTCAAGGTTGCTCCACTAGACCGGTGCCCCCTCACCTGTGGGGGCCTCGGTTCCTTGAGCCACACATCCATCGCAGTGTCTCTCCCTCGCACCATTGACACGCTGCTCTGCTGCGCAGGCAAAGTACTCAGAGCGACGCAACTGGCCGCGCCTTCTTCAAGCCCTCGTCTTGGCGGCAGAGCGCGTGGACGCGCTGACGCAAGGCACCGATGCTGAACAGAGCCTAGATGATACTGCTCAACGAGGCGCTAAGCGCCGTCGAGTCGTGCCGCCAGAGCTGTTGAGCGCATGGCGCAAACTGCATGCCCGCACACAAGCTGCACAGCGCCTCCTTGCCCGCGCGCCGGGTGCATCAGATGACGCCGGTAATGATGCAGGCAGCAAGGTGGCCGCGGCGCCGGTGTTCGCATTTGTGGAGGGCGCGCTGGTGTCGGCCCTGCGCGACGGCTCCTGGCTTCTGCTGGATGAGATCAACCTCGCGCCGGTGGAGACGCTGGAGCGCCTGGTCAGCATTATCGAGGTGCGTCACATGCACGCAAGTCGAAACCACGCCGGCTGGGGGGAACACGCGACACGTTTGAGCCTAGCGCGGCTATTGCAGTGCCTCGCCCGGGTAGAGTGCTCTCGCGGACAGCGGATTGGGTCGCCACTCACCGCCATTCAGAAGATTCCCACCTGATTGAAGCGGCCTTTTCGGTACCCGAGAGCTATGACTGACACGCGCGCGTTGCCGTTTCTTGGCCTCAGGGGCCCGAAGGGAGCGTCATCTTAGCTGAGCGCGGCGACACCGTGCCCGTGCCTCGGCATCCGGGATTCCGTCTATTCGGTGCCATGAACCCCGCCAATGATGCAGGCAAGCGCGACCTGCCAGCCAGCGTGCGTGCGCGCTTCACGGAGCTGCAGGTAGGGGAGACCACGAGCAGAGAGGACCTGTGCTCCATCGTCGCTGCTGCGCTTGCGGGCGTGCCACGCGCACCTATCGACGACGTGGTGGATTTCTTCCTGGCAGCGCGCATGGAGGCGGACACTCGGCTGCTGGACAGCGCAGGTCAGAAGCCACAGTTCAGGTGTGTTTGCCCCCATTGTCGAGGCTGCCGGAGCGGACCATATGCGCGTGTGTGCGCTCCGACGATGAAATCAATTTTCGGTGCTTAAGCAGCGCACTGCGCTGCGGTGCAGCAACACCAAATGCTTAGTAATATGCTGAGGACGCCATCTTGAGGAGGTTGCGCCCACACAAGTTCCGCTTCGCAATCTGAGACCGTCTGTTTCCTCTCGTGTGTACACAGTTTGCGCACGCTCTGTCGTGCCCTGGAGTACGCTCGTGTCGCGATGCCGGTGTATGGCATGCAGCGCGCTCTGTTTGATGGACTCTCCATGGTGCGTGCCCCTGATGCGCGCAGCCTCGACTGATAGTCCCAGAGGATTCAACATCCGGCCCGAACAACCCATGAGGGCCAACATAACATAATTATGCAGAAATTTGACATGATGGGGCAAAAGTTGCGGGCAGCATTGCCCTCTGAGCACAAAGCCTGCAAACCTATTGCTCACACGCATGCTCGCTTGCAGACCTTCCTCACGCTTCTGTCGGAAGTGACGGCGCCGCACGTGGAGGCGCTGCTCACGACGCACATCCTGAAGGGCCTGCGACCAGCTGAACTGAGCCGCACGCCACCCGCGCCGCCATCTGGATCGACTCCACACGTGCTGTTTGAGCAGTACTGGGTAAAAGCCGGTCCCATGCCGTTGCCCGAGGCGGACGCACCCGACGACTTCGTGGTCACGCCCAGTGTCCGCCGCCATCTTGCCACCTTAGCACGGGCTGTCCTCCTGCGGCGTCATCCCATCCTGCTTCAGGTGCGTCGCCCTCGCGGACCGGGGTTCCTGGTACCATGCGTCCCAGATGTGCTGGGCGGCCCTGCGAGGAAGAGAAACATCATGTATCGACTGATAACAGGGGATCAAGCCCTCATCACCAAGACGGGCCCCCCGTTGTGATGTCCAACATGATATCACCCATAGAATATGAGCAGACGCCGCAGCGCGCGCGCTGGGCTCTGCGGGGTGAACAACAGCGGGGATGTTGATCTGACACCACGCAACGCATTTTTCTCAGGGCCCGACAAGCAGCGGCAAGACTTCGCTGGTTGAATACCTTGCCAGACGCACTGGTCACACGTGCGTGCCCGCACACCCCTTCTACCACTCGGCTCGGCAGCTTGTGGCGATCACATGCGACTGCAGAGATGACCTGCAAGTTTTATTTCTGACACCTCTTGTGCGAGAGCACCGCTTCGGCGCTCGCTGAACGCATTATGCACCATAACTGAGCAGTCGCTTGCGCCCACCAACCAAGATCTCCGTGTCTTGTCTACTTCTAACTCATCTCCTTCTCTCTGCAGGTGTGTGCGGCTGAACAACCACGAGCACACCGACATTGCGGAGTACATCGGCACGTACGCTGCCGGACCTGATGGCGGCATCACCTTCGTCGAGGGCGCCTTGGTGACTGCTGTGCGCAAAGGGCACTGGATCGTTCTTGACGAGCTGAATTTGGCGCCTTCTGATGTGTTGGAAGCGCTGAATCGGCTGCTAGACGACAACCGGGAGCTGTACGTCCCGGAGCTTCAGCAGACGGTGCGTCTTCACTTCGCGACAGGGGGCATGGATCTTTTGTTTGTCGGGTGCATTGGGGCGTGCGCTTGTGACGAGACAGAACCATCGAGTGCAACCTCTGGACGCTGCGCTTCCCCGCAGAGGTAATCAGACGCATGTGCGGCATGTGCAAGGCTCCATGCCTGGCGCTGCTCATCCGTCTGATTACCTCTGCATTGTGCAGTTTCCGAGCGCACTGTGACTATACAAACACAAACGACCACAAGGCGGAAGCGCACCCCGGGCTCGCGCAGCACTGCGGCATGTGTGCTGGGCACGAGTGTCGGAGACTAAACTGTGCCTCTCTCCGCTCGCAGATCAAGCCCAATCCACACTTCATGCTTTTCGCCACTCAGAATCCGCCTGGCACCTACGGCGGCCGCAAGGTGCGCTTCAATCCGCTCGCCCTCACTGGTTACATTGCCGCGTGCAGTTGATGCCAATTTGCTAGTACTATGGGACCTGCACCACGACCTCGTGTCGGGCAGCCTCTGACCGGAAACGCTTTTGAAAGCCAAAATCGCTGATGCACGCTGCTCCCCGCTGCACGAGTGACCTACTGCCATGGCAACAAGTAAAGCGCTCACATCTCTTTTGCTCTGCAGGTGTTATCGCGTGCGTTCCGCAACCGATTCCTGGAACTCCATGTGGGGGACATCCCGGACGAGGAGCTGACCGCCATTCTGCAGCACCGCTGCCAGGTGCGCTAACAGTGTGGCATGTCTGCTGCATGCGCGCAGCACGCAGCGTGCGCGACGTGGGAGTGAGGAAACATTCTTTCCCCAAATGAATGACGCTGATTCTATCAAGGCCGTTTGAGCTTCGCCGCTCAAAATTTTGCCAGTATACCTGACCCATGTCTCGCGCTGCAAACGCATGGCCTACAAGCGCCACCTCTTGCGCCGTGACTGTGTCCAAATCTGACACCATTCCTTTCCACAGATCCCGCCATCGTACTGCGCCAAGCTGGTGGAGGTCATGCGCGAGCTGCAGCGACGCCGCCAGACGAGCGCTGTCTTCGCCGGCAAGGATGGTTTCATCACGGCTCGAGATCTCCTACGGTGCGTTGTGTTCGGACCTCATTCAGGGTGGGTGCGGCGTCTCGAATGATGAACAACACAGATGACGAGTCCGAGCGATAGTGTGGCCCATTCATCCGCACATCGCACTCGAAATGAGGGACAATCGAGGCATTTGTCCGACGAGACGCGCGCGCTGGCTGGTTGTAAGCACTCGTCAGCTCAGTTCGTTTCACCTCTCCTGCCGCATGGGGATGGCACCGCGCACCCAGTATCTGAGTCTTTCTCTTCTGCAGCTGGGGTAATCGCCGCGCGAACGGGTACCAGGCCCTCGCGGAGGACGGCTACTTGCTGCTGGCGGAGCGACTGCGCACGCCTGAGGAGCGAGCTGTGGTGCTGTCCGTGCTGGAGCGTGTCATGCGCGTCAAGCTTGACATGGACGCTGTGTACGCCGCCGATGCGGCGAGAGCGCAGACGGAGCTGCAGCACCGCCTGGGCGAGGGGCCAAACCACGAGTTTGCGGTGCGTCTTTGTCTGCTGGACCCTCTCTCTCTCTGCTCGGCTCTGCGCTCCACTCGTGTTGCCTTGCGGTGAAAGAGATGCGAAATAACGGTCCGAACCACACCGTGTGGAGACTTCCGTACAAAATCAAAAGCAGAAATCACAGAGTCTGATTCGCGCTCGGCAGCAACACACGCGCCCAATGCCTGAGAGGGCGGTGGCCGGTGATGAGGAACATTACCATGCTAATACTGAGCATTCTCATGCTGACAAAACCAAAACATACAACCAAGATCTGTACTGAGGCTACACCGCCACTGGCTGGCACACTGCGCCTTTGGGGATGGGGACTCTACATATCGATGGCGCACATGACTTACACGCTTGCCTTACACACCCACAGAGCTCGGCCGGCTTCATTTCATGGACACCCTCGCTGCGGCGCCTCTACAGCTGCGTCTCGCGCAGTGTTTTGGCAGGGGAACCAGTGCTGCTGATCGGCGAGACGGGCGCTGGCAAGACCACGGTGTGCCAGCTCCTGTCGCTCCTCAAAAGCCAGCGACTGGTGATTCTCAACTGCCACGCGCACACGGAGACTGCGGACTTTCTAGGAGGATATCGTCCCACTCGCGCAGCTCAACGCGCTGCTGGCGCGCCGCCATTCGAATGGATGGATGGCCCGTTGCTGACCACTATGCGCACTGGCGCAATGTTCCTTGTGGATGAGCTGTCGCTCGCGGAGGACGGCGTGCTGGAGCGCCTGAACAGCGTATTGGAGCCCAGCCGCACAATCACGCTCGCAGAGCGCGCAGGCAGCGGTGCCGGAAGCACTGACGTTGAGAGCATCACTGCGGCGCCCGAATGGCGCCTGCTGGCCACCATGAACCCGGGAGGCGACTTCGGCAAGCGCGAGTTGTCGCCGGCGTTGAGAAACCGCTTTACTGAGATTTGGGTACCATCGTTGATTGAGCGCGAGGATGTGCTGCATCTAGTCACACCCCGGCTGAAGGGCCACGCGGCTCTGCGGCCTGTTGGGGACGCGCTGGTGGACTTCTGGTGCGTGCTTGAAGGGGTGCCCTGGGAGGTCTCAGTTCAGCTCAGATCTCGGCCGCGCATGCACGCGTGGTGGGTCGTCTATGATGACAACATAGCAGGGCGTTTCTCAAACATTCGCAGGCCCGACGCGTATAGCTTTCGCTTCCCATGCGTGGGGCTGAGCTTGAGAGCTACTGCCGGTTTCACTTCCTTGGATGGCTGAGACGACCCACCCGCAAACGGCTTCTTCGCACGTGCATCGATGCATGGCACCGCTGGCTGACGCTTCGAATCCGTCGGCGGGTCCTCTCACTGCGTGCATCTTCCTCGCCAGGTGCTTTTTCCACGGCACGCGCATCACAGCCGGCTCCGCTGCACGCAGCTCGCTCACTGTACGCGATATCATCGCTTGGGCAGAGTTCTGCGTTACGGCGGTAGCTTCTGGCGCGTGCCAGCTGCTCCCGTGGGAGGCGTATGCGCATGGCGCGTACCTCACGCTTCTCGACGGTTTGGGTCTGGGCCTTGGCATGACTGAAACCGAGGCTCTAGAGCTTCGTCAGGCGTGCACGGACTTTGTGCGGGCGCAGCTGCCTGTGGAGGCTCGTCATGCGCTGGATGCGGCTGCCTTCATTGAGCTGCCTAAAGGTTTAGGCCTGATTGAGAACACGAGCACCATGGACGATGCGCTCTTTGGCGTTACGCCATTCTTCATCTCAAAGGTGCGTGCCTGCCCTCTGTGTGCTCCCCGACAGTCATTCGGTTCTGGGTGTGTTGGTCAGCGCGTTGACGATACAAATGAAATGAGCTCCTTCTGAAACTCGCATGCTAGATAAATGCTGGGTATAATGAGGCTACGTTTCATCTTTGGGAATCTCTCTGAGCGCTGCACACACTACCACGCACGCAAGCGCGCGAGGGACGTCGGCTCGGCTCGGCTGCGAACGGCACTTGCTCGCGCGTCAACGCAGCCGCTTGATTACAACCAACATACAAATACAACACCATCTTTCGGATCTGAACATCCTTTGCTGATCTGTTTGCGGATGACGGCTGTGTTGCACGCGCGCGCGGTTGCCAGCAGGGGCACCATGCCATGGCAGTGAGGATGCACATTGTACCATCAAATCCTGAGACGCCCCAGTACGGGACGCCTGTTGACACACCGATTTCAGCCTTGTCTGAGCCATGATTGCTTTGCGGCGGCAATATCGCGATATTGAGCGGTATTCCTGACACAATTTGCTTTCTCTCTTTGCGTGAAGGGGCCGGCTCCCATTCGGCGCAGCTCGTTTTCGCTGCACGCGCCTAGCACGGCGCGCAACATCATGCGTCTGCTGCGTGCACTGTCGCTGCCGAAACCTGTCCTCTTGGAGGGCTCGCCTGGCGTCGGGAAGACATCGCTTGTCGGCGCTCTCGCTGCTGCATCAGGCCACACCCTGGTGCGCATCAACCTGAGCGAGCAGAGCGACATGATGGACTTGCTTGGCGCAGACCTCCCCGCTGCCGGCGGCGAAGCAGGCGACTTTGCGTGGGCAGACGGGCCACTGCTCTCTGCTGTACGCTCTGGTGCCTGGGTCCTGCTGGACGAGCTCAACTTGGCGCCGCAAGCAGTGCTGGAGGGCCTCAACGCACTGCTGGACCACCGACGGGAGGTGTACGTGCCGGAGCTGGATACGGTGCGTGTCACGCGCTTGTTTTCTGCTCCTCGGCTCTTCCTGGCGTCGCTCGGTCGTGGATTATATAACCTGGGAAAGATAGTAGATTCTGCATGCGGCAAGCCACACGGCCTGCCTCGATGCTGAACAATTGAATAGGGACAAATGAGACCGCGCGATGGCTCTTGCATGGGAAGGGCCTTGCCCCACAGAACACGAGCGAGCGTGGCGTTTGCATGCTGCTGAGACGGCTTCCTCACAACGCAGGTGTTTCGGTGTCCGCCCTCGTTCCGGGTATTCGCTGCGCAGAACCCGCTGCGGGAGGGTGGCGGCAGGAAGGGTTTGCCGCGCTCTTTCCTGAACAGATTCACACGGGTCACGGTCGAGTCCATGAGCAACGCGGACCTTGAAGCGGTGCGTGACCGCCACTCGCTAGGCGGTGGCCTAATCGAGGCTTGCTCTGCATGCGCGCCTCATCCGAAGCCAGTTCGCGGTTGATCATGTGCTGCACACCGGCCAAACTGAGAGGCGCAACAAGGAACCACAACGCGCCGCTACGAACCGTCGCGTCGGCGGATTTGCCGGTCTGACGAGCCGTTTGCACGCGGCGCACACGCACTGTCTGCATCCAGGCGCTGCGGAACTCACTGGAGCCTCTCCTCGCCGCTCAGGTCTGTGGTGCCCTTCATCCTCGCGTGCCTGCCCCCTGTCGCGCCGCCATGGTTGCATTCAACGAGAAACTGGCACGCGCAGTCATCGTTGACCGCCGCTTCGGTCGCTCTGGAGCGCCCTGGGAGTTCAACTTGCGCGATGTCCTCCGATGGTGCCAGCTTGCCGAGCGGGCGAGCGAAGCCAGCGGCGAGGAGTCAGCTGCAATCGCCGATGCAGTCGCAGCCATGTTCCCCGTTGTGTACTTGCACCGCTTCCGCACCGCTGAGGATCGCGCGGCTGCAGCAGAGCTGTTTATACAGCACTTCCCTGATGCATCACCACCATGGCCACTTGTCCAGCCGCAACTGCGATTGTCGCGCAGCGCCGTGTTTGTTGGCAGTGCGAGGCTGCAGCGCAGCGTGGCGCAAAGCAGTGATTGCGGGGTCGATCTGTCGCTGTTACGGTGTCAGATGCCAGTGTTGGAGGCCTCGGCAGCCGCGCTGGAGCAGGGTTGGATGCTTGCGCTTGTGGGTCAATCTGCAGCTGGCAAATCATCTGTCGCACGCATGCTAGCCGGCATGGCCGGCGCAAAGCTGCACGAGGTGCGTAGCCCCTCCCCCCCCTTTACGGACACGCGCGGCGGCAGGAGAAGACGAAATAACCTCTTTCACTCTGCTTTGTCTGAACGGCGCACACGCGTCGCTGAAGAGCAACGGAAAATCTTCACTTTGACCCGATCCTGCGCGGCACTCTGCGGATGTGAACCGTCTGACTCTGCTTCTTGAGGCATCATTTCTTGACACGCGGACTCCCTTCGCAGGTGATCCTCACCTCTGCAACAGACACCGCCGACTTGCTGGGCTCGTTCGAGCAGCTTGAGCCGCGCCGAGCTGCTGCCGACGCATTGCTAGCCGTGGAGGCTGCAGTCCGTCAAGTGGTGGTTTGCGCCGTCACCGGCGGCCACTTCGACGCCGCGGTGGAAGCGTTCACCACGTGGACCACATTCGAGCGTTGCATGCTGGGTGAAGCGCTGGGCGTGGACGCAGCGGATGCAGCACAGCAGCTGGACACGTTGATGAGTGAAGCCGCCAGTGTCGTCTCTGATCCCAGCGTGTTGACGGCATGGCAGACGGCTTTCAGCACGCACGCGGCTCATTGTCGTCCGCAATCAGACGAGGCAGCAGTCGCGGGCGCGTTCCGCTGGGTGGACGGCATTCTGCTGACCGCCATGGAGAAGGGGGACTGGGTGTTCCTCGACAACGCCAACCTGTGTTCGCCCACTGTCCTTGACCGCCTCAATCCCGCGCTGGAGCCCGACGGCGTGCTGCTCGTCCCGGAAGCAGGCACAGTGGATGGCCAGCCGCGGTGTGTGGTTCCGGCTGCTTCTTTCCGTCTCATCATGGGCGTGGACCCGCGTCATGGCGAGGCGAGCCGCGCGATGCGCAACCGCGGCATCGAGGTATTCATCACGTCGACTGGAGATAGCGGCGACGCAGCCGACGAGGAGAACAGTATTCGAGTGGTGCGTGGAACAAGGCACTTTGCCGACCTTGTGGGTGATCGCAAAGTTTCCATCCGCGCACGAGCGCTCGCTTTGAGCGCGCGGCCATCCTTTGCGAAGATGTACCTTGCCTGGCGGGTGTGAGGCGCCACATGCGGGCGAGTTTTCGACAACTTGCATGCTGTGGATGCCAACCGTTATGCGGGCTCTGCGCCTGATGTCTCAGACTCCGCGGACCAGCCTCGCGCAAATGTTCGCTGACACCACCCACCCTGTGTGTCTCGCTTCACAGGTGGGGCATCACCAAGACGCGCTGTCTGTTCTGTCACGTCATGGCTACCCTAATCACTCACTCCTGCGTGCGCTGGCATCCGCTACAGCTGCGCTGGCTGGAGCTGATTCCTACCGCGCAGCAGCGTGGCCTACCTTGCGTGAGCTATCGTCTGCCGCTTGCGTGGTGCATGAGCTCCTGCAGCGCGGTTGGACACTGCCCATGGCCATTGCCATGGCGTGGCGTCAAACCTACATACTCGCCGCTCCTGCACACAACACCGACCCCGCTGCTGCTGTGGCCGCCTACGAGGCACACATCGTGCCGGCGATGGGTCGCTTGGAGGCTGAGCATTTGTCCTTGGTGCTGCCACTTGGGTGGCCGCTTCCATTCACTGTGGCTGACCTCTTGTGGGGCTCACTCGCTAGCGTGCATCGCCGCAGTGAGGCTCTCCTAAGCGTGGTGGCAGCGCACGCGCTAGCCCTCGAGATTGCGCAAGTGCAGCAGCCTGAGCTCGTGCCAGCAAGCATCCTGTCGGTGGCGATGGTTCAGCCGTTGAAAGCAGGTGACAGTGATGCTCTAGTGCAAGCTCTGAACATGCTTCGCGCTGCATGCACGGTGGCTGTCCAGCATGCGATCAGCGCTGGCGCCATGATGTCGTTGTCGGCGTGGCTTCGAGCTCTCGCCGCTCGCATGCATGCTTCCAGCCGTGCCGGGCCATGCGTACATGATGCAGCTGCCGTGGCAGAAGCTTTGGCGCAGCATACCGTGTGCGCTGTCGTGTCAGCTGCACGGCAGCGCTCGTCAGCAGCGCGCTTCGTTTTACAAGGAGCTGAGCATGCGCTGCCGCTTGATCCAGATGCAGGCATCTCCGTGTCAGAGGAACATTCGCTGCGCCATGATGTCGCAGGCGCAGATGAGCGGCGCGGTACAGCCAGCGCACTGCTTTGTTCAGAAGCCCTGCTCTTGGCTTGTCTTTCAGCAGCGCAATCCGGTGTCACACTGGCCTCTGCACAGCGCAACGCTGCGAGCACATCACCGGTGTCGCAGCTGGATGTGTGCTTGGCTCGGGCGATATCGCCAGAGCAGAGGGTGCGACAGCCTGCAGTGCACGCCTGCGTTGACATGCTGCCTCCGCTGCTGCATACTGTGGCCACACTCGAAGCGGCTGCGCTGAATATTACGTGTACGCGACTCGGAGATGCTCTGGGCAATGCGCCTGCAGCAGCACTTGGTGAGGTGTGCAACCAGGGTGAGCGCCTCGTAGCCCTGGTCACCCAGATGGCTCGATGGCGCGACCGCATGGTGGCTCTCCTCCTTGGAAGCTCTATCGCCGCCGTGCCCGAAGACGCGCTGCTTGTCGCTTGGCTGCGTCTCCGCAAAGGAATGTTGGCGGTGGCCACTGCTGCTGAAATCGATGCCGATATCTCCGCAGCTGCGCATCACGCCGCCGCGGCTATGGACAGTGCGTGGGGCATCAGTGCACTGGGTGCGCCGAAGCCCCTGCTCTGGCGTCGGGCGGGTCATCCGAGAGTGCCGAGCACTGCGCAGGCGGTTCAAGCAGAGACCCAGCTTCGCTCGCTCTGCGAGCATCCCTCGATGCC
>Ga0164297_10002870_pt1 | contig 16576 bp, 10 predicted proteins | sample GEODES058metaG_FD_113539 | JGI IMG/M metagenome (GOLD analysis project Ga0164297, IMG submission 113539) | Dystrophic lake water microbial communities from Trout Bog Lake, Wisconsin, USA - GEODES058 metaG | ecosystem: Environmental > Aquatic > Freshwater > Lake | place: USA: Trout Bog Lake...
TAAACAGTAAATGTCTTTTGATCAATAGATTCGGAAGGGACATTGATACACCCAATTTCCCCCTCCACCGGTTCGGCTTCGTGCCTCAGTCTCACCGACTCCTGCCCTCGGTGGGGAGGAGTTTGGGGCTGGAGGCGATGAATTCTGGGTTGCTCTTGCCACTACTGGTTTCCCTATCGTGTATTCCCAGCGGGACGAGCTACATCAGGCCGTGGTGAAAACCACGGTTAGAGACGTCCGTCTCATGCAAAGCCCCAGCGGGGCGACCTAATCCAATTTCGAAAGGACGGTTATAAACCGGAAATCCCCCTCCACCGGTTCGGCTTCGTGCCTCAGTCTCACCGACGCCTGCCCTCGGAGGGTGAGGAGTTTGAGACCGATGGCGAGTACAGAATCGTAGCTCGTGACAGAGGTCCGGCTGAATACTTGGCTGAACGCCCAAAAATGCTAACCTCTACTTATGCCCCCGTTGCCCAAGGCCATGTTGATCGATCTCGATGAAACGATCCTGACCTTTGGCAGCCGCGTCGAGATTCTTACGCGAGTGGCCGAGGAGTTCACAAGCCAGATTGCTCCGCTCTCTCCCACCGAAATCGCAATTGGAATGGAGCAGGCCCTTGACGACTTCTGGGATGATCCGACCCGCCACAAGGAGTGGCGATTCAAGCTACTCGACTCCAGAATCCTGATCGCCCAGATGCTGTTTGAGAAGCTCAGGCTCAGTGCCCCCGGGCTCACCCCAGAGCTCGCAACCGAGTTTGGAACCCGTTTCCATGACGTGCGTACATCCAGGCTTTCTGCATTTCCTGGGGCGATCGAATCGCTGGACATGCTCAAAAGTATGGGAATCCGCACCGCATTGATCACTAACGGAGCCGCCAGCGTCCAACGCCAAAAGGTTGAGCAATTCCAATTGGAGAATCGGTTTGATCATATTCAAATCGAAGGTGAAGTAGGGTTTGGGAAGCCGGAGACAAGGGCATACACTCATGCCATGGAAGTCCTACAATCTGAACCGCACGAAACTTGGATGATCGGGGACAACTTGGAATGGGAGATCGCCGCTCCGCAGAAACTGGGGATCTACTCGGTTTGGGTAGATGCCAATCGAAAAGGGTTGCCCCCAAAAACCGAAATTCGGCCTGACCGAATCATCTCCAGTCTGACCGAACTGCTCCCCTGATCACTGCTTCGTCAAAATCAGCCAACCCGTACCTGGTTTCAGGAGTATGTTGTCTAGCCGAATCACTATCTGCTTACCATCGAATGAATATGGAGCAGGAGATGAGCTAGTCGTCGTCAAGTAGGTGGAGAGGGTGAGGTCCGTCAAGGAACCGACCGGGGTAAAGAGTCCACTGAAGGTACCTTCACCCAACCAGAATCCCATGGTATAGCCTTTGGCGTTCCATCTCCCATTTGAGTCGATGGTCCCCGTGGCCGATCCAAAGTCACAAATTCCTACTTGGTTGTAAACCAAGAGTTTCCCACTATACGTGCCGCTCGGTGGAACTGAAACGTTATGGGACAGAGCTGGACCTGGCTGCAAGCTTAAGGTTGCAGTCGCGATGGTAGTCACGTTTTGCACCAACGAGAACGAAAAGGAATTGTTTCCTGGTGTGACGTTCATCGTTCCAAGTTCTCTTGTCGCTGCTTCGACGAGAGCACCGAGTGATCCAGACTTGCCAATACTTCCAGAAAATGCCGGGTCCCAAAAATAGAGACTCATATTCCCAGTTGGTTGATCCGTAGTCACAATCGGTGCCGTTCCGGCCGGGATCGAACCGATGGAATTAATCTGAACAGTCCCGGCATAGTAACTCGGAGCTTGAGTCACAACACTTGACGCACTGGTGCTTCCGCCGCAACCGGACAAAACCCAAGCACCCCCAAGTGCTATCCATCCAAGAAACTTCTTGGTCATATCGTTATCCTATCGCATCTCCAAACTAAGCGTAGTTCGGCACAAAGATCGTTGGATCCACGTCCCAGAAGCCGACTTCCCGCTCGTGAGTTTCGATGACTCGGAAGATCCGCTTGACCTTGTCTTGAATCGATGGGAAGTCGATCCCGTCGAAGGTTGCCGTTTCCCGAAGATTCCCATTCTCATCCGGAACCAATCGAGATCGGCGAATCCCCGCTTCAAGAGCCTTACGGCCCGACATACCCAAGTTGTTCAGGGCAGCTTGGACCACGTCGCGCGAATGCTCGCGAGGGCCATAGATTCCTGCCTTGTAGACAACCTCTGAGAAGTGATCGTAATTGGGAATGATGTTGCCGGCCGGCATCGCGAAATGCTTGATGATGTCCGACATCGCTTCCAAGGCTTGAGCCGGATAGTAGTACAGAAACAGGCGAGCCCCTTCCAAGAAGAAATTGTAATGGGCAGCTTCATCGGCAGCGATCTTGGCGCAGGCCCGTGCCAAAACCGGATCTGCATCGTTGGCGTAAATTGGATTGTCGCTCTTGCCCCGTGCGATCACGGCGGTGTTCAGATAATTAACCTGAGTGGCCCGTTCTTGGAACACGGTGTAGAAGATCATGTGCATGGGATCGTCCCACGGAAGGTGCCATTCTTGCCCTCTCAGTTGCCCCATGTACTCTTTAAGCCACTTCGGAGATCGATACTCTGAAAACAGGACCGAGTTGTACCAAAGCTCAGCATGCTTCTCTTCTTCTGAGCCCCAACGAATGTGGAAGTGACTACGCCCATGACTCTGACGGATCACCTGGAGGAGCTTGGTGACGTAGTCGGGAACGTATTGCTCAACGGCAAAGAACCCTTCTAAGATCGTGTTCATCTCAGGGGAATGGTCTTTGCGGAAAGCTCGCCAATCGAAATCCTTATCGGGATTCCAATTGCGGGTTGCCTGAGACTTGGCGACATACCAACGATAAAGACCAACAAAACCCCTCTCAATCAATCGGTCTTTTTCATCCCGTGAAAGCAGACCCACTGGAATTTTGGGGCGTTGAGATTCTAGTTCGCTAATGATTTCTGGATCGTACAAACCTGGCTCCTCAATGGGGACAATTGAGCCCAAATCTTTGAAATGCATTGTATCCGTTTTGGCGTTTGTTTACCGGCTCATCTGAATGCATCTCATTCGTTCAACGACGCCAAACGCGTGAAGATCAGCCAATTGCTTGGATTCTGGTGTGGTTCGAACAGAAAACCGGAGAAAATAGACAGCAATGAAGTCAGCGAAGATTCTCGGTCAGAAGTCGTACGAAATCGGGTCCGATAAGGTTCATGCTTGGGTTACCGAAACCGGTGGTCATGTTGCTCCGGTCTCGTTCCGGATAGGGGATCGGTCCGTGGAACCGTTCTCAGTGGCACCTTGGGCCGAAGAGCATCACGGTATCGCACCGATTCTCCAGGTTCTTCGCGGCGACTTCTTCTGCATGCCGTTTGGCGGAAACGATGCCCCTTACGGTGACGAGCAGTATCCGATCCATGGTGAAACCGCCAATGCCAATTGGTCGGTCACCCGGCATGACGATCACTCGATTGAGATGGAGCTGATCACCAAGGTCCGTCCTGGTTACGTAGCCAAGCATATTTGGACGGAGCCTGGCCAATCCGTTATCTATCAGAGGCATGTCGTAAGCGGAATGGAAGGACCGATGTGTATCGGCCAACACGCCATGGTCAAGTTCAAGTCGGTCGGTCAGATCTCACTGTCCCCCTTCGAATTCGGTCAAGTTTTCCCCGATGAGTTTGAATCACCTAAGCTTGGCGGTTATACGTCCCTCAAGCCGGGAGCGCGATTTACCGATCTCAATAGCGTGCCAGCAAACGATGGTTCACTTGCCGATCTTTCCAGCTACCCGGCCCGAGAAGGATTTGAAGATCTCGTTATGGTGTACGCCCAACGCAACACGGATTTCGCATGGACGGCTGTGACGTTTCCTGATGAGGAATACATCTGGTTTTCGTTGAAAGATCCAAGGATTCTGACCGGGACGATTCTTTGGCACTCCAACGGTGGTCGTCACTATATGCCATGGAGTAGTCGTCATCGTGGTGTATTGGGGTTGGAAGAGGTGACCTCATACATGCACTACGGACTCGCTGGCTCGGTCGCCGACAATGTTGCTCAGCGGGAGGGGTTCCGAACCTACTTCGACCTGAACCCAGAACACGTGCTTGCCGTCAATTCCATTATTGGAGTTGTTGGCTGTTCGTCCGACTCGGGTCCGGTGACTGCAATTGAGCGGACCGAGAACGGAATTCAAATCTCAACCGTCCGAGGGGAACCGATAGACGTCCAACTCAATGCCGAAGAACTGTATCGTTCCTAAGCCGCCGGAGCTACCTTGACCATCCTTCTTACCGCCCTCGCACTGCTTCATGCCTCAACCAGACCGAGTCCTTTTGAGGCTGAAATATACGTGAAGACCGATTCTGCAACGTGCCTTAGCCGTATGGCATCGGCGGTAAGTCCTTTCGGAAAAGTGCTCTCTCGGCTCGATGGCACTCAAACCTATGTCATTGCTATCCGAGAGGAATCAGCAGTCGAAACAGTGCGCAAACGATTGGAAGGAATATCGGGCTTGCACCCGGTTGAACCTGACGACGACCCAGTTGACATGCTCTCGGTCCAATCAGTAGGTCGCAAGATAGCCGATTTGACCCGCGAGGAACGACTTGAGCGTCAATCAGGACATTTACCAAAAGCTGAACAGGAGAAAGAGAAGGCCGACTACTTACAAGCCTATTTGCACTTCGTCGGACCTCGTTCTTTCCCGAAGGACAAAGTGGATTGGTCGGTCTATCACAATGCCCAAGCACACATCGCTTCGATGAAGCCGACGGCATTGTTTGGCAAATCCAAGTCGATGATTTCGGGCCAAAGCTGGAACTATGTTGGCCCTACCAATCTCGACGTGCCTTACACTCGGTATTACGGAGTTCGACCGGTTTCGGGTCGGTTCAACGCTGTGGCTTTTGATCCAAACTCCCCCAGCGTCATGTATGGTGGGGCGGCCCAAGGCGGGCTCTATAAGTCCACCGATGGTGGAGTGACTTGGAATTGGCTCTCCGCCAATTGGAGCCACCTTGGGGTGAATTGCATCGCGATTGATCCGACAAATCCGAATACCATCTACGTTGGTCTAGGGGATTATCACGGCTATATCGGTGAAAGCGTCGGCGTCATGAAATCTACTGATGGGGGTTCGACTTGGTCAGAAATCGGAACCGGATCGATGGGTCAGATCGGGGTTGCGAAAATTGTAATCGACCCAACCGCCAGTCAGAACCTGATCGCGGGAACAGGCGATGTCAATTCCTATGGAAGGCTGTATCGGTCGACTAACGGTGGCCAAACGTGGACCCCCGTATCAAACCTTGCCAATGCCTACTGGCCGGCGATTGCAGCCTCCGCCCCCGTTGGAAACACTGTTCGGTTCTATGCCGTTGCGGCAGGTATTGCCCCGTCCAATGGAACGCCAAGTTCCTTGGTTTACGTTTCCGACGACCATGGTGCGACTTGGCAACTTCAACCCAGCCCGGTTGTGCCCAATAGCAAGGTCCACTGGGCCTATGCTGTAGCCACTTCGCCCACGAATCCAAACAATGTCTACGTGCTGGATTCCGAGAGCGAAAAACTTTACGCAAGCACCAATCAGGGAGGCAACTGGACCGACATCTCCGCCAACTTCCCGCACGGAAACGAGATCACAACCGACTATAACTTCTCCCAAAGTTTTTACGATTACCATCTGGAGTGCGGGAGTCGCATGACGAACTCAGTGACCTCAGATGTGCTCTATGTTGGCGAGATTGACATCGTGGAATCGGCAGACAATGGGGCAACATGGACTTCAATCGGTGGTCCTACCTACACAACCAACGCGAAATCCCACAACGATCAGCATGCTTTGGCAGTCTGTCCGACCAATCCGAATCTGGCCCTCTTTAGTAACGACGGTGGCCTTTACACCGTCACTTATGATCCAACTTCGGGGACAAACAGTGTCGTCTCGTTGAACCAAAATCTTGGCGCAACGATGTTCTATACCATCTCGATGCACCCGATCAATGCCAACGTGATGCTGGGTGGTACGCAAGATAACGCGACACCGGTGTCATCGGGAGATCTGGCGAATTGGTCAAACGTAGGGGGTGGTGATGGTGGTGGAACAGCGATCAATCAGACCGATCCCAGCATCCAATACTGCACATCAGAGTACTTGGGAATCTATCGAACCAACTCCTCTTGGACGTTCCTCGATTCTTATATAACCCCTTCCACCAGTTCTGACCCACTACCATTTGTGACGGTCTTAACTCTTGATCCCAACAATCAATACCACCTGTTCACTGGCACGAACTACCTTTACATGTGGAACGATGTTACACAGACTTGGAAGACACATATCGGTGGCACACGTCTTGCCGGTCCGGTTACCGCAAATAGCAAGCCTACCATTCAGGCGATCGCGATCGCGCCATCCGATTCCAATCGAATCTACACCGGGTCCTCGGACGGTCAACTTTGGATGACTGTCGACAACGGAAACACCTGGAAACATATCAACTTAAACTCGGCAACACTTCCATTGCGCGCGATTACATCGATCAGCGTTAGCCCAAGCAATTCGAGTGACATCTTAGTGGGTCTATCTGGCACGGGAACGGCCCATTTGTATCGGTGCTCAAACACTGAGGCGGCCACTCCCGTTTATGCCGTCGCAAGCGGAGTCGGCAATAATTCCCTGCCTGATCTGCCTTTGAATGTCGTCATTCGGGATCTTGATAATCCGGCCACCACTTGGTGGGTTGGTACCGATAATGGGGTCTATCAGACGATTGATTCCGGCACAAATTGGACCAACGCGGGAAGCCCTTACGGCCTTCCGAATGTTATTGTTGATGACTTGGTTGCCGTTCCAGGGACTCACTATTTGAACGCTGGCACCTATGGCCGAGGTATTTGGCGGATCCTCTTACCGACTCCTAGCCCATCGCTGTCAGATTTAACTCTCAATCCGACATCTGTCCGTCGAGGCGGAGTGGTCACTGGCCAAGTGAACTTGACCTATCCGGCACAATCGGGCGGATTTACTGTCAATCTCACCTCTTCCGATGCGATCGGCGCTCCAGTTCCAGCGACTGTGACGATCCCCGCGGGTTCGATGTCGGCGACGTTCACGATTCAAACCTTGGGCACCCTCAGCTCGCCGGAGTCAGTTACGGTGACTGCAACCGCTGGCGCGGTTACCGTGAACCAAAACCTGTCCATCACGGTTCCGACGATCTCAGGAAAGGTGACCTTTAGCGACTTTCTGGGGCCAAAACCGGCGACAGTGACACTTTACTTCCGAAACAGCGGTGCCTCAACTCCGTTTGGTTCGATGACGGTTGCGGTCGACTCCAGCGGAAACTATTTGGCTCAAAACGTTCCGACCAGTGCCTACACCGTATACGTTCAGGCCGGAACTTGGCTCCGAAACGCCAATGTGGTCGATCTGACTACCAACGACGCACTGACGACCAATTTTGTCTTGATCAACGGCGATATCGATGGGAACAATCGAGTGGATACCACCGACTTGCGTCTATTATCGAAGGCAAGCGGCTCGACGGGTAGCTCAAAGAATTGGAATCCGAAAGCGGACCTGAACGGGGACGGCAAGGTCGATTCAAAGGATTACGCGATCCTGTACAAGAATATGCGCCGCATCGGCGATCCATAGGAGATTAAGGCTTGCGAAGATATTTGTTTTCCTGATCCGTCGATGCTTCAAGTTACAAATGTCAATAGTTGGATGCTAGGTCCATCTCTGTCCTTAACAACCGATACAGAGATGGACTGCTTTACCTGCAGCTAGACCTTCAGCCGAACGCTTGTCGCTACCATTCCAGCCGCTGATCCGACTTCAAATAGATAGCTTCCAGGGCGGACCTCATAGGCATGACGCTTCTCATTCCAACTGCGAAGATCCCAATTGGTGATAGGAATTCGCACCGTAACCGTCTTACCAACCGGTACCGAAACGCGCTGGAAACCCACGAGGCGACGGATCGGATCGGTGGCATTGGGGTTACTATATCGAGCGTAGATTTGGACGACCTCATCGCCGCTGAGCCTGCTCGTATTCTTGATCGGTACGGTAACCCATCGTTTGCCTCCCGATGTCTTGATGCTGGCTTTCCCATACTCAAACTTCGAATAAGAGAGCCCGTAGCCGAACGGGAAGAGCGGCTTTCCGGCGAAGAATCGGTACGTTCGGCCAGTGAGGTGATAATCGGTAAAGGCAGGCAGGTCGGAGGTCGAGCGATAGAATGTCACCGGAAGGTGGCCACTTGGGTTTACGTCTCCACAAAGGGCCTCCGCGACCGCCTTTCCACCCTGCTCACCGGGATACCAACACTGAAGCCAAGAACTGACTCCTTGGGTCGGGACCGACAAACAACTTCCAGAAGTCGTGAGCAACACAACTGGCTTGCCCAACGCCGTAATCTGTTTGAGCAGGCGAAGCTGGGGCTGCGGCAAGTCGATACTGGTTCGATCTCCACCTTGGAACCCTTCCTCGTGCCGTGATGACTCCTCACTTTCCAGGTCAGCCGTGATACCGAGGGCCAAGATCGTTACATCAGCCTTCTTGGCGAGTTCCACCGCTTTGGCGAATTCGTTGGGATCACCCGCCGGCTTGGCGTAACCAAAGCGAAACGCGGCTTCGCCCGCGGCTTGGTAATACTCGATTCGAACCTTAACCGGCTCGCCCGCCTTGAAATGGTAGGAAGCTCCAAACTGGCTCTCCGCCTGATCACGCCACTCATTCACAACCCGTTGGTCATTCAGATAGAGTCGAACGCCATCATCTGCGCTCACCTTGAGATCGACAGTTTCACTCTTCGGCCAGATGAGGACGCCGGTCCAACGAACCGAGCAGTTGTTGCCGGGAATGTTGCCATAAGGAACGCCGTTGCCCCAATGGAAATTGAAGCCTTGATCAACGCGCCCCGCAATCGGCTTGCCCTCAAACTTGATGTTGTCGAAGACTTCGCCTTTCAGGCCTGGGGTGGCCCGATCTGAGTCCGTAAACAGGACTCCAGCAGGAAAGTCACGAACTGCCACCATTGTCTTGGTGAAGGGCGTGCCCAGGTCGTAGTCCACCGCGATTCCGTTCTTCTTCAGGCGCTCGGTGATCGCTTGTCGGAGCAAGGAGGGACGTCCGGGTGTACCGTTGTAGTTACCCTCCAAAACACTGAGATTCTCGGCGGATGGACCGAGGATGGCCACTCGCTTGATCCGCTTGGTGTTCAGAGGGAGCAGACCATCGTTCTTCAGCAACACCAACGATTTTTCGGCAGTCTTGAGCGCGAGGTTTTCATGAGCGGGAGTATCGATATCCTGCTTACCGATCTTTTGGTAGCGACATTGATCAGGACCATCGAACATGCCGAGTCGGAAGCGCAAGGTGAATAGCCGCGTTACCGCCCGATCGATGTCGGACTCTTGAATCAGCCCCCGCTTGAGCGCTTCTCCCAAGCCTTGATAGGTTGTCCCACTGCAGAGATCATCGCCTGCCTTGATGGCGATCGCCGATGCCTCAGCACGATCTTTAGCGACATGATGTCCGTACCAGAGGTCTCCGACCGAGTCAACATCGCTGACGACCGCTCCATTGAATCCCCACTCCTTTCGGAGAAGCGTGGTGAGAAGCCAAGGATTGCCGGTATCGGGCATGCCATTGAAGCCACTGTATGCGCTCATCACGGACGCAGCCTTGGCTTGCCTCACACATGCCTCAAACGCAGGGAGATAGGTTTCCCGCAGTTCCTTTTCGGTGACCTTGGCGTTGAAACCGTGTCTTAGAGGCTCCGGTCCGCTATGAACCGCGAAGTGCTTGGGGGTGGCGACGACTCGCAGGTATTTTGGATCGTCACCTTGAAGTCCGGAGACGAAGGCGACCCCCATCTTCGAGGTCAAAAGAGGATCTTCACCATAAGTTTCTTGACCTCGTCCCCAACGAGGGTCGCGGAAGATGTTGATGTTGGGAGACCAAATGGTGATGCCTTGGAAAATGGCGTGGTGGTCAGGCGTGCCGGATGTCGCGTATTTGCCTCTCGCCTCGGTACCGATCACTTCCGCCACTCGGTGAATCAGGTTCGGGTCCCAAGTCGATGCCATCCCGATTGCCTGTGGAAAGACGGTGGCGACTCCATTGTTTGCAATTCCATGCAGCCCTTCACTCCAGTAGTGATAGGAAGGAATGTGCAGTCGCGGAACGGCGGGGGTATCCATCATGCACTGGCCAATCTTCTCAGGCACCGTCAATCGGGCGACGAGGTCTTGAGCGCGTACGGTCGGGGTGCGGTTGGCATCCAAGTAGATAGGCAGCCCTTGAGCGTGCAGCAAGACGATGGTTTGAGCAAGTGCGATTGAGATCATTTGGGGTTTGGAGCCTGAAAATCGGTGCGAGAGTTTCTGCGCTGAAGGTTATCCGATTTTGGGGCATGAGATTTTCAGATAGTTGTTGTTTCCGGAGTTGTCCTCATCGCTGGCTCTTCTCTCATCCAGATTCAGCCGCCAGCAGACAAAACGAGGGCACGAACCAGCCCTCGGCTACACGGACTTTTAGAGGCTCTTGGCCGAACTCCATGTGCCTGATCAGCTCGATTACTGTTCTCGACAGCCTGTAGCCGTCCCCTGGTTTGTGGGGGCGTTTTGATTTCAACAACTCTAAAATTGGTAATCAGACCACCCAGATTCATTCAATTCCAGACAAAACGAGGGCACGAACCAGCCCTCGGCTACAGGGACTTTGAGAGACTCTTGGCCGAACTCCAGATGCTCAACGATTCGATTGCTGTCCTCCCCAAAAAGCAGAACGCCCCCTGGTTTGTGGGGGCGCTCTGCTTGTGACAGGCTAGAAGCATTGGCCGTAAATTCTGTTTTCAGAGGTCCGGACCGCACATTCCATGCAGGTGGCACACGTAGAATTGGAGAACCCCTTCCCCCGACAGCCTCCGCTTGCCGCTTTGGCGTCCACCCCTTCCCCACGATTTCCTCGGGGACTCGGAAGATCGCAGGGACGGGGAGGGGAGGTAGCTACTTGATTTCGGGCTTGCCAACCTTGATCACGACGGCGCCGTGGCCCGGGACGTCGAAGCTATACCCAACCTTGCTCGCGCGAAGGTCACGGCGCATCCAAAGGTCTCGGACCGGCTGCATACCACTGATCCCGAGGTCTTCCCAGCGGACGACAATCTTGGTCTTCTGAGGTCCTCGATTGAACAATCCAACTGCGGTGGTGCCATCAAAAAGCGGACGAGCCCAGATTTCGCTGTCGCCATCCTTCTTGCGAAGAGTCGCAACCTTTCCAAGTGGATCTTGATCGATCTCGATGATGTCGTGATTGGTCAGAACGTCCTTGGTGAAATCGTCCAACTGTGTGAGATCGCAACCGATGATCAGCGGCGCACCCAGCATGGACCAGAGCGAAATATGGGTGATCTGCTCGTTTTGCGTCAATCGAGTTGGACGAGGATGGTCGCCCCAACCGAGTTTGCCAACGACCAACATATCAGGATCGTTCCAGCCACCAGGACCAGCACCGACTGATTTGGGACTGTGCGAGAATCCAATGCTGGACATGGAACGCCAGGTATCGGTGATGTCTCCTGTCGTTCGCCACAGATTGCCACCCAATTGCTTGCCCCAGTTGAAGACGTCCCCCATTCCGTATTGACAGAAGGAGAAGACGATATCTCGACCGCATTCATCCAAGCCTTTGCGCATGACCGCATATGGCTTTTGGAAGCCAGCGAGGTCCGGATGGGGCTCAATCCCGCCGTAAGAACACCAGTCGTACTTGAGGTAATCGATGCCCCACTTGGCCCATGTCTTCGCATCCTGTGCTTCATGCTGATAGCTGGCGGTGTAGCCAGCACAGGTGCTGGGTCCTGGCGAAGAGTAAATTCCCAGCTTTAAGCCCAAGCTGTGAACATAGGTTGCCAAAGCTGCCATGTCACCAAACTTCTTATTGGTTTCGATTTCACCGTTTGCATCTCGGCCGCCTTCCCAAGCGTCGTCAATATTCACGTAGCTGTAGCCATAGGTTGCCAAGCCGTTCTTGATGAACGAATCTGCAGCGGCTCGGACCTTGTTGGCATCCACACTGGTACCCCAGACGTTCCATGAGTTCCAACCCATCGGTGGCGTCATCGCCAACATGTGCTCACCAGCCGCAATGGTAATGTCTCGGGTGTCACGGCCAGATCGGCCATAGGCGATCACTTGGACGACGTACTTACCCGCAGCTTTGACCTGACCACTGATCACGCCAGTATTCGGGTCCATCATCAGCCCCTGCGGCAGACCTCGGGTGATGAAGGTGAATGGTCCTTTGCCAGACACTGGCACCTTAAAAATGAAATCGTGACCAGGAGTCGTACCGATCACACGCGGGCCATTGATTTCCGGCTTGGTGGCAGTGTTATGGTAGATCTTCATCGCCGGCTCAGGCTTGGCAGCACCTGCAGCTACGGGCTTCTTGTCACCTGAGTAAGTGATGGACGCATCCGCCCAGTCGGCGTGCGCATAGTCGATTCCCGCATCGGTCTCATCCACCACGAGGCGTAGAGTCTTATGCTTTGCCAAGTCAACGGAGAGATCCTTTGGCTTGTCATGCCCCTTGAGCACACCCGAATCGGCAGCAAGTTGACCGTCCACGTAGACCAAGAAGCGCGCTTCACCCCTTCCATCGGTCTCATCATCAATTCCGACAGTTGCTTTGAATTGAGCGGCAGTTCCGTTCAGTTCGACCGTCATTTCACTTTTGGCATGAGTACCCACGCCAATCGTGAATGACTTGCCTCCAATCATAAGCGGATGACTATCGACGCTCTTCGCCTTTTGCGGAGCACCGTAATCTTGGGTCATCCCGCTAAGGTCGAGATCCTGAAGGAGGATGGTTTTCAGTTGCTGGTGATAGAGTGCAGTTAACGCGAGAACAGATACGATCATTTTTCGGCGTATTCCCCGGACCACCTTTGGTCCGTTTTTGTATCAGCAAGTTTGCCCGATCCCCTGCTTACAATGCTGGGACCAACCAAAACTTGACTGTAAATCGAAATTACTTGACACCCGCCATGAGTCGCATGACAGATTCTTCGCCGGGATTGGCAGGCAATTCCCCGACTATTTTCCCTTCACGCATGACTAGGACTCGGGTAGCCAAGGCGAGCAATTCGGGTAATTCACTGGAGATGAGAAGGACCGCTTTGCCTTCGGCAGCAAGACCTCGAATCAGGCTGTGAATCTCGGCTTTGGCACCGACATCTACCCCCCGAGTAGGCTCATCGACTAACAGAATGTCTGAATTCGCGGCGAGCCACTTGGCAATAACCAGTTTCTGTTGATTGCCGCCTGAAAGGCCGGACGATCCCGAGTCAATACTCGGAGCCTTCACGCGCATCCGGTCAAAGAATTTTTGGGCAATCGACTTCTCCTTCTGATTGTCCACCCAACCCACGGAGGCGACCTCATCCAAGATCGGGAGCGAGACATTTTCCTTAGCGGTCATCGAGAGGATTAGGCCATGATGCTTACGGTCTTCGGGAACCAGTCCCAACCCCTTATCCATCGCTTGAATTGGCCCCCGGATCACTTCCTTCTTCCCTTTGATCCATATTTCTCCCGTAGCCTCTCGATCCAAACCAAAGATTGCCTCGGAAATCTCAGTACGTCCAGCACCGACCAAACCCGCCAATCCCAAGATCTCTCCTGCTTTCAAGCTGAAGGAGACGGATTGGAACTTGCCCGGGCTGGTGAGATTATCAACCTTCAGCAATTCCTCTCCGATTTGGACGGCAGTGTGCTCTTCCAAGCTGGCGGCAAGTTCACGGCCGATCATCATCCGAACCAGTTCATCTCGACTCAGTCCCTGAATGGAAACCGTATCCACGAGTTGACCGTCTCGCAGCACCGTCACCTTGTCACAGATCGCAAAGATCTCCTCCAAGCGGTGAGAGACGTAGATACAGGTCACTCCCTTCTTCTTGAGATCCCGAATGAGGTCGAGTAGTTTGAGTGCTTCTGCCTGCGAAAGGCTGCTGGTTGGCTCATCGAAGATGAGAACTTTGGCACCTCGGCCGATACCGCCCGCTATCTGAACCAACTGCTGCTTGGAGATCGGGAGTTCTCCCAGAATTGCCATCGGGTCAATCGCCGCTCCGATGCTGGCCAGCCATTCAGTCGAACGTAGGATCATCTCCGCTTTGTCTAACCAAACCCCTTTGCGGGGAAGGTCTCCGAGACAGAGGTTCTCCGCAACCGTCAGGTTCTCGGCGAAAAGCAGTTCTTGGTGAACCATGCTGATCCCGGCATAGACAGCATCCTGTGGGCCATGAAAGTGCACTGGGTAGCCATCGTAAAGAATCGCCCCATCATCGGGTTGATACAGCCCGGCGAGAATCTTTCCGAGGGTGCTTTTTCCCGCACCGTTTTCACCCATGAGGGCATGGCACGTCCCTTTCTCCACCTCAAGGTGGACGTCTTTCAGCGCCTGAACGCCAGGGAAACGCTTGGATAGGTTCTGAACGGCTAGGATTGGCATTTGGGGTTAGTTTGCCTTTGGGGCAAGCCCCATAAGTCTGGACGTTTAGTCAGTTTACGCTTTTCGGTATTGGTTGCCATACTTCCATGCGTTTTCGTTTTGTATTGGATTGAATGATTAGCGGTAAGCCACCAATCCATCAAAGGGTGTGTAGTGCCCTCGTTTTGCTTACTAACACATGAATCTTTGTGGCAGGATTTACCGATTTTCATGGCTTTCCAAACAAAACGCCCCCACAAACCAGGGGGCGGCTACGCATCGGCAGAAAAAGGGTCAGACCCACGAGACAGTTGATTTTGATTGGCAACAGATTTGACGAACTTCTGAAACACGATAAATTGCTCGCCTCCGGCGAGCAATTTATTCCGGAGTCTCTTCCCTGCGATATTTTGGCTCCGGCCAAAAATCGTGGGGAAGAGGTTGGAGATGGGGTTCCGGGCCAAGTAATTTGGGCGCGGTCTATCTGGCTATACAAAAACTTTTGGCATACCCATCCAGGGCATGCCAAGAGATTTTCTCACTTCAGAAAGTGGTTACGTTGCGCGACGTCTACTTCTTCTTAGCCGCAGCGAGGTACTTCGGATCGACCTTGAATCCCCACTTCTGGAGGGTCGCGGCCCAGTCCCCTATCGAGTCAGAAGATACTCGGATGAGGTCCATCTTGTTGATGGTCTGAACATCCTTGCCCAAGATCACCTTGTCAACGATGAATCCGACTGACTTATAGCCCCAGTCGTAAACTGGCTGAGCCAGCAGAACCGGTGCGATTCCCTTGTCGATGTAGGGCAACTCTTCGGGCAGGGCATCCACAGAAACGATTTTGACCTTGTTTGGATCCAAGCTGGTCAGTAGTGAAGTTGCGAACAGGGGCCAGCCACCGATCATCGCCCAAGCGGTGATTTCAGGGTGAGCATTCATGTCCTTGGTGACTTCAGCAGAGGCGTCCTGAGCGGTCTCAGCGTGGTTGAATACGCCTACGATCTTGATTCCAGGGTACTTCTTTGCTTCATCTTGGACACCCTTCACTCGCTTCTGGAGGTTGGGGGCGTTCTGGTTTCCAGCCAAGATTGCGACGTTCCCTTTGCCATTGATGACCTTGGATAGTTCACTCATGACCTGAGCGCCTGCCTCTTCATCGTTGGCGCCGTAGAAAGCAAATCTCTTGGAATCCGGCGCATCACTGTCAAAGGTCATGACCGGCACACCCTTGCCCACGGCGTCGTTGATTGCTCCCGTAACCTTCGCGGCATCGGAGCAGGAGATCAGAACCGCATCGGCACCATCGTTCACGGCTTGACCGATTCGCTGAGCCTGAACCTGCGCATCCTCCGTATTGGGAGTTCGCCAGTCGATCGTGATATTGACGCCGTTCTTGGCACCCAACTCTTTAGCGGCATCATTGGCCCCGGTTTGGGCGGCAGTAAAGACCGGATTGGATGAGCTCTTGGCGATCATCACAATCTTGTAATCCTTCTTCTTGGACGCAGCACCGGTCTTGGGTGCAGCCGAGTTGTCGGCGGTTGGTGTTTCGGTTTTATTGCCTGACCCTTCGCATCCGATCGCAGACATGATGCCCAATAGGGCGGCTCCCCACAGAATGTGTTTTAACTTCATCGTATTCCCTCCTCGTTGAATCCTAATTAGGATACACATTAGTGCGTTCAAAGTTGAGTCTTGGAGTCGAAGTTTCGGTCGTGGAGTTTCTGGCTCCTTGCCCTATTTTTCGGCATTGCCGGAAAATGGGGAAAGGTTGGGATAGGGGCTCCGGGCCAATTGGGTTGGCCGAGAAATGGTTCATGCCGTTGATTTCCGGACAAGAACGTTCGCTTCGCGAAGATCTTGGCTACAGCCTCGACGAACTGGAGTCTCTCCGGTCCGGAACCTTCCCTCGTACCTTCATTCCTTCCTTTCCACCCATTCCCCCCTTTCTGCCCTTCCCCATGGCCGGGGGCCATGGTTATTGTCGCGCGCGCACCATCTGCCTTTGGGCCCGGGTGGCATTCCA